>ERZ772900.2346-NODE-2346-length-14395-cov-4.276569_pt1 | contig 14395 bp, 11 predicted proteins | sample MGYA00512124_ERZ772900 | MGnify/ENA primary metagenome ERZ772900 (study PRJEB29015, sample SAMEA2737716) | human gut metagenome | biome: human gut; feature: human-associated habitat; material: faeces | place: China | collected 2012 ... | reverse complement strand
CGGGTGTGGACCTGAAGGGTGGCCATGCGCCCGGCCAGGTTGGGCCGGTCGATGGTGATGCGCCGGTCAAAGCGGCCGGGCCGCAGCAGGGCCTTGTCCAGCACCTCGGGCCGGTTGGTGGCACCCAGGACGATGACGCCCTTGCCGGGGTCAAAGCCGTCCAGCTCGGCCAGCAGCTGGTTCAGGGTCTGCTCCCGCTCGTCGTTGCCGCCCATGCGGTTGTCACGGGATTTGCCGATGGTGTCGATCTCGTCGATGAAAATGATGCAGGGGGCCATTTTGCTGGCCTCTTTGAACAGGTCGCGGACACGGGAAGCGCCCACGCCCACGAACATCTCCACAAAGTCAGAGCCGCTGATGGAGAAGAAGGGCACCCCGGCCTCGCCGGCCACGGCCTTGGCGAGCAAAGTTTTGCCCGTGCCCGGAGGGCCTACCAGCAGCACGCCCTTGGGCAGCTTGGCACCGATGTCGGTGTATTTCTGGGGGTTGTGGAGGATGTCGATGATCTCCTGCAGGGACTCCTTGGCCTCGTCCTGACCGGCCACGTCCCGGAAGGTGACCCCCGTCTTTTTCTCCACATAGACCTTGGCGTTGGCCTTGCCCACGCCGCCGAGGCCGCCCATGCCGCCCTTTCCGCCCACGCCCCGGAACAGGAACATCATGGCACCCACCATGATGACCACGGGCAGCAGATAGGACAGCAGCAGATACATGATCTGGGTGGAGCTGTCCACCGGCTTGTCATAGTAGTCCACGCCGTGGGTCCCCATCAGGGAATAGAGCTCCAGGTCGGCCACCGGGGTGGGGGTGGTGACATAGACGGTCTCCCGGTCCTGATTGCCCATCCAGCTGTAGAAGATGGAGCTGGTGGAGTTGGTCTGCTCGGGCACCTCCACCGTCACGCCCTCTTTCAGGGTGATGGTGTATTTGCCCGACTGCATCAGCACCCGGTCCACCTTGTCCTGCTGCACCCACTGCTTAAAGGTGGAGTAGTCCACCTGTACCTCGTTGGCGCTGGCATAGGACGAGGAGCAGCTGCGGAACAGGAAGGTCAGCACCAGCGCCCACAGAATCAGCGTGATGAGACCGAACGTATTTCTTTTGTTGTTCCCTTTGTCTGGCTTCAAAGGAGTATACCTCCCGACACTGAATTTTAAATCATGCAGAGACTGCGCAATTTATCCTATATCATACCACATCCCGCCGGTAAAAACAAGAAACGGCGGTGTAAACTTTCTGTGAAAGTGATCCGTCGGGAAAACGGCCGCCGGCTGGTGCGGTTTCCCCTTTGTTTTTGAAAATTTTTCTTTTCCCCGGCGGGCAAATGTGCTATACTCTCCCATGTATGCAAAACTGATGAGAATTGGGAGGAACCCCCTATGGATACCAGAAAGCCTCTGCGCCGCTCCGCTCCGGTGGAGACGGAGAACGACGGCATCATCGAAGGCCGCAACGCCGTGGTCGAGGCCCTGCGGGCCGGCGTGACCATCGACAAGATCTATATTTTAAAAGGTGAGACCGATGCCACCCTGGGCCACATCGCCTCCACCGCCCGGGAGAAGGGCGTGGTGGTGGTGGACGCAGACCGGCGGAAGCTGGACGGCATGAGCCGCACCCACTCCCACCAGGGCGTGATCGCCGTGGCCGCCGCACGGGAGTACGCCAGCGTGGACGACATCCTGAACATCGCCCGGGAGAAGGGGGAGGCCCCCCTGATCGTGGTGTGCGACGAGCTCAGCGACCCCCACAACCTGGGCGCGGTCATCCGTACCGCCGACGCGGCGGGGGCCCACGGGGTCATCATCCCCAAGCGCCGCTCCGCCGGACTCACCGCCGTGGTGGCCAAAACCTCCGCCGGGGCCGTGGCCCACGTGCCCGTGGCCCGGGTGCCCAACATCACCGCCCTGCTCAAGCAGCTCAAGGACGAGGGCGTGTGGGTGTTTGGCACCGCCGCCCAGGGGAACACCAGCCTTTATAAGGCCGATTTAAAGGGCCCTGCCGCCATTGTCATCGGCAGCGAGGGGGACGGCATGAGCCGCCTGGTGGCGGAGAACTGCGACTTCACCGTGTCCATCCCCATGTTCGGCAAGATCAACTCCCTGAACGCCTCTGCCGCCGCCGCCGTGCTGCTGTATGAGGCGGTGCGCCAGCGTACCGGCAACTAAACCGCCCCACGGGGCCAGCGAGGAACACCCATGAGTGACCGCAAGGACGAAAAACTGAATAACGGCGACCTGCGGGAGATCAAATCGCTGATCGGCGACGCGGACAGCGGCGGCTTTTCCCTGGACGACATCCTGGCCGAGTTCGGCGGAAACCCCTCCGCCCGGCCCGGGGGCATCCCCGTCCGGCCAAAACGGGACAGCCGGGACGGCCGGGACAAGGTAGTCGCCTTCCCCGGCGCAGCCAAACAGCCGGATCCGGAAGAAGAGCCGGACGAAGCGGAAGAACAGCCGGAGACGCCGGGGGAGGAGGACACCGGCAAATGGCCGGAGGGGGAGGCTGACGAAGCGTCTGACGATGCCCCGGAGGACGAGGAGCAGCCGGAGGACGAGACGGACGAATCTGCCCAAGACGACCCTGAGGACGAAGGAACCGACGAGGAGGAACCTGATCCCAACGGCGGCGATGACCGCATCGTGGAATTCCCCCAGCCGGAGAGCATTCTGTCCGCCTTTCTCAAGCGCCTGGGCCGCAAGGCCGACGACTACGCCGACCAGATGTATGCCGAGGACGAAAATACCGACCTGGACGAGGTCCACCGCCTGGAAAAGCTCATCCCCGGAACGGATCGGGAGGAGCACCGGGAATTTGACCTGGGCCGTCTGCGCAAGGCCCGCCCGCCGGAGCCGCCGCCCCCGGACACCGACCCCCACGACCTGGCCAAGACCTATAGCCGGGGACTGAAAGCCCTGCGCCTGCGGGTGCTGGTGGTGGCCATACTGTTTTTCGCCGCCCTGGCCCAGCTCATCGTGCCCGCCGCAGGCCTGGTGTGGCTGCCCCCACTGGACAGCGCCGCCGTCCAGTGCTGGGGGGCGGCGGGCCTGATGGCATTGGGGACCCTGCTGGGGCTGGACGTGCTATTCGCCGGACTGGGCCGGGCCTTCCGCGGAAAGGTGGGTATGGACAGCCTGGCCGCCCTGGCCTGCCTCACCACCCTGGGGGACGGCGTGGTCCTGGCCCTCTCCGGGGACCAGACCGCCCGGCTGCCCTACACGGCGGTGGCTCTGGCTGGCCTGTGGTGCCAGCTCCACGGCAGCTATCACAAAAAATGCGCCCTGCGCCTGTCCTGCCGCACGGCGGCGGCCTCCTCCCACCCCTACCGGGTCACCCTGGACGAGGGAAAGTGGAACGGCCGGGACACCTATGCCAAGTGGTCCGGGGACTGCCGGGACTTTGGCAGCCGCATCCAGATGGACGACGGGGCCCAGCTCGTCTTTCGGCGCTATTGCCCCCTGCTGCTGCTGGGGGATATCCTGCTGGCTGTGCTGGCCACGGTGGGCAAGGGCCGGAGCTTAGACCTTTTATGGGGCATGTCCGCCCTGTTCTGCGCCACCGCCGCCTTTGGCGGGGCATTGGTCTATGGCCGCTCCTTCCACAAAATCGCCAGGCGGCTCATCCAAAGCGGCGGAGCCCTGGCCGGCTGGCCCGGGGCGGCCTGTGCCAGGCAGGGCGACCGGGTGCTCCTCACCGATGGGGACCTGTTCCCGCCGGGGTATGTGGAGCTCAACGGCTATAAGGTCCTGGGGGACTTCCCCATGGAGCGGGTGGTGGCCTACACGGCCACCCTCATCCGGGACTCGGGCAGCGGCCTGACCAAGCTGTTCCATGACCATTTAAGAGCCCTGGGTGGACTGATGCGCAACGCCGACCACCTGCAGTGCTATGAGGGCGGCGGCCTGTCCGCCAACATCCGGGGCGACCAGGTGTTGGTGGGCTCGGCGGCCTTTATGAACCTGATGGAGGTCTCCCTCCCCGTGGGGCTGAATGTGAAAAATGCCGTGTTCTGCGCCATCGACGGGGAGCTGGCGGGCATCTTCGCCCTGAGCTACACCCTGCCCGACACAGTCTTCCCCTCCATTGAGGAGCTGATGCGGGAAAAAGTCGGCCCTGTGCTGGCTACCCGGGATTTCAACCTGATCCCCGCCATGCTCAAGCAGCGCTTTAAGCTGGCGGCGGACAAGATGGACTTTCCCCCCGTGGAGCGGCGGCGGGAGCTGTCCGATCCCGACCAGAGCCACAGCGACCAGCTGGTGGCCCTGCTGTGCCGGGAGGGGATTTATCCCCTGGCCGAGTCCGTCACCGGCGCCCGCCGCCTGCGGTGGGCCACCGTGGTGGGGGCGGTGCTGTGCTGCGTGGGCTCCACCCTGGGCCTGCTGCTGGCCGCCTATCTGGTATCCGCCCAGGCCTATGGCTCCCTGTCCCCCCTGAATCTGCTCATCTTCCTTATCACCTGGCTGGCCCCCGTGTGGTTCTTGTCCGGGTGGGTACACCGGTATTGAACCGGGCGATTGCAAAGCGAAAGGACGGCTGCTGTGGTTCGTGATATCACAGCAGCCGTCCTCTGATCCATAGTCTCCATAACACTGGGACAATACGGCAGCGCACCGATAAACTCTTTTTTGACAGTCTCGATCCCCCAGCGGTTTACACGCCGCTGGGGGATTGACAAACTTCCAAATCATGTTATACTAAAGACAAAGGGAGGCGCTGCCGGTAGGACGGGAGCCCCTCAACATTGCTCAAGAAGTAAACGTCGAGCGGGCTAGGCTAAGACGGTTACTTCTTTTTATTGTTAACTTGCAGGAACAAGTTAATGACACCAACGACCAAAATTCCAATTTGGATCAAATCAGAATAAGTGACCATCTGCATCACCTCCTCCCTACGATGCAGGAGGAGAACAAGAAGTATGTAGCTCCTCCCGAAAAGGAGGGGCCCCGCCTACCGAACTACGGGCAGCGCCAGCGCATATCCATGCGCCAGATATATTATAGCATATTATGAAAAATCTGGAAAGAAAAACTGCTGCGTACAGCACCGGTCCAATACAAAACGTATTGCAGAAAGTGAATATTCCGTTTTGGAGCATAAAACCAGACGCTTTTTCATGCCGTCCCATGTTGGGACGGCATTTTTTCTGCCATTTTACATTTTACAAAGGCTTAACGTTGCGCTGGTTTTGCATTTTACAATGGGCCGATATACTGTGGGCTGTAAGGTGAAAGCCAAAGAAAACACGGGTGGCAGACAGCCGCCCAACAGTAAGGAGAATTACTATGAAAAAGTTATTCAGTCTTGCCCTGGCCGCCGCCATGGCCCTGTCCATGCTCACCGGCTGCGGCGGAAACAGCAGCAATGCGAACGATACCAACGGCTCCGATGCCCAGGGCAGCCAGGCCGGCCAGACGGCCCAGCTCAGCGGTGTGGTGAACACCAACGGCTCCACCTCCATGGAGAAGGTGATGCAGGTGCTCATCGAGGCCTTTCAGGAGCAGCAGCCCAACGTCACCGTGAACTACACCGGTTCCGGCTCCGGCGCCGGCGTGACCTCCGCCATCGACGGCACCGCCGACCTGGGCCTTGCCTCCCGCGCTCTGAAGAGCGAAGAGGAGGGCAAGGGCGCTCAGGCCCACATTGTGGCCCTGGACGGCGTGGCCATTGTGGTCAACCCCGAGAACACCGTGGAGGACCTGACCGTGGATCAGATCGCCCAGATCTTCAAGGGCGAGATCACCAACTGGAAGGACCTGGGCGGTGCCGATGAAGAGATCGCCGTCTATGGACGTGAGGCCGGTTCCGGTACCCGGGGCGCCTTTGAGGAGCTGGTGGGCGTGGAGGATGCCTGCAAGTACCTGAACGAGTACTCCTCCACCGGCGATGTCATCGGCAACGTGGCTTCTAACCCCAGCGCCATCGGCTATGCCTCCCTGTCCGCTGTGCGCGACAATGTGAAGGCCGTGAAGGTGAACGGCGTGGACTGCACCGAGGCCACCGTGCAGGACGGTACTTATGAGATCCAGCGCCCCTTCGTGATGATCACCAAGGACGGCACCCAGCTGAGCGATGCGGCCCAGGCTTTCCTGGACTTCGCCATGAGCGCCGACGCTGCCAGCCTGATCGCCCAGGCCGGGGCTGTACCTCCCGCCGCAAAGTAACAAGCAAACGATCTGGGGGAACACGCAGGCCCCGGCTTGCGTGTTTCCCCTGTGTCTGACGATAGAAAGGTGGATATCACCGTGATACGAACCAGAAAATTGGACCCCCTGGAAAACGCCATGCAGCTGCTGTTCTTCCTGTGCGGGGCGGTGGCAGTGGCATTTGTGCTGGTCATCACCGTGTACCTGGTGGTCTCCGGGCTGCCCGCCATCCAAAGGGTGGGGCTGGGCAACTTCCTGTTGGGAACGACCTGGGCCTCGGCCAGCAAGACCGATCCCCAATATGGCATCCTGCCCTTTATCCTCACCTCCATCTACGGCACCGCCGGGGCCATCCTCATCGGCGTGCCCGTGGGCTTTCTGACGGCCATGTTCCTGGCCAAGGCCGCGCCGGCCAAGCTGGCGGCGGTGGTCCGTCCTGCGGTGGATCTGCTGGCGGGCATCCCCTCGGTGGTCTATGGCATGGTGGGCATGGCGGTGCTGCTGCCCGGTATCCGCACCCTGTTTCACCTGAAGGCCGGCGACACCCTGCTGGCCGCCATCCTGGTGCTGGCGGTGATGATCCTGCCCTCCATCATCTCGGTGAGCGAGACCGCCCTGCGGGCGGTGCCCAGGGAGTATGAGGAGGCCAGTCTGGCCCTGGGGGCCACGGAGATGGAGACCTATTTCCGGGTGAGCGCCCCGGCGGCCAAAAGCGGCATCGCCGCAGCGGTGGTGCTGGGCGTAGGCCGGGCCATCGGCGAGGCCATGGCCATCATGATGGTGGCGGGCAACGCGGCCAACATGCCGGGCCTGTTCAAAAGCGTCAAATTCCTGACCACCGCCGTGGCCAGCGAAATGTCCTATGCCGCCGACGGGTCATTGCAGAAGATGGCCCTGTTCTCCATCGGACTGGTGCTGTTCCTGTTCATTATGATGATCAACGTATTTCTGAATCTGGTACTAAAGCGGGAGAAGGAGTGAGGAGCATGGAGAGCGTCAACTGTGTAACGGCGAACAAGACCGCCGTATTAGAGCGGGAGCGGACTGGCTGTGCCATGAGCCTGAACCGACGGGTATATGACCGGGGGATGCGGAGCCTGCTGTGGCTGAGCGCCGGGATCACCTGCGCCCTGCTGGTGTTTCTGATGGGCTATATCCTGTGGCGGGGCATCCCCCAGCTGAGCTGGCAGTTCCTCACCTCGTCCGAGTCGGTGCTCAAGGGCACTCTGGGCATCCTGCCCGCCGTCTGCAACACCCTGTATGTGGTGTGCGTCACCCTGTGCATCGCCCTTCCCCTGGGCGTGGGGGCGGCGGTGTACCTCACCGAGTACGCCACCAACCACAAGCTGGTCTCCGCCATCGAATTTGCCGCCGAGACCCTGTCCGGCATCCCATCCATCCTGTACGCCCTGGTGGGCTATCTGGCCTTTTGCAAGACGCTGGGCCTGGGCTACTCCCTGCTGGCGGCCAGCCTGGCCCTGGCCATGATGAACCTGCCCACCATCATCCGCACCACCCAGGAGTCCTTGAAGACAGTGCCCCAGTCCTATCGGGAGGGGGCTCTGGGCCTGGGCAGCGGCAAGTGGCACATGATCCGAACGGTGGTGCTGCCCAGCTCCATCGACGGCATCGTCACCGGCTGCATCCTGGCCGTGGGCCGCATCGTGGGCGAGTCTGCCGTGCTGCTGTATGTGGGCGGCATGGGCAACGCCATGAACGACTTCTTCGCCAGCCCGGACAAGTTCCTCCACAGCTCCGGCGCCACCCTGACGGTGCAGATGTACGTCTTTGCCAAGGAGCGGGCCATGATGGACCCGGCCTTCGCCGTGGCGGTGGTGCTGCTGGTGCTCACCCTGGCCATCAATCTGGCGGCCAAGGCGGCGGGCAAAAAGCTGAGACAGAAGCAATAAGCGCCGCAAGAATTTGCGGACATAAGGAGTTTTATGTGTATGGAAAACACCATTCTTTCCGCCCGTGATCTGAACCTGTACTACGGGGAAAATCATGCGCTGAAGAACATCAACATCGACATTCCAGCCAACGAGATCACCGCCCTCATCGGCCCCTCCGGCTGCGGAAAGTCCACTTTTCTGCGCACCCTGAACCGGATGAACGACCTGATCCCCAGCGTGAAGATCGACGGCTCCCTGACCTATCGGGGCCAGGAGGTCTATGCCCCGGACCAGGACGTGACCGACCTGCGCAAGCATATCGGCATGGTGTTCCAAAAGGCCAATCCCTTCCCCATGTCCATCTATGACAACGTGGCCTACGGACCCCGGACCCACGGCATCCGCAGCAAGGTAAAGCTGGACGAGATCGTGGAGGAGTCCCTGCGGGGAGCGGCCATCTGGGACGAGGTGAAGGACCGGCTGAAAAAGTCCGCCCTGGGCCTGTCCGGCGGCCAGCAGCAGCGGCTGTGCATCGCCCGCGCCCTGGCTGTTAAGCCCGACGTGCTGCTGATGGACGAGTCCACCTCTGCCCTGGACCCCATCTCCACATCTAAAATCGAGGACCTTGCCGCCGAGCTGAAAAAAGATTATACTATCGTCATGGTGACGCACAACATGCAGCAGGCGGCCCGCATCTCTGACAACACGGCGTTTTTCCTGCTGGGCGAGCTGGTGGAGTTCGGCAAGACGGACCAGGTATTCTCCATGCCCCGGGACAAGCGCACCGAGGATTACATCACGGGGAGGTTCGGATAACCATGAGAGACCGTTTTCACGAACAGCTGCAGCAGCTCAGCGAGGCGCTGATCACCATGGGGGCCCTGTGCGAGGAGGCCATCTCCGACGCGGCCAAGTCCTATTTCACCGGGGACCGGCGGCTGGGGGAGCGGGCCGGACAGCTGGAACAGCAGATCGACCAACAGCAGCGGGACATTGAAAGCCTTTGTATGCAGCTGCTGCTGCGCCAGCAGCCGGTGGCCCGGGACCTGCGGACCATCTCGGCATCCATGCGCATGATCTCGGACATGGAGCGCATCGGCGACCAGGCCGCAGACATCGCGGAGATCGCCCGGGACGTGCAGGCGGGCAAGCTGGCCGACGAGACCCCCATGGGAGACATGGCCCGCACCGCCATCAGCATGGTGACGGACAGCGTGGATGCCTTTGTCCGGGAGGACCTGGACCTGGCCCACCAGGTCATTGCCCGGGACGACCGGGTGGACCAGCTGTTTTTGAATATGCGGAAACAGCTGGCCAATATGATCGGCCGGGGAGAGGATGCCTCCGCCTGCCTGGATATGCTGATGATCGCCAAGTATTTCGAGCGCATCGGGGACCATGCCTGCAACATTGCCCAGTGGGTGGAGTATGCCCTCACCGGTCAGTATGAGGACGACTGAAAGCGCTTTTTGACAGGAGTTTTGAACGGATATGATCTACGTTCTGGAGGATGATGCCAGCATTCAAAAGCTGGTGGTTTACACGCTGAACAGCCAGGGTATGGAGGCCCGGGGCTTTGACCGGCCGTCCCAGTTCTGGAGCGCCCTGGCCCTGGAAAAGCCGGAGCTGGTGCTGCTGGACATTATGCTGCCCGAGGAGGACGGCCTGCAGGTGCTGAAAAAGCTGCGGGCCGACCCGGCCACCCGCAGGACCCCAGTGCTGATGCTCACCGCCAAGAGCACCGAATATGACAAGGTGCTGGGCCTGGACCAGGGGGCGGACGACTACATCGCCAAGCCCTTTGGGATGATGGAGCTGATGGCACGCATCCGCACCGCCCTGCGCCACGCCGGGGGCCGGGAGGAGCCGGAGACCGTCTATCGTCTGGGACAGCTGTATGCAGACCCGGGCCGCCACGTCGTCCGGGACGGGGAGCGGGACGTGGCCCTGACGCTGAAAGAGTTCCAGCTTCTGTGCCTGCTGCTGGAGCACCGGGGGACCGTGTTCACCCGGGACCAGCTGCTGAACACCATCTGGGGCTATGAGTTCGACGGGGCAAGCCGCACCGTGGACGTCCATATCCGCACCCTGCGCCAGAAGCTGGGGGAGTCCGGCGGCTGCATCGAAACGGTGCGGGGCGTGGGCTATAAGATCGCCGAGGGCTGAGCGTAAAAGCGGCCCTGGGCAGAATGGAGCGAGAAAATGGCCGCGAAGATTTTTAAAAACGCCATGACGGTGGGACTTGCCGTGTTTCTGCTGTCGGTGGCCCTGTTCATGGGGATGCTGTACCAGTATTTCGGCGACCAGCTCACCCGGGAACTGGCCACCGAGGCGGCCATGGTGGCCCAGGGCGTGGAGACCACGGGCCGGGACTACTTAGACACGCTGAATGTGTCCAGCCGGGTGACCTGGGTGGACAAGGACGGCACCGTGCTGTATGACAACCGGGCAGACCCCGCCCAGATGGAGAACCACGCTGGCCGGGCGGAGATCCGCCAGGCCATGCTGGCCAGCCAGGGCACGGCCCAGCGGGAGTCGTCCACCCTGTCCCGCCGGACCTACTATGCTGCCCGCCGGTTGAGCGACGGCACGGTGATCCGCCTGGCCAGCGCTCAGTCTACGGTGGTGGTATTGCTGGCCTCTATGATCCAGCCGCTGCTCATTATTCTGGTGCTGTCCATGATTTTGGCGGCGGTGCTGGCCTCCCGGCTGGCCAAGGGCATCATCCGCCCCATCCTGGACCTGGACCTGGAGGAGCCGGAGCAGTGCCGGGGTTATGACGAGCTGGCACCCCTCATCACCAAGATCCGCCGCCAGAACGACACCATCCGCTGTCAGATGGACGCCATGCGCCAACAGCAGCGGGAGTTTGCCACCCTGGCGGAGAACATGTCCGAGGGGGTGGTGCTGCTGAATACCAAGGGGCGCATCCTGTCCTATAACTCCGGGGCCCTGCGCCTGCTGGGGGCGGTCAGCCCCGCCGAGCAGGCCAGCGTCCTCACCCTGGACCGCAGCGATGCCTTCCGCACGGTGGTGGAGCGGGCCTTGGCCGGTCAGCGGGCCCAGGGCCGGCTGGAGCGGGGAGAGCGGTGTGTCCAGCTGCTGGCCGACCCGGTGTTCCACGAGACCCAAGTGGAGGGCGCAGTGCTGGTGCTGGTGGACATCACCGCCCAGGAGCAGGGGGAGCGGCTGCGGCGGGAGTTTACCGCCAATGTCTCCCACGAACTGAAGACCCCTCTCACCGCCATCTCCGGCATGGCGGAGATCATGAAGGACGGCATCGTCAAGCCCGAGGACATCAACGGCTTTGCCAGTGACATCTACCGGGAGAGCCAGCGGCTCATTGCCCTGGTGGAGGACATCATCCACCTGTCCCGTCTGGACGAGGGGGGCGACGGGCTGAAGATGGAGCCGGTAGACCTGCTGGAGCTGGCCCGTCAGACGGCCGGCCGCCTGGAGCCGGTGGCCCGGAGGGCGGAGGTGTCCATCCAGGTGAAGGGCAGTCCGGCTAAGGTCTGCGGGGTCCCCGCCGTGCTGGACGAGATGGTCTTCAACCTGTGCGACAACGCCGTGAAGTATAATCAAACCGGGGGCTCCGTCACCGTTTCGGTGGAGCCGGGGGAACACGAGACCGTCCTCACTGTGGCGGACACGGGCATCGGCATCCCGGACCAGGACCGGGACCGGGTATTCGAGCGGTTCTACCGGGTGGACAAAAGCCACTCCCGCCAGATCGGCGGCACCGGCCTGGGGCTTTCCATTGTGAAGCACGCCGCCGCCCTCCACGATGCCCGCATCGACCTGGACAGCGCACTGGGCAAAGGCACGACTATCCGCATCCGCTTTCCCAAGGAACAAAAGCAATGATCGCCGCCGCCGTTCGTCATCTCTTGACGGACGGCGGCCTTTCCTTTATCATGGAGAAGCAATTCTATTCTTATGTATGGTAAAGGAGCCTATTATGGATCTTTGCAATATCAACGAGATCAAGGCGCTGCTGGCCCGGAACGGCTTTCGCTTCTCCAAGTCCATGGGTCAGAACTTTCTCATCCAGGCCTGGGTACCCGAGGACATCGCCGCCGCCTCCGGCGCAGGACCGGGCACGGGCGTGCTGGAGGTGGGACCAGGCATCGGCCCTCTCACCCGGCAGCTGGCCCGGCGGGCGGACAAGGTGGTGTCGGTGGAGCTGGACCGGGCCCTGCTGCCCATCCTGAAGGAGACCCTGGCCGACTGCCCCAACGCGGAGATCGTCCCCGGGGACATTTTAAAGACGGACATCCCAGCCCTGGTGGGAGAGAAATTTGCCGGATTGACGGCGGTGGCCTGTGCCAACCTGCCCTATAATATCACTACCCCCGCCATCACCGCCCTTATCGAGGCGGGGTGTTTTGCCTCCATCACGGTGATGATCCAGCGGGAGGTGGCCCGGCGCATCTGCGCCAGACCGGGTACTGGGGACTATGGGGCTTTCTCGGTGTTCTGCCAGTATCACACCGACCCGGAGCTGCTCTTCGACGTGCCCCCCGACTGCTTTATTCCTGCCCCGAAGGTGACCTCCTCTGTGCTGCGCATGGTCCCCCGCAAGCCGCCAGAGGAGGTGGACGACCCGGAGCACTTCTTCCGGGTGGTGCGGGCCGCCTTTGCCCAGCGGAGAAAGACCCTGGTCAATGGATTGTATGCTGCGTTCGGACAGCAGCTGACCAAGGAGCAGCTGGCAAATATCCTCACCGACTGCGGTCTGCCCGCCGATGTGCGGGGGGAGCGGCTGGGTATTCCCGAATTTGCAGGAATATCGAGAAAAATCCGTCAGACCCAGGGGTGATTTTCGGCGCTTTTCCACAGGGCTGAATCTTGCCTTTCTCCCCCGGATAGGGTAAAATGAACCATAGTATGAAGTGAATTTGCAGACTGAATGGCTGAAAAACTTCATCGGGCGGCTCTGACCGCAAAAGGTGCGGCCCGTCTTTTGCACAACAAATCAAGGAGGAACTGTTATGGAAACTTATGGTTTGGAATCTCTCGGGATCGTCAATCCCAGCGCTGTCTACCGCAACCTCACCCCCGCCAAGCTGGTGGAGAAGGCCCTGTGCCGCGGCGAGGGCAAGCTGAGCGCCACCGGCGCGCTGTGCGTGACCACCGGAAAGTATACCGGCCGCTCCCCCGACGACAAGTTTATTGTTGACTCCAAGGGCGTGCACGACGACATCGCCTGGGGCAAGGTGAACGTGCCCACCACCCAGGAGGTCTTTGATGCCCTGTATGAGAAGATGGTGGCCTATCTGCAGAACCGGGAGATTTTCATCTTCGACGGTTATGCCGGTGCCGATCCCAAGTATACCAAGGCCTTCCGCATCGTCAACGAGCTGGCCTCTCAGAACCTGTTTATCCACCAGCTGCTGCTGCGGCCCACCGAGGAGCAGCTGAAGAGCTATGTCCCCGACTTCACCATCATCGCCGCCCCCGGCTTTAAGTGCGTGCCCGAGCGGGACCACACCCACTCCGAGGCCGCCATCATGATCGACTATGAGAAGAAGCTGGTCCTCATCGCCGGCAGCCAGTACTCCGGCGAGATCAAGAAGTCCGTCTTCTCCGTGATGAACTATCTCATGCCCAAGCAGGGCGTGTTCCCCATGCACTGCTCTGCCAACATCGGCGAGGCGGGCGACTCCGCCATCTTCTTCGGTCTGTCCGGCACCGGCAAGACCACCCTGTCCGCAGACCCCAACCGCAAGCTCATCGGCGATGACGAGCACGGCTGGGCCGACGACTCCGTGTTCAACTTCGAGGGCGGCTGCTATGCCAAGTGCATCGACCTGACCGAGGAGCGGGAGCCTGAGATCTACCGGGCCATCAAGTTCGGCTCTCTGGTGGAGAACGTCATCATCGACGAGGAGACCCGCCAGGCCGACTATGCCGACGGCTCCCTCACCGAGAACACCCGCGTGGGCTATCCCGTGGACTATATCCCCAACGCCGCCATCCCCGGCATTGGCGGCACGCCCAAGACGGTGATCTTCCTCACCGCCGATGCCTACGGTGTCATGCCCCCCATCTCCAAACTGAACGCCAAGCAGGCCCAGTATTACTTCGTGTCCGGCTTTACCTCTAAGCTGGCCGGCACCGAGCGTGGCATCACCTCCCCCGTGCCCACCTTCTCCACCTGCTTCGGCGCACCCTTCATGCCCCTGGACCCCTCCGTCTATGCGGAGATGCTGGAGAAGAAGGTGCAGCAGTCCGGCGCCAACGTCTATCTGGTCAATACCGGCTGGTGCGGCAACAGCGGCAAGCGCATGAACCTGAAGTATACCCGTGCCATGGTCACCGCCGCCCTGAACGGTGAGCTGGAGAAGGCCCAGTTCGTCA
>ERZ772900.2340-NODE-2340-length-14425-cov-8.670703_pt1 | contig 14425 bp, 10 predicted proteins | sample MGYA00512124_ERZ772900 | MGnify/ENA primary metagenome ERZ772900 (study PRJEB29015, sample SAMEA2737716) | human gut metagenome | biome: human gut; feature: human-associated habitat; material: faeces | place: China | collected 2012 ... | reverse complement strand
CCAGTCACAAGCCTGCCGAGTTATCCGGTGGTGAGAAACAGCGTGTAGCCGTGGCAAGAGCCTTGGTCAACAATCCAGCCGTCATCCTTGCCGATGAGCCATCAGGAAGTCTTGATTCCAAGAACAAGGCAGAGCTTCACCAGCTCTTCTTCGACCTGAGAGACAAGTTCGGCCAGACTTTCGTCATCGTTACCCACGATGAGGGTCTTGCGTCCATCACCGACCGCACCATCCATCTCAAGGATGGAATGATAGAGAAGACGGTGGAGGCTGGTGCTGCCGATAACAAGGAAGAGTCTGCTGCAGAAGAACCAGAATCATCTGCAGATTGCATCTAAAATTCAAACGGACAAAAGCATCCTTAAACGGATAAAAGCATCTTATATTCTCGAAAATAATATGATATGGCAAAAAAGATAAAACTCGGCGATTACAATCGCCTTCGCATCGTAAAGAAAGTAGATTTCGGACTGTATCTCGATGGTGGTGACGAGGGAGAGATTCTCCTTCCATCCCGCTACGTTCCTGAAGACGCAGGCATCGGCGACGAGCTGGATGTCTTCATCTATCTCGATCAGGATGAGCGCCTCATCGCTACCACCGAAACCCCATTGGCTAAGGTGGGCGACTTCGCCTATCTCGAAGTGAAATGGGTCAACGAATACGGAGCCTTCCTGGGCTGGGGCCTGATGAAGGACATCTTCTGCCCATTCCGCGAGCAGAAGAAGCGCATGGTGCTCGGCAACTCCTACATCGTGCATATCCACATCGACGAGGAGAGCTACCGCATCGTTGCCTCTGCCAAGATAGAGCGTTATCTCAATGAAAATCATCCTCACTACAAGCATGGCGAAGAGGTGGATCTCCTCATCTGGCAGAAGACCGACCTCGGCTTCAAGGTTATCATCGACAACCAGTATCCGGGTCTGCTCTATCAGGACCAGATTTTCCAGTACATCCATACGGGTGACAAGATGAAGGGCTACATCGGAAGAGTTCGTCCTGATGGAAAGATAGACGTCACCCTGCAGAAGACCGGCATCCAGCAGACAGCCGATTTCGCCGAGACCCTCTACCAGTATCTTTTGGACAACGACGGCGAGTGCAACCTTGGCGACAAGAGCGAGGCCGATGACATCTACGAGCGTTTCCATGTGAGCAAGAAGGTTTACAAGCGTGCCATAGGCGACCTCTACAAGAAGCGCCTCATCACCGTAAGCCCTATGAGCATCCGATTGGCGGAATAAAGCTTTTTTAGATGTATATATAATAAGGTATATATATAAAAGGTGGAGCATCGAACCCGATGTTCCACCTTCATTTTTTTGAAACAATTCATTCAAAACATTGTATCACCATTGCATTTCTCCTGTAATCTAATACCCCTACCTTTGCAACCAGAAAAGATTATCATAGAAAAGAAGAAGAAGAATGAGAAAGAAAACATTTGCAAAAGGTAGTTTGCTGATGATGACCATGCTCGTTAGCAGCAACATGATGGCTGGCACACCAGAATTGGAAGGCAAAGCCACCAGCAACGCAGTAAAAGCCCATCGCGTACTCGTGATAGGCGCTCAAGACAACGTGAAATCAAACTATTTCGTTACTGATATGCTGGCAGAGGATACGCAGATCAACCCAGACAGCGTATGCTACATATATAATAAGGTGATAGAAGACAACCTCGCACAACTTGCCCAGAAATCAAAGGCAAACTTCACCTATGTAGACGGTAATGCCATTCAGGGCACCTACCACGACATTCTGGAGGATATCAAGACCACAGGCGAAGGCGAGAACCAGTCATCTGACCTTACATTCGTCAACGCCACCCAACTCCGTGGCATGCTCGACCAGGCAGGAGCCGATTATCTCCTCCTCCTCGACAATCACTATCTCAAGTATCAGGAAGAGCCTTTCAAGACCATCTTCCACTACGTGAACTATTCACTCTATGATGGCAACAAGAAGAAATTGGCACAGGGTAGCAATTACTTCACATCCATCAACCCACAGTCGGAACAGCAGATGCTCAAGGCTAGCCGCAAGAGTACTGCCAAAATGCTCAACGATGTGGAGAGTACACTCACAGCTATGAGAAAGTAAAAGAAAGTATTCAGGAAATAGCAGAAGAATTCTTTTAGGAAATAGGAATAGAAGAATTCTATGATATTCGGCAGAATCACGATAAACTCTTATAAACCAAAGATTGTATTTTATGAATTCAATTCGATTTGTCGCCACAGCAGCGCTGTTGGCGGCTGGTAGCACCACGTGCCTCTTTGCACAGAACACCCGTGCCACCGTTACTGGAAAGATTGTGGATAACACCAAAGAACCTGTAATCGGTGCCTTGGTAACCGTAAAGAACGAGTCTACAGGTTTCACCGTTTCCGCTGCCACTGATACCAACGGAAACTATACCATCCGAGAAATTCCACTCGGTTCGCCTTACACCATCACCGCCAAATACATTGGTTATGGTGACCAGAAGCGCACAGGCTATTCGCTCAACCAGGGCGATATGCTGCGTGTTGACTTCACCATGAGCGACCAGAGCCAGGAATTGAAAGAGATCGAAGTGGTGGCAAACTCTCTGAAGAAGAACGTGGATAACGAGGGAGCATCAACCAGCGTTACAGCGCAGGACATCAAGAAACTGCCTGTAAACGGACGTAACTTCACTTCGCTCATCGACCTCTCTCCGCTGAGCAACGGCATGAACCTCAGCGGTCAGCTTGCCTCTTCCACCGGTTTCAACATCGATGGCATGTCATCCAAGAACCCTATCTCCGGCGGTGCTGCCAATACCAGAAAAGGCAGTCCTTACGCCATGACCATGGAGGCCGTGAGAGAGTTTAAGGTGGTAACCAATGCCTATGATGTAACCTATGGCCGTGCAGGTGGCGGACTCATCAACGCCGTAACCCAATCGGGTACCAACACCCTCAAGGGTTCGGCATTCTCCTATCTCCGCACCGACTGGCTCGCCAGCCAGTACGACATCCTCGGCAACAAGCGTACCTCTGATTTCTCCACCTATCAGTATGGTTTCTCGCTGGGTGGACCTATCATCAAAGACCGCCTGCATTTCTTCGTGGCATGGGATCATCAGCAGGACACCAAGCCATTGCGCATCGCCGACATTCATGGAGTATCGGATGAAAGCAGATACAATCTGTCGCAAGCTACACTTGATGCCTTCACCCAGATAGCAAAAGATAAATACGGGCTGCCTAACCAGCCGGAGTACGGTTCGTTTGACAAGAAATCAAACACCAACTCCGTGTTCGCACGTATCGACTGGCAGATCAACCCAACCAATCTGCTCAGTGTTCGCAACAACCTGAACATCAACAAGCAGCCATATAGCCAGGGTGACAATACCACCATCAACTTCCTGGAGTCTTACTCCGACTGCAACACCGCAGATAACAGCTTGATGGCATCTCTCCGCAGCGTATTCGGACCAAAGATTACCAACGAGGCGAAAGTGCAATGGATGTATTCGATGGAAGAGACCAAGGCAAACAGTCTCCTGCCTAACGGCACCATCCCACGTGCCATCGTGCAGAACGTAGCATCGGAAGTAGATGGAAAGACCTTGATGACCAACATCCAGATAGGCGGACAGCGATTCACCCCAGAGAATTTCCACGACAACGTATATCAGTTTGTAGATAACCTGTTCATCAATGCAGGCAAGATCAACTATACCCTGGGCTTGGACGTGATGTATTCTCACCTCTCCTCACTCTATGGCAGCGAAACCAACGGACGTTTCTACTTCAAGGGACTCGACAGTTTCAACAACATGACCCCTTACCGATATGCCCGCGACGTATATATGGTAGAAGGCGAAAAGAACCAGAAGGTAACCCAGCGCATCGTAAACGCAGGTATCTACGGTCAGTTGCACACCCAGCTCTTCGAGGGCTTCGACCTCACAGCCGGCGTACGCATCGACAACGCTTCCTATCTTGACCATGGCAACTACTACGCACCAGCCGACCGTCTTCTCGGTGTAAGAACCGACAAGGGCATCGGCATCTTCCTGGTACAGCCAAGATTGCAGTTGCAGTGGGATATCAACAACAAGCATACCGATATTCTGAAGCTTGGTGGCGGTATCTTCGCATCAGACATCAACAACTACGCCACGGTAAACAGTCAGGTGTTCGACGGAAGCCGCATCGTAACCATCGATACCCAGGATGCGAGCCTCATCCCTACTCCTAACTTCCCAAGCTATCGTCAGAACCCAGCCACAGCTCCGGGTGCTGATCTGCTGAAGAATCCAAATGTAGAGAAGCTCGTCACCATCAACTGCAACAAGGAGGGATCCAAGGTGCCAACCATCTACAAGGCAAACCTATCGTATACCCACTACTTCAGCGACCGATTCAAGATGGGCGTAGCAGGATACATGACTCTGGCTCGCCACAACTATCTCTATATCGACAAGAACATGGTGGATGAGCCTTACTTCAGATTGGAAAACGAAGGTGGACGTGGCGTCTATGTGCCTGCCAACACCATCGATGCCAAGGGCAACACCAACTGGCTGGAAGGCAGAAAGACCAAGGAGATAGGTCGTGTACTGGAGCTTAACACCATCGGAAAGGTAAACCAGTTTGCCTTCGTCATCGACGGTAGCTGGAGATACTTCAAGGATGGATTCCTCTCATTCAGCTATACATGGAACAGCGTAAAGGACAACAACACCTATAATGGCGACGTGGCAAACACCTCAACACTGGTAAAGATGGTGAAGGATGACCCACGCGACATGAGTCAGCTGAGCTATGGTAACGGTCAGTTCCGCCACAAGCTGGTGGTTTACGGAACAGCACCAACCTTCTGGGGCATCCAGGCAGGTATCCGCTTCTCTGGCATCGGCGGCACCCGCTACTCTACCATCGTAGGCGGCAACGTGAATGGTGACTTCGTGGCAACCAACGACCTCGCCTACATCTTCGACCCTAACGACCCTAACACCGATGCAGGCATCCGCAAGGGCTTCGAAACCCTGATGGCTAACCCTAAGGTGGAGAAGAAGTTCAAGGAGTATTTGCAGAACAACTATGGCAAGATGGCTGAGCGCAATGGCGGCGTAAACGGTTTCTACGGCACCTTCGACCTCCACTTGGAGAAGGCATTCAAGCTTTACAAGACCCATGCCCTGGAAGTTTCACTGGATGTATTCAACGTGGCAAACCTTCTCAACAAAGACTGGGGTGTAGGCAAGAACCTTTCTACCGTTCCTCTCTATTACATCACAGGTTTCGACCAGGAGAAGAAGCTGTATAAGTATGCCGTAAATACCAACGCCGGCGTAGCTGGTGGCAATGGTAATCCTTACCAGTGCCAGTTGGGTATAAGATACAGATTTTAAATAGATTTTTAGAAGTTATCTCAGACGTTTTCAGACGTTATTAGAAGTTTTTTTAAGAAGAATATGAAGAAGACTAGTATGATATTGTGCGGAATGATGCTGTTGGCATCTTCCGCCATGGCTCAAGTAAAGGTGATAGCCCATCGTGGCCATTGGAACAGTCAGGGTGCAGCCCAGAACTCCATCGCTGCCATGCAGAATGCCAAGAAGGCTGATGTTTGGGGAAGCGAGTTTGACGTACACATCACCACAGACGGCACCGTGGTGGTAAACCATGACGACGACATCTATGGCATCATCATCGAGGATGCCAAGTATGCCGACATCAAGAATCTGAAACTTGCCAACGGTGAGCCTATCGCCACGCTGAAGAGCTACCTGGAGGCTGGCAAGAAGCTTGCTCCCATGCAGCTGATTTTGGAAATCAAGCCACATCAGACTCCTGAGCGTGAAGACAGATGCGTAAAGGCTTGCCTTGATTTAGTAAAGGCAACCGGCATGGAGAAGCAGGTGGATTACATCTCTTTCAGCATGCATGCCTGCGAGGAACTCGTAAAGCTGAACCCACAAGCCCGGGTTTACTATCTGGGCAGCGACGTGGCTCCCAAAGTCATCAAGCAGAAAGGCTTTGCCGGCATCGACTACTATGGTGGTGCCCTCCTCAAAAATCCGAACTGGATTAAAGAGAGTCACGACCTGGGCATGAAGGTGAATGTATGGACCATCGACCAGATGAAGGAGATTCAGAAATGCGTAGATTCCGGCGTTGACTTCGTTACTACCAACAAGCCAGAGGAAGCCAAGAAGATTGCCGAAGGCAAGTTCAGCTTCAAGTAAAGAATAAAAAGGAAAAATAGAATATGAATTGAGAAGTTTTTTGCTTTTGTTGCAAATCAGTGGCAAAAAAAGGTCGTTTTTGTTGCAAATCAGGGGCAACTAGACCAAAGTTTGTCGCAAATCAGGGGCAACAAGGCATTTCAATTAAAAAGGTGGCGCATCAAATGAGATGCGTCACCTTTATTTTCTTATACGGTTTACCGCCCAAACCAAGGGCAGCCATCGTATGATCCTTGATAATCAACTCGCCTTTCTGCAAACCAGCTATCGCCGACTTGATTTCCTGGAAATCCTTACCCGACACACCAAAGAGATCCTTGATGATACTGTCCGAAATCGTCTGCTGCTTCATGATGAGCGGATACTGCGCATTGGCATAGAAATCAAAGAACCTACTCTTATAGCTATCCATGTTTTGAGTGGCAAAGATAATGCTCAACCCCTTATTTCTACCCACAGCAATCAGATTGCGAAGCGGCTGATTATCGAAGTCCAGCATATAGTGAGCCTCATCGATAATCGTGAAGTGGCGAATCTGTACATAATCCTCATTCACAGCCTGCTTCGGCAACTGCTCATAGATATTATTGAGCTTTGAAATGATGAAATAGACAATAGCCCTGGCTATCGGACCATCTTTCGGGAAAGCATCCATCTTCACGATAAAACACTCATCTACCAAATTCACCTTATCTTCCGATGCAAACAGATGATTGCGAATCAACTGCTTCAACACCGAAGTGATGCTGTCATCCTTATCCGGATTCTGCATTCTCTGCTGATATTTCATCAGCATCAGCTCAAAAGTGATAGGCTTGCCTGCCGTCTGCTTATAAGCCTCAACAATGGCTTCACTCAATCGATTACTCATGGATGCGCTCACCGTTGCACGATCTACAGCGCAGAGTGCACCAGCCATCTCCGTGGAATAGAGATTAATTTCGTTGATGGTCCTGCCCGTAAAATCCTTGAACGGCGTAAAAGGCAACGGCGCAACCACGGGGTCGAGAATACAACTCCTATCTACATCGAAATGAACAAGCCAGTTGGCATTCGAGGGGTCAGAGAACTCACCCTTGTAATCGAACAAGAGGAAATTGACGGGATAAGGCGTCTCGGTGGAGAGATTACGAAACTGCTGAATCAACACCGCCAGCAGATTGGTCTTACCCGAACCCGTGGTACCAGCCACCAGAATCTGTGCATTCGATACCGAACGTCCGTTGATATTCAATTTTGCTTCCATATCCTCTGCATACTCGCCTATCAGCAACTCCAAGGCAGGAATTCCACTTCCACCATGTCGCCTGTCGCTTGCCGCAAAGAGGAAAGCATTCAGATTCTCATCTTCCGAAAGATAAGCGATACCCCGATAGATTTCCTTCGCCACGATGCGACCCACGATACTGGCATTCTGCCAATCCACCTCACAATCTCTATATCTCAACTTCAACAAAGCCGAAAAAAGCGACTTTTTATTGTCCTTGGTAAAGAAACTAGGCATGATGCGCTGAGAAGATTTCGATAATCCGATATCTCCCAAACCATCCACACTTCTCTTCTCCGTTAAGCTCAAACTGGCTATCAGGCAGATTCGCATCACCTTATTCAGGGTTAGCATGGCATCCCTCTCCCCTTCCACTTGCCGCGAAAGGTTCAAACGCTTCTCCAGTTTCTCCTTCAAAGGCATGATGGCTTCTACCATACCTTCTGCCTGTCGTATATTCTCTAATGCTACTTCCATATATATATTGCTCCGTCAATAAGAAACATTATTCATTACACATTACTCCAAAGTATCCTTCCTCCACGTGGGTGCTCTGACTTTCCACATCTCTTACCAGTGTATAAGAACGGGAGAGGAATGGTTCCAGCTTCATGTAATCCTTATCCTTTCTGATTTCCGAAGTGGTGCAAAGCAGGATGGTTTGCTCGGCAAGTCCCGGGAAGTATTCTTCCATCAGCACATCACGGCTCTCCTCATCCAATACTCCCATCACGGTGTCTATCATCACAGGTGGATTATAATCGCCCAGATTTCGAAGCACCTTCAGCAACACCTGGATAAAGATTTGCATGGATGCCGCATTCAGTTGGTTGAGCGAGATTTCATTTCCTGCCTTGTGATAGAGACGGATGGTGAAATTCTCCATACTGTCTGATAGCTCTACCTTGGCGATGCATCCCTTGTAGGAAATGAGGAGTTTATTGAGTTGCTCCTTCATATCCTCCTCAATCTTCTCCTTTTTGCGCTTGAGCAGAGTGTCGGCAACATCCTCAAAGAAAGGCTTCAGTTTCACCAGCATGTCATATTTTACATCAGGTTTCTGCTGTATCTGCACATCAAACTGGTGAATCTTCCGCTCCAATTTCTCAATGCTCAACTTTCTGTCATCCGCCTCCTTCTTCAAGATTTCGAGTTCACGGCTAGCCTCCTCGTATGCCTTGATGATTTCGGTATTGCCGCTTACCATGCTACGACGGAGCAGAGCAATCTGACTCTGCTGATTATCATAGTTCTCCAACCGCTTTTCCAAATCATAACGACTGTCATTAAGGGCGATAAACTCATTCACAGCATTGGCACCCAGCAGATTCTTGAGTGCATTAAACTCACTTTCATCCAGGAAAGCATAGTCGTCCTTGCGCTGCAAAGCTTCCTGCTGACTCTTCAGGTAAGTCACCACATCGTCATCCTCCACGGAATCCGGACAGAGGCACTTTGATTTCAGATAACCAAGAATCTTGGTAGTTACCTCACGCATCTGCTCCAGGGAGAGCACCCCTTCACGTTCCTGCTTCAAGGCTTCTTTCTGTCGGATGATGTCATTCACCTCGTTTGTGATTCCCTGTGCAAGTTTCGGAAAGAACACGTTGATTTCCAAAGTCTCCACCACCTGCTTCAATTGGGCTTTATATCGCTTTGACAACTCCTGCGTATCCTTCACGCTGGCCTCCAGATCCTGAATCTTTCGTGCAGTCTCGGCAGAATCCTTGGCACCTTCCTTGGCGGCATCATATTCAGCCTGAATAGAAACCAGATATTTGTACTTATCATCCTGGTGCTTGGTATTCTCCTCCTGCAAAGCCACCAGTTGGTTGCGCTGTTCGCAAAGCCCATTATATTCTTCTGCCTCCTTCTGCGCCTCCAGTCTCCTTGCCGCCCATTCCTGCTGCTGATGCTCGGCAGCATTCTTTAATTGCAGATACTTGTTGAATCCCATCACATTCTGGATATTATCCTTGATGATTTGGGCAAAGACATTCTCCTTCAAGAGCTCGCTCGACTGCATGGCATCAAAGAGGAAATACTTGCTGAGTTCCTGCGGCAGGTTTGCCTTGATGATTTTGTTCACCTGCTGCTCGTTGACGGCACGCTGCTGCGGAGGCGTAGCCGTGCCATAGGAGAAAGGCGTGCCATCCATATTGAGCAGCACATTCTCCACAGGCTTGTTGGCAGGATTAAGCTTATAAGTGCGACGCAGCAGATACTGCTGCTTGCGTCCGAGCACCATACCTTCGAAGGAGAGTTCGAGCACGATGGTAGGCTCCACCTTTCCCAAAGCACCATTGTTCAGGAGTTCCAGAAAATGCGCCTTGTTCTGAATCTTCAGTCCATAAAGAGCCCCACAGATAGCCTCGAACAGCGTGGTCTTACCACCACCGTTCATACCACCTATCAGGATGATGGGCTGATCGGATCTCACCGACAAATCCAAGTCAAGACTCAGATAAGTCTTATAGTTCTTGATTTTGATTCTCTTGATAATCATAATCTATTCTTCACTCTTCGTTCTTCATTCTTGGTTCTTTACTTGATCTGAGAAATCGCCTCGGCGATAATCTTCTCAGTATCCTCGTCATTCATTTCTATCTTATCCACCTTGGCTGCATGATATTTGCGCAGGATTTCCTCGCTCATCCAGTCGAAGTCAATCTCATGCTTCTCGCATAGCGTCCTGATCAGGTCTAGGTCTTCCTTTCGGATGCCATAGTGCAAGAATTTTCCATCTAGTCCCTTTGCTATCATTATTACACCTTATTATATATGTAGCGTTTATGACTTATTTATATTTATCTGGGAAGAAAGCATCCCAACCTGTTAAATCTGTTGTATTCTCTATTGGCAACGAAGAATAATACCAGTTATCATCCGATTGCTGATGTATAATAATACCACCTTTCAGATGCTTATCTTTATTCTCTTCACTCGTCATATAGTCGATGAGGGCATTATGCTTCTCTTGACCATTCTCGTCACTTCCAACTCCCTTTGTATCAAAAAGAAAGATTTGACCATTCTTCATGCGAATGACATAATCAACATAGAAGAGAGATTTCTCGCCCGTCTTTTTGGTATAAGGAATAGCATAATGCTGCCTTCCCTCATCTCCATTCTTATACCACCAATCAATGCAATCAGTATATTTTTCCAAGAACGCTTCGAAATCACGCTCTTGGAACGAATCCTCATTGAACTGCATATATGGCAGCATGGCATGATTCTTTCTTGCATCATTCTCGGAATAAGTGGTTTCATTATACTCTCGTATCTCTGGCACATTCCAAGTATATTGCTTGAAAGAACGTTCCTTGCGTTTCTTTTTGCGCTCGCTGATAATCTTGGTATATTTGGCAACTGCACGATTGATGATGGCAGCAAACTTGCCCTTGTTTCTGTTATACAAGATTATACTTGGCACGTCTGTTTCGAAGATACCTAAGTACTCACCCATCAATTCATCCATGTTACCATGAAGTACTTTGACGGCTCCCTTTTCATAACCAGCCAGCAAATCTTTATAGAATTTATCTAATGCCAAACTCAACTCATACTGATTCCTGGTGAAAGAAATACGCTTGTTTTCATCAACCATAGTAGTTCCCATTTCACCAGTAATCTCAACATCACGGAGTATATTCACCTTTATAGTATGTTTGTCAAAACAGATACTGTCGATACGCTCAGCTTGCTTCCTGTTTTTATCAACATCTATCATAAAGCCACCATTATCAGAACCAGCTTTATCTTCATTATCATCATCATCAAATGGATCTGAATCAAAGAAGCTCAACTGAATAGGTTGTTTAAACCAAGCATTATTGAACGTCTCCACCAACAAAGGATAAAAATCAGGACCTAAACGATTGCGGTCAGCACTGAGATACTGACTATAGGTAGAAGTCAAAGCCACATTGTTCAGATGCTCACGACGATAAGACAACAATGCTTTGGTGATATAACTCATGTCATCAGCAACTATCTCTATTCGATCACGACTTAAATTGGTATATACCCAACCATGGTTCAAGATACCATCCGTATAATAATGTTGTTCTGGCATTCTCATGATTCGTCCTACCGTTTGTGTACCGAACTCCGTGCTTTTGATGTCTCGGAAAATCAGGAGAACTGCAGCACGAGGACAGTCCCATCCCAAGGCGATGGCTTGCTTGAAGAGCAGAGCCTCTGTCAAGTTATAGTTTTTCTCCAATCCTTCGAGATTCTTCTTTTCGGTGGAAAGCCAGATTGCCAATTTGCCGTTGTCCGTATTGATGTCATATTCTGTATCAAGACGGTTCTTCACCATATCTACGATGGCACGCTCTCCCTCATTCAAGGTTTCTGAGTTATCATTTGGCAACTGAATAAGGAGAAGAGGATTGATTCTCACACCCTCTTTCTCGTATGCTTTTTTCAGTTCCTTTCGTTTGGCAAGAGCCAAATCCAAGAGATAGGCATTCTCGCCAACCATGCCGTCATCTTCTCTCACACCAGCATTAATGGTGATGCTATCCTTTATCATCTCTTCCCTGATGACATCTTCACGTGGTACAATAACGATTTCCTTAGCCTCAGCCAAAGAAGTTTTCTGAGGAGTAGCCGATATGCGTATCTCAACCTTTGGATTGAGATTCTTCAACACCTTTTCTGATTGCTTGGCATTACGGCTGCCAAACATGTGCTCCTCATCTATCACTACGATGAGTGGCAGATGATGCTCATTCTTGGTTCGCTCCACGATGTCATAGATGGAAGAAGAGTTCTCCGTATCTCGTACCAAGATATTCTTATCCTTGTTGATGCTCTCCCAATTGACAAAGAACACCTCGCCCGGCTTGATGTAACCACCCACTGAATGATCCAACTCATCATACATCACTGGAGTGAGCACATGCGTCTCTGAGAAGAAGTTTTTCATGCTCATGTAGCTTTGTTGGTGCAACTTGTTGGGTGCTATCCAAATGATTGCCACTTGCTTTCCTTCTTCCGCCAGTTGAGAAGTCAAATCATCAAGCATCTTGCTCGACATCACGGTCTTTCCAGAACCAGTAGGTGCCTTGAAGACCAACTTCTTTCTATCTCCTTCCGATTCCAATAAGTTGAGCGTCTTTTTGACCAAAGTCGCAACTGCCTCTATCTGATATTTCTTTTCTTGTATCATATTTGTTTCCTCCTTGGTTATTTATTTTCAAACTCAAAAGACAACCGACCCTCATTAGGCTCATAATGGTTCTGCTCCTCTGCATTCTTTTCGTCCAAAGCTATATCTTCTGCATTGGCATCCGCTGCCAAAGGTTCCTCAAACATAGGATTCTCCTCTGGTAGGATGTTTCTGCAAGCATCATAGATGGCAGCTGGCAAAGCACAGAGTTCTACCTTGTCGAGTACATCCTCAAAGTTGTCATCGTAGGCATAGCGAGTATTGGAGAAAACATAAATCAAGATTTTCCCATCTACCTCCATTTGGCTGATAGTTTCAGCAAAGGCATCCACCGTCAACTCATTATATATCACAAGCATCTTAGTCTTGCCATTGTCGAAATAGCGAGCGCAAGATGGTTTGAGTTTTCTTCCAGCAAAGCAAGCTTGCTCTGTATAGACATCATTCTTGATGCAAAGTAAATCTGTAGATGCAGACACCAAAGCCCGCTTGTTCTTGATGGTTTGTTTGCGAGGCAAGAGCTGGGTTTTGTAATAACGAAGGTTGTTATGGGTTAAGCCAGGAATCTCCTCACCCTTTGGGGTTGTATAGCCTTGGATAACCCGGCGATTGCGCTCATAGGTAACATTCTCACAAATTCCATTCTCGTTGTTGGTTGCCAAGATACATTGGCGTTGACCGCCATCTTCGGCATTCAATTGCATGGTTGCATGAAGGGTTGTGCCTGATCCTGCAAAGAAGTCGAGGATGATAGATTTCGGATTTGTCCTAACTGTAATATTCAACAATTGCTTCACAAACTTAGATGGTTTGGGAAAATCAAAAGTCCTCACTTGAAATATTGAAGTAATCTCTGCAGTTCCTTGCGCAGTATTAAAGGCATCAGAAGTTATCAAATTTCGAAATGGGATGCTTCGCTCTATCTTCTTGCCAGTATTATCTATTTTAGAATACCTCTTATTATAGACATTCCAAACACCTTTGACTTTTTTGAAAACAACAAAACCATTTTCTATTCCCCATTGAACCTTTGTTTTGCTCCAAAGATAATTCCATCCTTCTGACGATTTTTCATTACCTCCTCCAGGATAGCGCAAAGTTCCATCTGGCATTTCTATAGGAAAATTTAAGGCATCTGAATAATGTCCTGCAACACGACGACGGTCTAACTTATCTAACGAATATTTCCCTCGCTCTTTTTCATATTCATCAGAATATTTAAAAGCTTCTTCCGAAGAAAGAACCCCATCAAACTTACAAGACTCCCTAGATTTACAATATACAAACACATATTCTGTTACCGTCACAATATCTGTACCCGTATTAGAACCTGCCGTTGATTGCCACACACATTTTGAAACAAAGCAATCTTCTCCAAATATCTCATCGCAAAGCATCTTCAGCTGTGCCTGTTCATTGTCATCTATAGAAATGAAGATGACTCCTTTCTCAGAAAGCAAGTTCTTGGCAATCTTCAATCGCTTATTCATAAATGACAACCACATGGAATGTCGGTAGCCATTCTCTCTATCTACAAACGAATCGTTATAAACAAAGTCTTTATTGCCCGTATTATAAGGTGGATCGATATAAATGACTTGTTATGCGAAACAGGTTGTATTTTATGGTAAGACAATGTCGGATAAAAAGGTGATCTGGAATGAAGGCCAGGATATCGCAAAAGCACCGGATGAAATTGAATACCGTGCAATTCGTGCATATCTGGAGAATGGCAATGTGGAAAAGG
>ERZ772900.2328-NODE-2328-length-14498-cov-6.206813_pt1 | contig 14498 bp, 9 predicted proteins | sample MGYA00512124_ERZ772900 | MGnify/ENA primary metagenome ERZ772900 (study PRJEB29015, sample SAMEA2737716) | human gut metagenome | biome: human gut; feature: human-associated habitat; material: faeces | place: China | collected 2012 ... | reverse complement strand
GTCGGAGGTTCAAATCCTCTCTGGGACGCCAGAAAGCACCGCTGCAAGCCTTTTTTCGGGGCTTGCAGCGTTTTTGTTTTTTCCTTCTCCCGGTAATTTCACTTCTGTTACCGGGAGATTTTTATACGCCGCAAGCTTTTTTGTGATGGCGTTGGATTCGGTAAGGGTGCATTGTTTACAATTTGGCGGTGGATTATCCCACGCAGGGTGTGGTACAATATAAACCACACTGAAAATGCAGGGGCCGATGCTCACCATTGACCCGTGAACCTTGCGGCGGCCGCTATGTGCCGCGGGCGAACCATGTCCGCCCTTACACTCTCGACGCAGGAAGGCCGCGCTGCATCTATTATAATTAAAGGGGTGTTTACCATGTGTACAGCTGCAACCTATACAACCGACAGTTTCTACTTTGGCCGCAATCTCGATTATGAATTTTCCTACGGTGACGAGGTCACCGTCACGCCACGCGCCTACCCGTTTAGCCTGCGCTGCATGGGGGACTTCCGCACAAAATATGCGATGATCGGCATGGCCTACGTGGCGGGGGAGTACCCCCTCTACTATGACGCCGTCAATGAGAGGGGCCTGGGCATCGCAGGGCTGAACTTTGTCGGCAATGCAGTCTACCACCCGGCGCAGGATGGCAAAAGCAACGTCGCTCAGTTTGAGCTGATCCCCTGGCTGCTGGGCAGCTGTGCGACGCTGGCCGAGGTGCGCACGCTGCTTGCAAAAACCAACATCGTCAATATCCCGTTCAGTGAGCAGCTGCCCCTCGCGCAGCTGCACTGGCTCATTGCCGACAAAACGGGGAGCATCGTGGTGGAGTCCACCGCCGACGGCCTGCACATCTACGATAACCCCGTCGGTGTACTGACGAACAATCCACCGTTCCCGCAGCAGCTTTTCGCACTGAACAACTACCGCGCACTCTCGCCGCGCACGCCTGCGGTTGCTTTTGCGGACGGCCTTGACCTGCCCGTCTACAGCCGCGGTCTCGGCGCACTGGGCCTGCCGGGCGATCTGTCCAGCCAGTCCCGCTTTGTGCGTGCGGCCTTTGTGCGGATGAACGCGAAATCCGGCAGCGGCGAGGCCGAGAGCGTCGGGCAGTTCTTCCACATCCTGCACGCTGTCGAGCAGCAGCGCGGCTGCTGTGAGCTGGACGGCGGCAAGTACGAGATCACGCTCTACACAAGCTGCTGCAACGCTGACAAGGGCATTTACTACTATACGACCTACGGCAACCACCAGATCACTGCCGTCGATATGCACCGGGAAAACCTTGACGGGGACAGGCTGGTCCGCTATCCGCTGGTGCAGGGCGAACAAATTGCGCTGCAAAACTGATTTTACACCCAAAACGTGAAAAAAGCGCTTGCAACGTGCGGCAAACTATGCTATACTGTACGGTGCATGAGACTTTTCACGTCACGACGACGTGGATAGAAATAGAAGGAGTGCTAATCTAATGAACTGGTATGAGATCGTTCTCGGCGTCGTCCTCATCGCCGTGTCCGTGTTGATCGTTGTTTTCACCCTCGCGCAGGAGCAGAAGGGCCAGGGCCTGTCCGGCGCGATCATGGGCGAAAGCTCCGCCACGATGGCAGCAGGCCGTGAGCGCGGCGTGGACGCCAAGCTGGCCAAGCTGACCAAGATCTGCGGCGTCGTTTTCTTTGTCGTCACGCTGGTCGTCTGCGTTTTGAGCGCGCGCCTGTGATTTTGGCAGGGTAACAAAGATGAAAAGGGTCCGCCAAGCGCTTTGGCTTTGTAAGCAGCGCCCCGGCGGGCCGTTTTTTGTGGATGTATATAAAGGTAGGGCACCGTCGGATGGCGGTGCGACGTAAATTAAAGGAGCAACTATGACACCGTTACAGAAATCTATTTTAAACGCGGTCAAGCGCCGTCCCATGACGCTGCGCGAACTGCAGAACAACCTGCAGGTGGACAACTCCCGCCTGCGCACCACCGTTTCCGCTATGGTCGCCACCGGCGAGCTGTCGATGCGCAATGGCACCTATGTGCCCGGCTTTGCGACCTATGAGAATGCTGCAGCCCCCAACACGATTCCCTGCACGCTCGTCAAGCTGGCCGCGCGCTTCGGCTTTGCCAGCCGCGACGACGGCGAGGGCGACATCTTCATCCCGGGCCGCGCACTGCACGGCGCAATGCCCAACGATAAGATCAACGTCAAGCTGTTCGACCACCCGCGCGTGGAGGGTTCCTCCGAGGGCGAGGTCGTCGAGGTCACGGTCCCGAACAACCGCTTTGCGGGCACGGTCTGCCTGTCCGAGGATGGCCGCATGGCCGTGGAGCCGGACGGCTGCCGCGACGTGAAGTTCCTGCTGGCCAAGCAGGGGAGCGAGGGCGTGCACCTGGGCGACAAGGTCGGCTTCCTCATCACCCACCGCGGCAACCGCCACAGCGACCACCGCGCTGCCGTAGTCGAGAAATTCGGTCCCTCCGACTATGCGTCCGAGTGCGCCAAGGCCATCCTGTATGGCCGCAGCGTCCGCCAGGAGTTCCCGCCGGAGGTGCTGGAGGAGGCCCACGCCTACGACAACGCCACGATTGACCCCGCCGAGGCCGCGAAGCGCCTGGACCTGCGCGGCATTCCCATCTTCACGATTGACTCCGCCGAGACGAAGGACATCGACGACGCCATCAGCCTGCAGAAGCTGGACGACGGCTACGAGCTGGGCGTTCACATTGCCGACGTCAGCCATTATGTCCGCCCCGGCTCTGCGCTGAATGAGGAAGCGTTCGAGCGCGCGACGAGCATTTACTACGCCGACAAGGTCATCCCGATGCTGCCGACCCAGCTGTCCAACGGCATCTGCTCGCTGAACGAGGGCGAGGACCGCCTGGCGTTCTCCTGTCTGATGCGACTGGACGAGAACGGCGAGATCCGCAGCTACAAGTTCGTCAAGAGCGTCATCTGCAGTCGCGTCAAGGGCGTGTACAAGGAGATCAACGCCCTGCTGGAGCCCACGGAATCTGAAACAGACGCCGACCTGACCGAACTCGAGACGAAGTATGAGGCCGTGCTTGACCAGCTGCCCACGATGGACGAGCTGTACCGCAAGCGCCTGGTCCTGCGCAAGGCCCGCGGCGGCATGGATATCGAGTCCAACGAGGCTAAGCTCGTCATGGACGAGAACGGACGCTGCATCGACATTGTCAAGCGTGACCGCGGCACGTCCGAGTGCATGATCGAGGAGTTCATGCTGCTGGCGAACCAGTGCGCCGCCAACGCGGGCCGCACGAACAAGGCCCCGTTCGTCTACCGCGTGCACGAGGCCCCCGACGCCGAGAAGATGGAGAAGCTGTCCGCCACGCTGTTGGCCTGCGGCCTGAACGCCAAGTTCAAGAACCCCATCCCGACGCAGCTCGAGCTGGCGGCCCTGCTGGACGAGACCCGCGGCCAGCCCATCCAGATCCCCGTCCACACCGGCATTCTGCGCAGCATGCAGAAGGCCCGCTACGCCCCGCAGCCCCTGGGCCACTACGGTCTGGTGCTGGCGGACTACGCCCACTTCACCAGCCCCATCCGCCGCTACCCCGATTTGGCGATTCATCGCATTTTGACCGAGATGCTGAACGGTGTCTCCGCCAGCCAGCTGCAGCGCGACTTCAACGAGTTTGCCCAGCAGGCCAGCGAGAAGTCCAGCAAGCAGGAGGTCGCCGCCGTGCGCATTGAGCGCGATGTCGAGGACCTGTACAAGGCCGAGTACATGCACAACCATCTCGGCGAGGTCTACACCGGCACAGTGGCCGGCATTACGCCGCGCGGCGTCTTTGTCGAGCTGGACAACACGGTGGAGGGCTTTGTCCCCGCCGCGCAGCTCTGCAAGGGTGAACCGCAGGTCATCGACGGCGTCAGCATGCTGGACCCGCTGACCGGCAAAAGCTGGATGCTGGGTTCTTCCATGAAGATCCGGGTCGCGGCCGCCGATGTGGCGCTGGGCCGTATTGATTTTGAGTATATGGTGGAGTAATTTCCCACGCCATACAATAGAAAACTCCCTGTCCGCACCGGACAGGGAGTTTTTTGCGTCTTATATCACCTTATGGTCCATCCATTTCCCGCGGGCAAACCGCACAAGGAAACACAGGCTGCGGCAGATCCAGTCGATGAACATACCGAACCAGACACCGGTCAGTCCTAAGTGGAACTGCAGAACGAAGATATAGCTCAGAATCACGCGGAACAGCCACATGCTGACGATGCTGACCGACATCGTAAACTTGGCGTCGCCGCCCGCGCGCAGGGCGTTGGGCAGGGTAAAGCTCGTCGCCCAGAAGAAGATGCTGAACAGGTTGAACCAGTGGACCACGTGGGTACACATGGCGGACGCCTCCGCCGAGAGGTTGAACCAGGTCACGACCTCGGGCATCAGGAAGAACAGTGCCGCGTTCGTGACGGCCAGCCCCGTGATGGCGATGCCCAGCAGCGTGACGGAATAGCGCTGCGCCTGCTTTTTCTCGCCTGCGCCAAGGCACTGCCCGATGACCGGGATCGTGGCAAGGCTCATCGTGTTGCCGGGGATGTTCGCCAGCGTCGAGACCGAGTTTGCCACGGCATTGGCCGCGATGGCCGAGGTGCCTAAGGTAGACGTCAGGCTGCTGACACACAGCTTGCCGATCTGGAACATGCCGTTTTCCAGACCCGACGGGATGCCGATGGACAAAATCTGCATGATGGGCCTGCGCCGGGGCCGCAGGTCAGCGAAGCGCTGCACGCGCAGGGGATTGTGCAGGTCCTGGTTCTGCCACAGGATGAACACTGCGGCGAACACACGCCCGATCAGCGTGGCCAGTGCCGCGCCGATAACGCCCATGCCGAAACCGTAGATCAGCAGCGCGTTGCCCGCAATGTTGATGACGTTCATGACAAGGCTGGCCAGCATACTGATGCGGCTGTTGCCCTGCGCACGGAACAGCGCCGCGCCGCCGTTGTACAGGCCGATGAAGGGGTAGGACACCGCACTGATAAGGAAGTACTGCTGCGCAAACCGCATGACATCCTCGTCAATGCTGCCGAACACCATCCGAAGGATCAGGCGGGAGAGCAGCATACAGACAACACCCACCGCAACCGTAGAGATGCCCAGCACGCTGTACAGCTGGGCGGCGCTGCGGCTGGCGTTTTCCTCATCCCGGCGGCCCAGATACTGGCTGGCAATGACAGCACCGCCGGTAGCCAGCGCGGACAAAATCTGAATAATCAAAATATTCAGGCTGTCCACGAGCGATACGCTGGAGACAGCGGCCTCACCCACACCGGCGACCATTAGCGTGTCGGCCATGCCCATCGTGACGCTTAATGTCTGCTCCAGCAGCAGGGGCCAGATCAGGGTGAACAGCGCCCGCCTGGTAAACAGGGGACCTTGTGACTTTGCAGTGGCTGTCATGGTAAACTACCATCCTCTTTTACTTGGATTTTACCATTAGTATACAGCAAAATCTATGCGAAATCAAGGATTTGACACTTGTACAAAAAATGCCCGCAAACGCTGTAGCTGCGCCCTGTACAGCAAAAATCCGCAAAAATCAAATCGCAAGGATTTTGCCCACTTTTGCGGCGGCAAAAAGCCCCAGCCACAAAAGCTAGTGGCCGGGGCAGATCATGCGGCGGCTTGCAGGGGCCGCAGAAGGGCGGTGGTTAGAAGTCGACCTCGGTGTCGTAGTAGCAGCACTTCAGCAGCTTTTCCATCTCCTCCTGGGTCGGCTGGCGCGGGTTGGAGCCGGTGCAGGCATCGGCAATCGCGTTCTTTGCGATCTCGGGCAGTCTCTCGAGGAATACGTTCTCGGGGACAAAGCCCTGCTCGGCGGGGTAGGAGTCGGGGCCGTAGTGGCCGATGCAGTGCGGAATGTTCAGATCGTCGTTCATGCCGCGCAGATACTGGATGAGCAGCGCGACCTTCTCGTCGTCGTTCTCGCCGCCCAGGTGCATCTTGTCGGCAATGACGCCGTAGCGTGCCTTGGCGGTGGGGTCCTTCGCGTTGTAGGCGATGACCTTGGGCAGGTACATGGCGTTGGCTGCGCCGTGGATGATGTGTGCGCCGTAATCGGCAAACGCCGCGCCGGTCTTGTGGGCCATGCTGTGTACGATGCCGAGCAGCGCGTTCGAGAACGCCATACCGGCCAGGCACTGAGCATTGTGCATCGCGTCGCGCTTATCCATATCGCCGTTGTAGCTGCCGACCAGATCTGCCTGGATCATCTCGATGGCGTGCAGAGCCAGCGGGTCGGTAAAGTCGCAGTTCGCGGTGGAGACGTAGGCCTCGATGGCGTGGGTCATGGCGTCCATGCCGGTGTGGGCGACGAGCTTCTTGGGCATCGTGTGGGCCAGCTCGGGGTCAACGATGGCGACATCGGGCGTGATCTCAAAGTCGGCGATGGGGTACTTGATGCCCTTCTGGTAATCGGTGATGATCGAGAAGGCCGTGACCTCGGTGGCCGTACCGGAGGTGGAGGAGATGGCGCAGAAGTGGGCCTTGCGGCGCAGCGGCGGGATGCCGAACACCTTGCACATATCCTCAAACGTGATGTCGGGGTACTCGTACTTGATCCACATGGCCTTGGCTGCGTCGATGGGGGAGCCGCCGCCGATTGCGACGATCCAGTCGGGCTGGAACTTTTCCATGGCGGCAGCACCCTTCATGACCGTCTCCACGGACGGGTCGGGTTCGATGCCTTCAAACAGCTCTACCTCCATGCCGGCCTCTTTTAAGTAGGCCTCGGCGCGGTCCAGGAAGCCGAAGCGCTTCATCGAACCGCCGCCGACGCAGATCATGGCGCGCTTGCCGGGCAGCGTTTTCAACGCTTCCAGCGCGTGGGGGCCGTGGTAAAGGTCACGGGGTAAAGTAAATCTAGCCATAGGGTTTGCCTCCTTTAAAATAGCTCTCTCGGGCTTTGACAATTAAATATCAAAATCTGCTATTAACAGTATACACCTTATGTGTCTAAACGGTCAATCGACAATACAGAGAATTTTCCGGCGATAATTCAGCATTTTGCCAGTGGAACACTCATAGGCTGTTCTATGGGGAAGGGGGCAGGAGCTATGCGTCCGATCACGCCGCAGCAGAATACAAAAATGCGCCTGCGCATGCGGCTTTTGGCGGCGGTGCTGGCGGTGGGGTGTCTGGGCGGGCTGACGGTGCGGCTGTTTGTGCTGATGCTGCGCGACCCCGGCGGTTACGCGGCACGCGCCGCCGACCAGCAGCTGCGCGGGGCCACGCTGCCCGCCGCCCGCGGGGAGATCTATTCCGCCGACGGTACGCTGTTGGCCGCCAGCGAGACCTGCTGGACCATCCGCGCTGCCCCGCGGGAGATGGCCGACGACGCCGTAGAACCGGCTGCGCGGGCGTTGAGCGAAATTTTAGAGCTGGACTACGCCGATACGCTGGCCAAATTCAGCCAGCGAACCTCCAACGACTGCCTGCTGCGCCGCCGCGTGGATAGGACGATGGCCGACGCTGTGCGGGACTGGTGCCGGGCGAACGGTGTGGACGGCATACAAATTCGGCAGGATACCCGCCGCGTCTACCCGCAGGGGGATTTTATGGGCGGCATTTTAGGCTTTACCGACGTGGACAACGCGGGCCTGTGGGGGCTGGAACTGCGTTACAACGACGAATTGACCGGGCAGAACGGGCGCATCCTGACCGCCAAGAACGCCTGGGGCTACGATATGCCGACCCACTACCAGACGCTGGTGGACGCCGTGCCCGGCAGCACGCTGACGCTGACCATCGACGCGAACATTCAGCACTGGCTCGAAAGCGCACTGTCCGCCGCTGTGACGGAGCATCATGTGGCCGAGCGCGGCGTCGGCATCGTGATGGACGTCCACACCGGGGCCGTGCTGGCGATGTCCTGCCAGCCCGACTACGACCCGAACGCGCCGCGGACCCTTATAAATAAGGAAGTCCGCGACGCTGTGAATGACCTGACCGGCGAGGAGCGCAGCGCCGCGCTGCAAAAGGCACAGCAGGCACAGTGGCGCAACAAGGCCATCAGTGACCTGTATGAGCCGGGCAGCGTGTTCAAGCTCATCACGGCGTCGGCGGCGCTGGACTCCGGGGCGTGTAAGGCCACGGACTATTTCACCTGCGCGGGTAAAATAACCGTCGCAGGCACGCGGTTCCGCTGTGCAAACGGGCATATCCACGGCACCGAGACCTTCGCCCGGGGGCTGGCTGTCAGCTGCAACCCCTGCTTTATCCAGATCGGTGCGCGGCTTGGAAAAGAACGCTTCTGCGATTACTTTGCGGCCTTCGGCCTGCGGGAGGCCACGGGCATCGACCTGCCGGGCGAGGTCAGGCGCAGCGAATACTACACGGCGGACCGGATGGGCCCGGTGGAGCTGGCGAGCTGCTCGTTCGGGCAGAGCAGCAAGGTCAGCTACCTGCAGATGCTCACGGCGGTCTGTGCGGTGGTAAACGGCGGCGAGCTGATGCAGCCCTACGTTGTGGCGAAAATCACGGCGCCTGACGGCACTGTTGTGAAGGAAGTGCGGCCGACGGTGAAGCGCCGCGTCATCAGCGAGGAGACCTCCGCCACGATGTGCCGCCTGATGGAGGGTGTCGTTACAGGCGGCACGGGTAAGCAGGCCGCGCTGGCGGGCTACCGCATCGGCGGCAAGAGCGGCACGAGCCAGAAGCTGGACAGCGCCAACGAGGGCGCGCGCATTGCGAGCTTTGTCTCCGTTGCGCCCATCGACGACCCCAAGGTCGCTGTGCTGGTCTGCCTGGATGAACCCCACAGCTGGACGACGAGCGGCGGCGCGCTCTCCGGGCCGGTGTGCGCCGAGGTACTGGGAAAGGTGCTGCCGTATCTGGGCGTCGAGCCGGAAAGTGCGGAGTGATGGGAAACGGGCACGGGCGGATATGGAATCCGCCCCTACGTTGAATCGGGAAAGCGCAGGGTGACGGGGCTCTGCCCGTTTGCCGCTGCACTATACAAAAAACTCTGCGCCGTCCCTCTTGACATTCCCCGATCCGGTGTTATACTGGTAAAGTACGCAAACGAACAGTTAGACAACGAACAATTCGAAATCTAACTTCTTGGACCCGAAAATCGTAAAGGAGGGAAGAAATGCACGAATCATCGCATGATGACTGCGGCTGCTGCGCGGATGCCCACTTCGGCGCACTGCTGAACCAGACCTCGCGGCTCATCCGCCGTGCGCTGGATGCCCGCATCAACGCCGAGGTCAGCTCGGAGCTGTCGGGCGTGCGCGGCATGGTGCTGGGCGACATCGTCCGTGCCGAGCGCCAGGGCCGCGACGTCTACCAGCGCGACATTGAGCAGTGGTTCAACATTCGCCGCTCCAGCGTCACCGCCATGCTGCAGGGCATGGAGCAGGATGGCTTCATCACCCGCAGCGCCGTGGCGAAAGACGCCCGCTTAAAGCGCCTTATCGCCACAGAGAAGGGCCGCGCCTGTCACAAGCAGATCGAGGCAAGCATTGCGCGGTTTGAGGATGACCTGCAAAGCGGCATTGACCCGCAGCAGGTCGCCGCGGCCCGCGCTGTGCTGGAGCAGACCCTGCGCAACGCACAGCACTTCCTGCAAGAGGAAAATACCAAACAAGAGAGGGGAAATACCAATTGTTAAAAACACTCGGACGTGAAACCAAGGGCTTCCGCCTGGTCTCCGTGCTGACGCCGATCTTTATGATCGCGGAGGTCATCATGGAAATGATCATCCCGAAGATGATGGCCTCCATCATTGACAACGGCGTCACGCCGGGCAATATGCAGGTCATCTACACCGTCGGCGCACAGATGGTCGTCGCGGCGCTGTTCGGCCTGCTGTTCGGCATTCTGGGCGCGGTGGCCGGCTCCCACGCAGCCACGGGCTTTGCCCGCAACCTGCGCCGCGGCATGTTCCGCAACATCCAGACCTTCAGCTTTGCCAACATTGACAAGTACTCCACCGCGGGCCTGGTCACCCGCATGACCACCGACGTCACCAACATCCAGAACGCCTACCAGATGATGCTGCGCATGTCGGTGCGTGCGCCCGCCAGCATGATCGTGGCGCTGATCATGTCCTACACGGTCAACCGTCGGCTGGCAAACATCTATTTGATCGCCGTCATCCTGCTGGGCTGCGCGCTCGCCTTTATTATGAGCCGCGCCACCAAGTACTTCGGCGAAGCATTCCGCAAGTACGACGACCTGAACGAGAGCGTGCAGGAGAATGTCTCCGCCATCCGCGTTGTCAAGGCCTATGTGCGCGAGAAGTTTGAGGGCGAGAAGTTCCGCAAGGCAAGCGAGAATGTGCGCAATCTGCTGATGCGTGCCGAGCTGATCCTGGCCTGGAACGCCCCGCTCATGCAGCTGACCGTCTACAGCTGCATCCTGCTCATCTCCTGGATCGGTGCCCAGCTCATCGTCAGCTCCGGCGCAACGACCTTCACCACCGGCGACCTGATGAGCATGCTGAGCTACTGCATGAACATTCTTATGAGCCTGATGATGCTGTCCATGGTGTTCGTCATGATCACGATGTCTGCAGCCTCCGCCAAGCGCGTGGCCGAGGTGCTGGACGAGCAGTCCGACCTGACGAACGGTGAGGACCCCGTTATGGAGGTCAGGGACGGCTCCGTCAAGTTCGACCACGTCAGCTTTGCCTATAAAAAGGATGGCGAAAAGGCCCTCGAGGACATTGATCTCGACATCAAGTCCGGCGAGACCATCGGCATCATTGGCGGCACCGGTTCGGCTAAGTCCAGCCTTGTGCAGCTGCTGCCGCGTCTGTACGACGTGACCGAGGGCAGCGTGACCATCGGCGGCGTTGATGTGCGCAGATATGACCTCGACACCCTGCGCAACAACGTCGCCATGGTGCTGCAGAAGAACGAGCTGTTCAGCGGCACGATTGCCGAGAACCTGCGCTGGGGCAACCCCGACGCCACCGACGCCGAGATCGAGGACGCCTGCAAGCAGGCCTGCGCCGATGAATTTATCGAGCGCTTCCCCGACAAGTACCAGACCCACATCGAGCAGGGCGGCAACAACGTCTCCGGCGGCCAGAAGCAGCGCCTCTGCATTGCCCGCGCACTGCTGAAAAAGCCCCGCATCCTGATCCTGGACGACTCCACCTCCGCCGTCGATACCGCGACGGACGCAAAGATCCGCCATTCGTTTGCGGAAAAAATCCCCGGCACGACGGTGTTCATCATCGCCCAGCGCATTTCCTCCGTGGAAAATGCGGACAAGGTCCTCGTGCTCGACAACGGCAGGGTCAGCGGCTTTGACACTCCGGCCAACCTGCTGAAAACAAATGCCATCTACCAGGATGTCTACAACAGCCAGACCAAAGGTTCCGGCGACTTTGATGAGAAGGGAGGGGAGGCATAATGGCACAGCAGCCTAAAGTCGTAAAGGTCGGCCCCGGCGGGCGCAGCAATGGCCCCCGCCCCAAGGTCGAAAACCCCGGCAAGGTGTTCAAGCGCATCCTCGCCTATGTCATGAGCCGCTATAAGGCACAGGTCATTGTGGTGCTCTGCTGCATTCTGCTGGCTGTGTTCGCCCAGCTGCAGGGCGTCATGTTCTCTCAGACGCTGATCGACAGCTACATTCTGCCGCTGCTCAAGGCGGGCAGCACGGACTTCAGCGGCCTGGCCGCGGCTATCCTGCGCGTGGCAGTCATCTACTGCGTCGGCATCGCTGCTGTCTTTGTGCAGAACCGCCTGATGGCAAGGATCACCCAGGGCACGCTGAAGGACCTGCGTGACGAGATGTTCACCCACATGCAGACGCTGCCCATCAAGTACTTTGACACCCACGCCCACGGCGACATTATGTCGGTCTACACGAACGACATTGACACGCTGCGCCAGATGATCAGCCAAAGCCTGCCGCAGCTCGTCAACACGGTTGTGACCCTCGTCGGCGTGCTGGCCTCGATGCTCTATCTGAGCGTCCCCCTGACGGTGCTGGCCCTCGCGATGGTCGGCGTCATGCTGCTGGCGACGAAGTACCTGACCGGCAACTCCGGCAAATACTTCATCAAGCAGCAGCAGGAGCTGGGCAAGGTCAATGGCTACATTGAGGAAATGATGAACGGCCAGAAGGTCATCAAGGTCTTTTGCCATGAGGAAATTGCCATTGAGGAGTTCGACAGGCTCAACGATGAGCTGTTCCACAGCGCCGACAAGGCAAACTCCTATTCGCTGGTAGCAATGCCCGTCAACGGCCAGCTGGGCAACCTGTCCTACGTGTTCTGCGCCATCCTCGGCGGTGCGCTGGCTATCAACGGCTTCGGCGGCTTTACGCTGGGCGGTCTCGCCAGCTTCCTTGTGCTGACCCGTCAGTTCAACCAGCCCATCAGTCAGATCTCCATGCAGCTGAACTCCGTCGTTATGGCGCTGGCCGGCGGTGCGCGTATCTTTGCACTGCTGGATGAAAAGCCCGAGATCAACGAGGGCGACATCACCCTGGTCCACGCCAAGTATGAAGCGGACGATACTGTCACCGAGACGAACGAGTCCACCGGCATGTGGGCGTGGAAACGCATGGATGCCGACGGCAAGCCCCGGTACACCAAGCTGGAGGGCGACATCGTCTTTAAGGATGTGGACTTCGGCTACGACGAGAAGAAGATCGTCCTGCATGACATCAACCTATATGGCCGTCCGGGGCAGAAGATCGCCTTTGTCGGCTCCACCGGCGCGGGCAAGACGACGATCACGAACCTTATCAACCGCTTCTACGACATCCAGAAGGGCCGGATCCTGTACGACGGCCACGACATCAAGTCCATTGAGAAGGACGCGCTGCGCTCCTCTCTGGGCATCGTCCTGCAGGATACCCACCTGTTCACCGGCACGGTTATGGAGAACATTCGTTATGGCCGCCTGACCGCCACCGATGAGGAGTGCATGGCCGCCGCGAAGCTCGCGAATGCGGATACCTTCATCAAGCATCTGCCCGACGGCTACAACACGATGCTGACCGGCGACGGCACGAACCTGAGCCAGGGCCAGCGCCAGCTGCTGGCGATTGCCCGCGCGGCTGTCGCAGACCCGCCGGTGCTGATCCTGGACGAGGCAACTTCCTCCATCGACACCCGCACCGAGAAGCTTGTGCAGGACGGCATGGACGGCCTGATGTATGGCCGCACGACCTTCGTCATTGCCCACCGTCTGTCCACCGTGCGCAACTCGGACTGCATCATGGTGCTGGAGCAGGGCCGTATCATTGAGCGCGGCACCCACGACGAGCTGATCGCCCAGAAGGGCCGCTATTACCGCCTGTACACCGGCAACTTTGCCGAGAACTCTTAAGCGCAGAGATGTCGAAAAAAGCCGCAAAACGGCATAAAATCAATCAAAACTGCCGGGATAGCATCTGCCGTCCCGGCGGTTTTTGTGCAAAATGCCGCAACAGCGCCAAAAAGTTGACGGGAAGGTAAAAAGTGGTTATAATAGGATACGTAGACACGCAAAAAGCGGTGTTTGACCACGCGGCATGAGGGAAACTACAAACAAGATTTGCCGCATAATATACAGGATATACCTATAGGAGGAACAAATATGGCACCGAAGAAGATTGCACAGACCGTACTTACCGAGGGTAAGTTCTATACCATCAGCGCCGCCAACGGCAAGGTCATTGAGGTCGCTGACTATAACATTGACAATGGCGCGAAGATCCAGCTGATGGACAACGCCAACTTTGAGTGGCAGCAGTGGAACTTCGTCGCAGCAGGCGACGGCGTTTACCGCATCCAGAACCGCTTCACCGGCAAGATGATGGATCTGGACATGGGCGGCGTCAGCGACGGCACCCGCGTCCACCAGTGGGAGGGTGCCCAGGCATCCAGCCAGCTGTGGGTCGTGGAGCCTACCAACGATGGCCGCGTCAAGATCAAGTCCAACCTGGCCGGCAAGCTGCTGGACCCCGGCATGGCTACCGAGAACGGCACCGTGCTGCAGATCTGGGCTGACGTCAACGGTGACAACCAGTTCTGGACCATCAACGAGGTCACCCGCAAGCCCAAGACCAGCGTGAAGGCCACCACCGTTAAGGCCAAGGCCGCTGCCGAGAAGGCCGCCACCGAGGTCGTCAAGGCTGCTGAGCCTGTCGTCGAGAAGGCCGTCAAGGCTGCCAAGCCTGCCGCTGAGAAGGCTGTCAAGGCTGCGAAGCCCGTCGTCGAGAAGGCCGTCAAGGCTGCCGAGCCCGTCGTTGAGAAAACCGTCGAGGCTGCGAAGCCCGTCGTCGAGAAGGCCGTCAAGGCTGCCGAGCCTGTCGTTGAGAAGGCTGTTGAGGCTGCTAAGCCCGCAGCCGAGAAGGCCGTCGAGGCCGTCAAGACCGCCGCTGCCAAGACCAACACCCGCAAGGGCTGCAAGGGCAAGCGCCGCAAGTAATTTGCTTTGAACTTTTTCCCTGCAATTTTTGTGCTGTAACGAGAAAACCCCGCCCCGTCAGGATGCAGTTCCTGACGGGGCGGGGTTATTTTTTGTTTGTGGCTGAAAAGCC
>ERZ772900.2316-NODE-2316-length-14560-cov-11.715271_pt1 | contig 14560 bp, 17 predicted proteins | sample MGYA00512124_ERZ772900 | MGnify/ENA primary metagenome ERZ772900 (study PRJEB29015, sample SAMEA2737716) | human gut metagenome | biome: human gut; feature: human-associated habitat; material: faeces | place: China | collected 2012 ... | reverse complement strand
TAGCCTTCCGTATTGACAGCATTGAGAGCAGAGCCTTTCGGGAGTTCATCATGCAAGCCATCATCAAAAAGCAGACCAACCGCCCGAAGTTGGTCTGCCTGTGGTCGAAGAATATAATGGTGTAGCAATTACATTTTTCATCAATGATCTCTATTCCTTGAAAACCAATATTTATTAAAATTTTATAAAGGTTTTAAATTCATTTGCTTTATTCAATTTATTTCTCTAAATTTGCAATATTAAACAAATAATGAACTAAAATGAGCCTTTTGGATTTTTATATAATATGGAGAGGAGATATGCTATTTGCAACAGTTGTTCCTATAGCATATTTCCTATTGTACCTAAAAAACAAACAAGTGACATTTGTCTTTTTGAAATTTGTAATGGCATTTGTGATATGTTTGTACTGGGCAACATACGCTTGTACTTTTTTTTATTCATATTATGATGTTATAGGATGGTTTAAAATACTTATAATACCTGTTTTTTCCATTTATAGTGGATTTGTACTTCACCTTTTAAAATCGAAGAAGAAAAAGGTGTTTTTTCTTATCTCCATAGTCTATATAATATTTTGGTGCATGTTGATATTTTGGCATTGCATGAGTAGTATGTAATGCAAAAGAATGAAGAGAGATGATTCCTAATTGTATAGGAATCCTTCAAGCAACGTTCCTTGGAGGCTTTGCGCCTCCAGCCACTTGGGCGAACCACCGCAGTGTTTTCAGGTATTAAATTTTCTACAGACCATACGGAGAACACTCGGCAAACACGAGCAACTCGGTATAGCCAATAAAACGAGGCGACAACCTATAACAACCACACTCGGCAAGTTATTGCAGGTCGTGAGGTTGTGGACGATGTTCGGACCCTCAAAGTCCTTGCCCTAATCGGGGTGTAGCTCTCCAAAGTCGGGCTCCTGGGATTCCATTTTCTTTATCGTTTATGTAAGATAACGCTAACTGTTCTTCTGATAACTCTTGATGGCCCATGCCCACATCACGACGGCATAGCCCGATAGGGCATAGAAGTGATGGCGGAGGTCATAGAGGCTGCTGCCCTTGAGGTAGAGCGTGCGCATCGCCTCGATGAAATAGCGCAGCGGGTTGATGTGCGTGAAAGCCTTCGCCCATTCTGGCATGCTCGTAACGGGGGTGATCAGACCGCTCAGGAGAATGAAGATGACGAGGAAGAAGAACATCACGAGGGCTGCCTGCTGCGTGGTGTCGGAATAGTTGGAGACGATGAGTCCCATGCTCGAAACCACGAGGATGAAGAGGGTGGCGAAGAGGAAGATGACCCCGATGTTCCCCACTGGCTCCTGTCCGTAGATGAGGCGAGCCAAGAGCATGGCATAGCCCAATACCAACAAGCCCACTGCCCAGTAAGGTATTAGCTTGGAGAGGATGAAATCAAACTTGCCCACAGGGGTTACGTTGATTTGCTCGATGGTTCCCTTCTCTTTCTCGCCCACGATGTTGAGGGCTGGGAGGAAGCCTACAAGCAAGATCAAGAGCATCGCCATCAAGCCTGGTATCATGAAGAACTTGTAGTCCAAGTTGGTGTTGTAGAGGTATCTTGGCGCTACATCATAATGAGCCATGCTCACGGCGGAAGCCGTCAATCCCGATTCTTCTCGCAGTTGGGCGGAATAGTCGGCGATGATTTGGGCGAGGTAGCTGGAACCCAATCCTGCCTTCACACCATTCACGGCGTTGGCAGAAATCATCACTTGACTCACTCCCTCCTTTACGAGGTTTCGCTCGAATTGTGGCTCTATCTCCACGATGAAGTCGGCATCGCCTGCCTCCACGCTTTCCAATGCCTTGGGATAGGTGGAGGAGACATCGCTAAGATGGAAATACTGCGAGGCGGAAAGCTTTTGTATCAGTCGGCTGGACCATGAGGAATGGTCGTTGTCGATGACGCTGATCTTCAGGTTTTTCACCTCTTGGGTAGTTGCTTTCGGCACCATGTTGATGACACCGATGGGGAGTAATATGAAGACGATAGGAAGGATGATGTTGCGCATCATCTGCTTGAATTCCTTTTCTAATAAAAATCGAATAACCATAATTTATAATCTTACTTTGAATAGCTTCCATGATACGCCGAGGAGCACCACTGCCATGAGGGCGAGCACTGCCGTCTCGTGCATCACGTATTTCATTTCCACTCCCTGGATCATCAGTTTTCTCGCCACTTCCACGTACCATCGGGCAGGGATGATGGCTGAGGCGTGTTGCAAAGCTTCTGGCATACTCTCGATAGGGAAGGCGAGACCTGAGAGATAGACCGTTGGTACGATGAGCAACAAGGACAGCAACATGGCTGCCAACTGACTGCTCACACAGTTGGAGATAAACAATCCCAACAGCAACGACACCAATATGTATAATAAGGAGATGGCGATGAAGCCCATCACGCTGCCTGCTATCGGGATATTGAGCAGGAAGACCGAGAGCAAGAGGATGGTGGCGAGGTTCATGCAGGAGATGACGAAGTAAGGCACCAATTTTGCCACCACGATGACGATAGGTGGCAAGGGAGAGGCAAGCAATATTTCCATCGTTCCCATCTCCTTCTCCTTCACGATGGCGATACTCGTCATCATGGCACAAATCAGGAGCAGAATCAAGCCTATCACACCCGGCACGAAGTTGTACTCACTTCGGCTCTGCGGATTGTAGAGCATTTTTGTGACTGGGATGATTTGGTATGAGGGAGTGAAGCTACTCATGGATGCTTGCGCCATCTGGGCGTGGCTTCGCTCTTGCTGGATGTAGTCTTGCAAGTAACCTGCCAAGATCTGCTGCATGTAACCCGTGCGCACGGCGGCTTGGTTTGGCTCGCTGCCATCGGCGAGGAGCTGGACGGATGCCTTGCCCGAATGTCGCATCTCATCAGAGAAGTTGTGGCTGAAGATGACGGCGAGGTCGGCATTGTTCTCCAAGAACATCTGCTGGATTTCTTTCTCGCTGTGAACGTCTGCAACGATGGTAAAGTAGCGGTTGTTGCGAATGTGCTCTTGTATGCGAGTGGTCACCTCGTCCTTGCTGTGGTCGAGGATGACGACACGGGAATCTTTCACCTCAGTGGTGATGGCGAAGCCGAAGAGGATGATCATGATGATGGGCATGACCAAGAGAATCAGCATCGTGCGCTTGTCACGGAAGATGTGGCGGAATTCCTTTCTTACGAATACGATAAATTGTTTCATTGTGTTATGGGAATTTAAGAGAAGTTAGCTGCATTTGGCCTTGCGAGCCAAGTGCAGGAATACATCATACATGGTGCTGACACCAAACTTGCGTTTCAGTTCGGCTGGCGTGTCGAGTGCCTCTATCTTGCCATCCACCATGATGCTCACTCGGTCGCAATACTCTGCCTCGTCCATATAGTGGGTGGTTACGAAGACAGTGATGCCTCGGTCGGCTGCCTGGTAAATGAGTTCCCAAAACTGGCGGCGAGTCACAGGGTCAACGCCTCCAGTTGGCTCATCCAGAAACACGATCTTGGGGTCGTGGAAGATGCTGAGCGAGAAGGCAAGCTTCTGTTTCCAACCCAAGGGCAGTGAACCCACCATCGTGTTGCGCTCCTTCTCAAATCCCAAATCAGCCAAGAGGCGATCGGTCTTCTCCTTGATTGCCTTGGTGCTCATGCCGTAGATGCCGCCGAAAAGGCGCAGGTTCTCATACACCGTGAGGTCATCGTAGAGGGAGAACTTCTGGCTCATGTAGCCGATGTTCTTCTTCACCATCTCCGCCTCCCGATAGACATCGAAGCCAGCCACGGTAGCGTGTCCATCCGTAGGACGGCTCAGTCCGCAGAGCATGCGCATGGCGGTGGTTTTGCCAGCACCGTTGGCTCCGAGGAAGCCGAATATCTCGCCACGATGCACCTGGAAGGTGATGTGGTTGGTGGCAATGAAGTCGCCAAACTGCTTGGTCAAGCCTTCCGCTACGATAGCATAATCGTTATTTTTGTTCATATTGTTCCTAATCTTTTATTTCAGTTTGAAATGTCCTTACCCATTGAGGAAAGGATTTATTTCATTAATGCCATGAAGCAGTCTTCGATGGAAGCCTCTATCGGAGCAACGCTCACGTTGTGATGTCCTCGCTGAGAGAGATAGTTGACGAGAGCTTGTGTCGTGGCATTGTCCGAAGAGGTCGTGTAGTTGCTTGCCTTGTCTGCATCAGCCTTGTTTCCTTCGGATAGTGTGACGTGGAACGTCTCTCCAAATGAAAAAGCGGTCTTGGTGCTTGGATATTCACGGAGGTCGCCCAAGAGCTGGTGCATCTCATCGCTGCGCACAGCCCAGAGCTGTTCTTGATAAGAGGCTATGATGCCTTGTGGGGAATCGATCTTCAGGAACTCGCCATCTTGAATGAGGGAGATACGGTCGCACAGCATCGCCTCGTCCATGTAAGGGGTGGAGACGATGATGGTGATGCCGTGCTCCTTCTGCAGCTTCTTCAGCATCTCCCAAAACTCTTTTCTTGATACAGGGTCAACACCAGTGGTTGGCTCATCGAGGAAGAGAACTCTTGGCGCATGGATGAGGGCGCAGCTGAGGGCGAGCTTCTGCTTCATACCGCCCGACAGTTTGCCAGCCTTGCGCGTCTTGAATTTCTCTATCTGCTGATAGATGTCCTTCACCAAGTTGTAATTTTCCTCAATGGTGGTGCCGAAGATAGTGGCAAAGAACTCCAGGTTCTCTTCTATCGAGAGGTCTTGGTAGAGAGAGAACTTGCCCGGCATGTAACCGATGCGCTTGCGAATCTCCTTGTAGTTAGCCAACACATCCAGCCCATCCACCGAGGCCGTACCGCTATCCGCCAAGAGGAGGGTGGTGAGGATGCGGAAGAGTGAGGTCTTGCCTGCTCCATCTGGTCCGATGATGCCATAAATCTCGCCTTCCTCCACGTCAAAGCTCAGGTCTCGCAGAGCCACGACCTTTCCCTTGTTGTAGGTCTTCTTGATATTTCTAACAGAAACTATTGCCATAATACTATTGGATTCTTAACTCTTCACTCTTCGTTCTTCACTAAAATCTTACATCTCCATACATTCCTTCCTTGATCAAGCCATCGTTCTTCACCGCAATCTTCACGGCATAGACGAGGTTGGCTCTTTCGTCTCGGGTCTGTATGGTCTTAGGGGTAAACTCTGCCTTGCTCGAAATCCAGGTCACGGTGCCTTGGTATTCCTTGCGGTCAGCCTTGCCTTGGTCGGCATAGACTTTTACCTTCTGACCAATCTTTAAGCCTGTGAGTTGGTCGGCGGTGATGTAGGCACGGAGCTTCATATCCTGGATATTGCCCACCTTGAAGAGAGGCTTGCCTGGAGCGGCAAACTCGCCTTGCTCCATGTATTTGGTGAGGATGGTGCCTTGGATAGGAGAGGTGATGATGGAGTTGCGCATCTGGTCTTCGAGTTGCGCTATCTGTGCGGCGATGCTGCCTTTCTGTCCTGTCAAGCTGCTGTTGTTGCTGCCTATCTGTTCAGAGGTAGCAGCGAGCTGACGCTGGAGCACCATGATCTGGTAGTCGATGTCATCCACCTGCTTCTGGTTGGCTGCGTTCTCCTTTACCAGTTCTTTGAAACGCTTGCGCTCACGTTGCAGGTTGGAGATTTGCTGCTGGATGGAAGCTACCTGTCGGCTCTCGTTCAGTCGCTTGCTCTCTGTGGCAGAGATGTTGGAGAGGAGTTGCTTCTTTTTGAGATAGAGCTGGAGGGTATCGATGCTACCAAGCTCCTGTCCCATGCTCACGTTTTGTCCCTCATCCACATGGAAGGAAATCAGCTCGCCAGTGCCTTTGGCCGACACGATGACTTCTGTGGTTTCAAATACGCCCGATGCATCATACTGCGCATCGTTGTTAGAGCAAGCGGTGCAAAGCATGGCTACCGCTGCCGTTATATAGAATGTTACTTTCTTCATTGCTTTAAAATCTTAATTGTTAATTAATTTGCTGTGATAGATGGCTTGCAACAATTGCAATTCGTGCAGCGATTGCTGCTGCTTCGCCATGTTCACGGCGTTGATGCTGCGGATGAGTTCATTCACCGTCTCTGTGCCGAGCTTTACTTTCTTCTCGTTGGTCTGTCGGATGTTCTCCCGGAGGGTTACGATTTGTGCATCCTTGGTGAGTTGCCTTTTGATAGACTGGATATTGCCATCGGCATCCTCATTTTGCAGACGGTTGTTGAAGAGGAAAGTCTCCTTCTGGTTGTCGTTCATGTGTCGCTGCACCTCTATCTTATGGATGTCGTTCTTGCGGGTGTAGAGTGCACCGATGTTCCAAGAGATATTGATGCCACCGAGCAACATGCCGTTATGTACCATGTCAGACACCTGGGTGTGGAGCAATTCCATGCCCATGAACCCGATGGTAGGACGAAGACGAGTGTCGAGCTGCTTGCGCTGTGTGTCCAAGAGTTGGTTCTGCGAAGCATAGAAGGACAGCTCAGGACGGTTCAATCCCCAGGAATCCTTGGCGGCAGGGAGTGTCATGGCAGGTTTTTCCACCTTTGTGTTTTCTGATAATGGTTTGCCGATGAACACGCCGAGCATCTTCAGGTAAGCCTTGCGAGAGGCTGAGAGGGCATCGGCTTGCTGCTCTGCCTTCATCAGTTCCACGTTGATAGCATCCTGGTCGCTCTGGTTGGCGAGGCCATTCTTGATCATGCTCTTTACGGTGGTGCTGCTCACGCCGAGGTCTTTTTGCAAGATGCCGTTTTGGCGAAGTTGCTCATCGAGGGTCAGTACACCGAAGAAGAGTTGCTCCACTCGCTCGTTGATGTCGTGCATCGAAACGTCGATTTGTCGTTTCTGCACCTCCGCTTGCGCCTTAGCCACCTCCTTGCCAGCGGCTATCTGTCCGCCGTCATAGATGGCTTGCTTCACGCTCACCATGCCGCTTGCCATATAGTTCTTCATGTCGAATCCCATCTGCTCCATCTGCTGGTTGGCATTGATGATGTCGGTGAAGGCGTATGCGCCAGCTTGCACGTTCACTTGTGGCAGCCATCCCTTGGTGGCATTGCTCACATTATAGTCTCGCAAGGTCTCCACCATGCCATACTGCTTGATGGCAGGATAGTTGTCGTGTGCCATCTTCTGGCATTCGTCCAAGGTCAATGACTGGGCGAAGCCAAGAAGAGGCAGCGAGACCAACATTACAAGAATACTTTTTCGTTTCATTGTTGTCATTTTCTCATTGTTTTTGTTTCTGGGTGCAAAGTTAAGATGAAAATTCCAAACCTTCGCTACCCATTTTTATAGAAAAATGTTCTTTTTGTAGGAATAATATGAAAAAAGGCATTTTATCGGGAAAAATGATTATCTTTGCATCGGATTTCTCGGAAAGGAGAATCCTAAGAGATAGTTTACACATTATTATAGATAGAACACTATCCTTTTAAAACAACAATTTAAAATACAATGGACGATGAGACAATTGCAAAGACTTCCTTTGGATAAGATTTATAACATATTGCCAGAAGATACGAAGCAAAACAAGAAATTGCTGAGTTATCAAAATGGTATGGGTGTGGCTATTGGCATCGATGGCTTCCTGTTTAGGCATTTGGGGATGGCTTCCTCACCTTTCTTGGTGGAAGATTATCGAATGGGAATGATTGTGCGTGGACAGTTGAGGGGCATCATCAACCTGCAAGAGCATACTTTACAGGAAGGTACTATCGTGTTTATCACGCCAGGCACCATCGTGGAGCCCTTGGAGGTGAGCGATGATTTCCTGTTGGAGGGAATGGGCTTGCCAGCCGACCTCTTCTTGATGGCGCATGGAGGTCGACTGCCTGAACTCTTCAATGGACAGGTGAAGGATGGGAGAAGAATTGTATCCTTTGAGGAGCGAACCATTCTCGACCGAATGCTTCGTCTTTTGCACGACTTGATGGGAGAGGACGGCACCAGCAAGGAGCTCATCTACAGCCTGATAACCACGGTTACTCATTATTATGACCAACTCTTTCATGACCGCACATCCGTGTCGTCTCCTTCCCATTCCAATGAGATATTCAATCTTTTCCTGCGCCTTGTCAATCTCCATGGCAGCAAGGAGCATCAGCTTGCCTTCTATGCCGAGAAGCTCTGCATCACCAGCCGCTACTTAGGCACGGTGGTGTTGGCAACCAGTGGCGTGGGGGCGAAGGAGTGGATAGACCGCTCCATCATCTCCACCGCCAAGGTATTGCTGCGCCATAGCGACAAGCAGACTACCGAGATAGCCGATGAGCTGAACTTCCCGAATGTCAGCTTCTTCTGCAAGTATTTCAAGCGTCTTACTGGTTCCACTCCTCAGCAATATCGCAAGGGAGAGGACTGCCTGACATAAATTTGGTGAAAAAAGCGTCAAACATGCATTTACATCTTTTACTTATAATTATCCCCTGCCTGCTTGTGAAAGCGGGCAGGGCTTTTATCCGAAAATCCAAAGATATCATATATCTATAAATATAAATATCAGAGTATCGTCTGATATTAGCTTTTTTAGGTTTACTTACCGCTATAAGCGAACCCCCCATCCGGCTTGAGAAAGTAGGATGGGGGATTTCTGTTATTTCTTCTTCAGAATCTTATCCAGGCAGGATACGATATACCCTGCGGGATTCTTGATCTCGTGCTTTCTCTTCGCCGCATAGGCTGCCAGAAAGCACTGCTTCACGGCATCCAGGTCTGACAGGGTGAGGCGATCGCTCAACGCCTCAGCCACCTTATGGCTCACGTTCCAGTAGGAAGAGGTGAGGACCTTTCTTAAGTTTAGTTTCATCATTGTCAGCTTGGTTCTGTCTTCATCGCTCAGCATATTCTGGTCTTCGTTGCGGAACTTGAGGTCGAAGATTACCAAACTGCCGTATTTGCCTACTACCTGGTTGCGGGTCGTCTCTAGCGTGTGTATCACGATGTAGTCGAGGCGGTTCTGCTTGTAGGCATTCTTTATCTCCTCTTCGGCAGTAGAAAGCTGGGTGTATTCCAGATTCCCCGTGCCACGATATTGGGTGTGGCTGGTGAGGAGTGCGAGGATTTCGGGAGGCGTAAACTTGGTGTAGCCCTTCTTCAGTCGGCTCTCTGTCAGGAGATAAAGGCAGCGGGAAGACTGGTGATGGAATGACTCGTATAGCTGCGGCGAAACCTTGAAGTAGCCCAGGTCCAGGGCGAAGTAGTACTGAGCCACGGGAATCGGCATCTCCAGGATGGCTCTCTTCTCCTGACCTTTCTTGGTGTAGTCAACGAAGTGGTAGAGGTAGTCGAACTGCTTGTAGCACAAGTGGTTTGTACCAGGATTATCAGATTCTGCGACGGTGTAAGGGATACAGACCGGCTTTTTGCCTATGTCGATAAGGGCAGTCTCCAGGTTGTTGTAATGCGATTTTGTAGCTTCCAAAGCTCTGTAGGGTACCTCGAAACGTAACATATTTTCAAGGTGCTCGAAACCGTTGAGGTCCAGTTGTCCGTGGTGTGCGTTCTGGCTGATAGCCATTTTAATCTCTTTCTGATTGTACACGTCAAGTCTGAAGATGTACTTCTGTTCTTGCGGGCTGTAGCTGTGATGCAGGGCGCAATGAGTGCCAAGCTCTGTGGCTTCGGCTACATTGAATTTTAGGTTCTTGTTCTTTGCTCGTTTGTTTATAAAGTTATAAAATGGGGGTGGCAATGAAAAGAATTCTGGGGGATGCGAAATCTCAAATGGATCAAAATTTATGCGGATTATTTTGGTCCTTTACTCAATTTTTCACATCAGGCCAAAATTATCCCATGTCGCACCCCCGTATGAATTGTTCATAGAGAATGCGCACGAAAAATTTAGCCTGAATTTACAATTGAGTACCCCCATGCAAGGATTTAACTCCGCACCTTACAAGGGATTTTGAGATGTAAACTCAGCATTTATCATGCTTGGGCATCCTGTTGCCAGGGTGCTGATGTCCGCTCCTCCTGTATTTCTACAGAAAGAGCGCTGCAAAGATATATAAAATTTCTGAAACTAACAAGTATTTTACAAGTTTTTTTTGAAAATAGAGAAAAAAAGTTTGAGAACCCATCATGACCATTTTTCTTTTTTATTTCTTATATATCATATTATCATATTTCTTGTGGGGCTATTTTGTTGTGTAACCATCAGATAATCAGAAAGATGAAAAATGGTATTGCAATGGGAGGTAACTATCAAAAGGCGATATCCCACGAGATGTAGCGGTTTCCTTTGATGAGATGTAATCCTTTGGTAAGTTTGCCTACGAGAGGTAACTATCTAGACATTTCTCCCACGAGAGGTAAGTAGTTAACTAAATATAAAACATTCCGGGGTAAGTGGGAATTCGCCGGAAATCGACGGCTATCGCCAGTTGGAGTTAGGAGAAAGTCTTATCTTTGCAGTGTTGAAACATTAAAAACATCAGCTTATGACTAGAGAAATTACAATGATTGTGGTACACTGCAGCGCAACCCGCTGCAACCACCCTTACACTGTGCATCAGCTTTATCACGACCACGTGGAGGTGAACCACTGGCGTTACATCGGTTACCATTTCTTCATCAGCCGTGACGGTAAGGTACATGCCACCCGTCCGCTGGAGCGTATGGGTGCCCATGCCCGTGGCTGGAATGCGCATTCCATCGGAATCTGCTATGAGGGCGGATTGGATGAGAACGGCTATGTGGCGGATACCCGTACCGGGGAGCAGAAGAAGGCGATGGAGAAACTGATTGTTCAGCTGAAGATACAGTTCCCCGGCATCCGCACCATCCTGGGGCATCGTGACCTGCCAGGAGTGCAGAAGGCGTGTCCCAGCTTTGATGCCACCACGCTCCAGCCCTTGTTACATCTAAATTGTAAATATTAAAGTTTGTAATCAGATGAAACACCCTATCCGATTTTTTTGTAATTTTGCAGAAGAAAATGCAAACGATTACTAACTAAAAAATAAAACTAGATGAATGTTACCAAGCAACATTTCGTAGAACGTAGAGTGATGAGCAAGCAGGAGCTTGCTCACCTCTACTGTCCTCACAGCCGTTCCAAGGGTCATGCTGCGAGAGATGAGTTTATGGATTGGGTGAAGCGCTGCACTCCGCTCTATGTCAAACTGCAGGAATTGGGTTATAAGCCTTCGCTGCATAGTTTCACGCCCAAGATGGTTGATTATATCTTTTACTATCTTGGAGAGCCGGATGGAGTGGGGGTATAGCATTGGTAGTAATAAATAACTTTACAAGTTAGGCGTGGCGGAAAAATCTCTTAAGAGAAGCTGTCGTTTCCCTTAAGGAAAAATATATTTTCCCTTAAGGAAAAAAATAAAAACCCTTAAGGGAAAATTCTCAATCTCTTTTTCCCCCATTTTTCGGGCGTTTTCGCCTGATTCTCTCTTCCTTGAATATTATTTACACGGATATGAAGAGAAGATGGGGATGGGTTCAAGGTTAAAAAATAACAGTTTGGAAAAATCAAAAGTTTATGGAAATAGTTATAGAACGTTTTGGCAGTTATCATCATGCCGTAAGTGGTAGATTGCTGATTGATGGTCAGCATGTTTGTGATACGTTGGAGGAGGATGTGCATTGTCTGCCGGAAGGAGAGTATGCCCTGCAGCGCAACAGCAAGCTGGCATTACCTTATTATATAAGACTGTCAGATGTTGATTCCCGTGTTGATTCCCGTGTGTCCTTCTCCAGGGGTAATGGCATTCACGGTTGGCGCAACCACTGCATCATTGTAGGAGAGTGTCTCCATCTGGGTTTCCTCATTCATAGTGAGGCGTGCTATGATCTTCTCATTGCCCGCATCCGCATGCAGTTTGTGCGTCATCACGCAGTGGTGGTCAAGATATCCCGCTCTCCCGATTTTCTGGAAGTAGCCTGATATCTGTATGAGGAGCAGAAGTGCTGAATTCAAGAAAAATCCCACGATTTTCTTGCTCAATAAGAATAAAAACCTTATCTTTGCAGCAGACTTAGAATAAAACCGAATATCTCGGAACAAACAAGTGATAAATGATAAGGAGACAATTTTATGAAACTGATTGAGGAAAGATACATCAGCCTGCTGACCGATTTCGGCTTCAAGCGAATTTTTGGAACGGCAATGAACGAGGATTTGCTCATTTGCTTCCTCAACAGCCTGTTTAATGGCAGACAGGTTGTGAAGGATGTGTCGTATCTGAATCCGGAGTACGTGGGAGATGTCTATACCGACCGAAAGGTCATCTTCGACGTGTATTGTGAAGGAGAAAACGGCGAGAAATTCATCGTAGAAATGCAGAATGCCTATCAAACATATTTCAAGGACCGCTCACTCTTCTACTCGACTTTCCCTATTCGTGAACAGGCTCCCGGGGAGGTCACTGAAAAAGGTACCCGTTTAAAGTTGCATAGTTTGTTTTTGAACTTTAATTCTTGTCCAAGAAGCATTTCATCTTTTAAAAGTGGAATACTTTTTTGGACAGGAATATAGCCCAAAATAGCTTTCTATAGCGTTTCTAGCGCTTAGATTTGGCAATATATAGAGGAATCTGTTTCCCCCTTATGCATTTTGCATCAATTTGAGGATTCTCTTCACATTTGCAGCGAAAATAGTCAAAGCTCCCTGCATTTCCATGCACGACAAACCGTATGACAGGGCCCTGTCATATCCTAAGACATTCTTAAGCTCGGAGTTCTTGGCTTCTATCTTGTATCGTTTTCTCTGAAGATTTATAAACTCTTCTGTCTTTTGATATTCGATTTGCTCCAACTGTTCATCCGACTTGATGGTAACCGCATATGTTTTTGTCTTGGCTCCTTCCTTGTAGCAACCTTCACGTAATGGACAGACCTTGCATTTGTCCACGTCAAAATAATAGGTAATGCTGGAGTTTCTGTGACGCTTGTCATTTTTGCGATTATTCATCTCTTTCCATTTCGCCAGATGCCCTGCTGGGCAGACGTACAAATCTGCATCCTTGTTGTATTCAAAAGGAAGTTTGTTTGTTCGATTACCGTCAATTACAGAACTTAAACGAGCAGAGAGATGCATATTGTTTTCCTTTGCCATTTTGAGATTTTCCTTGCTGGAATATGCTTTATCTGCTACAATGGAATCAACTTCCATTCCTGCTTCCTCTGTCTTCCTTATCAGTTCCGGCAATTGCTGTCCATCACCTTTTTCGCCAGAAGTAACAGTAGCTGCAGTGATAATTCTCTCATCGCTCATCGCCATATGTGTCTTATACCCAAAGAATGAAGAATGAGCTGTTTTATGTCCTGTACGGGCATCCTCATCCTTTGATGTTACGCCTCGGGTCTCTGCATCTGAAATGGTTTCTTTCAGCATATTGAGACGCTCCTTGACTGCAGGCATATTGGCAGTTGCAGCATCTGCTTCCACAGTAGCAACTATCGTTTTAGCAGCATTCATGATAGAAGAATACTTCTTTTCTTTTGGAAGCTCCGGCAATTCCATGCTGTCATCCACAGAATTAACGACCTTGATTACGGCCTTGCAATAATACTCCAAACTCTTTGCCGCACTAATTGGATTAGAACGGGAATGCGTATGGGTTGCATCAACGATAACGGTTTTAGACTTGAGGACACCAACTTCTATAGCAATAGAAACTGTCTTTTTGATGAGCAGATCCAGCAGGTCCATATCCTTCAGGCGAAGTCGACGGAATTTGGTCAAGGAACTAGGATTTATCAGGTTAGTCTCCTCAGGAGTTAATCCCAAGAAGTACTTGAACGACATATCATAGCGGGCACGTTCTACAACATCAACGTCCGATATATTATAAATTACCTTCAAAAGGAGATACTTAAACATACGGATAGGACTCTCTGCCGTACGCCCATTGTCATGACAATACTTGTCCTGCAATTCCTGGTATACGAAACTAAAGTCCACCAGGTCATTTATCTGGCGGAGCAGGTTGTCTTTTGGAATAATCAAGTTATACAAACTTGAATAATCACTGAATGATATGGTCTGTTGTTGCTCTAGCATAATCCTTGAATTTTCCTACAAAAATACAAAATATATTGCACATATGCAACTTTTGGGTACACTATTTCAAAGATCGAATGTTAAACTAACATAACCTATGAAGGGACTTTTTCAGTGCCCTCCATAAGGTTGGGGCTTTGTCGTATAATTCCCCCTCTTGCACCATTCTCCTTCATAATGCGTAAGCCATAGGCTAAGAGAGAAGGGAATAGCAGAAAGTCTGTATTACAAAAGTATATGAAAGCAGATGTAAGAATCATCATTAGCAACAAAACTTTATGTCAGCAGGTATTCGGATAATTTTATCCGAATACCTAATACCTATTTCCACAATGGCTCATCTTGCCAATGCTTAGGAAACCCCATGGCATTCGTGTCAACTTCTGGATATTGTGACAATAAGTCCTTGAACTTAGCACATAATTCATTTTGCGAATCAATGGCATTTAGCCAATATAACAAGCAGCAAAGAACGGAATATAGTCGATTAGCAACTTCGGGCTTATTCATTATCCATGCTTGTTTTAATTTCATTGGAAGTTGGGGCA
>ERZ772900.2308-NODE-2308-length-14621-cov-12.027804_pt1 | contig 14621 bp, 14 predicted proteins | sample MGYA00512124_ERZ772900 | MGnify/ENA primary metagenome ERZ772900 (study PRJEB29015, sample SAMEA2737716) | human gut metagenome | biome: human gut; feature: human-associated habitat; material: faeces | place: China | collected 2012 ... | reverse complement strand
CCTTTGCCGACCAGCTCGTCGATGTAGCGCCACAGTACATTCATCATCAGCACGAACATAATGATGAAGAACGTCAGCACCATGGGTCCCAGATAGGACTTGAGAACGAGTTTATAGATGGTTTTCATCGGCGCGGCGGCGTTTTTTGACGAGCAAAGTTAGCAGTTTTACTAAAATAAGCGTAACGGTCAGGGTAAATATTATGGCCGCACCAGGCGAAACTTCGAAATTGTAGCTCAGGGCGAGTCCCGCGAGGTTCCCCGCGACGGCGACGGCTGCGGCGGCCGGTGCGAGCGTGCGGAAGGATTTGGTGAACGTATTGACGATCGTTACGGGAATAGTCAGCAGCGAGATCAGTAGCACGATGCCCATGATGCGGATCGAGAGTACGATCGTGACGGCGATGAGTGCCGACATGGTATAGGAGATCAGCCGGGTCGGGATTCCCTGGCTGCGGGCGAAGTCGCGGTCGAAGGCGACGTACATGACCGGACGCAGCCAGAGGAGCGTGCCGACAGTTACCACGAGCGTCAGAACGGCGAGCGCCTGGACATCGGTGCGGGTGACCGTTACGATGCTGCCGAACAGGAAATTCGAGAGGTCGCCCGATGTGTAGCCCGGGCGCAGGCTCATGAACAGTACGCCGATAGCCATACCTACCGACCAGATGATGCCGATGGCCGAATCCTCCCGGATACGGCCCCGGTCGTTGGCCCATTCGATCCCCAGTGCCGAGAGGACGGCGAAGACCATCGCGCCCAGAATCGGATTGATTCCGAGGTAGAAAGCGATGCCCAGTCCGCCGAACGAGGAGTGCGTGATGCCGCCGCTGAGGAAGACCAGCCGCCGGCAGACGACGTAAGTGCCGATGATTCCGCACGTAATGCCCGACAGGATGCACGCCCAAAAAGCGTGATTGAGGTAGCCGTATCGGACAAGGTCGTTGAAAAACTCCATGGTGCGGTAATCATTAGTTTGCAAATTTACGGATTTTTTACAAAAAAATAGAACCGGGAGCCGTTTTATATCGCAGCAACCGTATTTTGTTCCGTCCGATTTGCGGGGCCCGTGCTTTGTTGCCGCAGAGAGCGGTATCGGTCGGAAGACAGGCTGTGCATACACCGGAATTCGTATGCTTTTTGGTGAAAGACATTAAAAAATCGAATATTCGGTGCGTCATATCATTTTTTTTCGTATATTTGAATACGAATGCTTGTTCATAGGTTCTTCGGCATTCGCAAAACCAATCTTTAATCTCTTAAATTTTTACATTTATGCGTACATCTTTATTTCTCGGTTTGACCGGATTGGCATTGCTGGCAGCGTGCGGACTGTCGGGGTGCAGTGATGACGGTGTCGAAAACAAAGACCCACAACTCCCCCCCCCACGGTTGATGTCAGCGTAGATGAAGTAAATCGTACAACGGCTTCATTTACAATCAATACGAACAATGCCTCCGACTATGTCTATGCCGTATTGCCGGCCACAGAAACGATCGCCGATGCGGAGGCGCTCTTCGAAAGAGGACCTGTCCGTTATTTCGAAGGAGAGAAAACAGTAAAGGTCGATCTGAACGATCTTGCCGGCGACACGGAATACAATCTTTATGTTGCGGTACGCAACATCAATCCTTTAGTTTACAGCGATCTCGCTTCCGAGGTGATCGACACGCATGTTCCCTATACCGAGATGATTACGCTCGAAAGTGTCGGACTTACCTCTTTCTCCTACCATATCATGAAGCCCGAAGGGGTGACCAAGTACAAGCACGTCTGTCTTTCGAAGTCCGACTACGATTACATCGTAAGTTTAATCGGAGGAAGCCTGCATTCGTATGTAAGTGCTTTCGGTGCGGAAGCGACCGAGGATCAAACCTATAATTTCGATACCACTTTCTTCGATATCGTCGATTTTCGTCAGGATATCTATTCCGACATGGAGTTTATCATCATTGCCGGTGAAGTGGACGAGAATGGCCATGGTCGATCAGGAGTTCGTCAAGGACGGCGATCTGTCTGTTGCTCAGTACACCGCTAAGGTCGCTAAGGATCTGGGCGGCGAGATCAAGATCGTCAAGTTCACCCGTTTCGTGAAGGGCGAGGGCCTGGAGAAGCGTGCTGATGACTTCGCTGCTGAAGTTGCAAGCATGGTGAAGTAATTCAGTCTGACTGAATGAATTTAAGAGCTGTGGTACCTGTAACAGGGTGTCACAGCTCTTTTTGTTTGTGTTTGAACGGGAAGTGTGTTATCATAGGAGCAATTACAATGAAGAGAAAGCTGGAAGTGAAGAATCTCAACCAGCCGCTGTACCGAAAAAAGGAAGGCGGCATCTGACAGGAGATGTTACGATGAAAACGCAGAAACTTGAGATCAGCGGTATTCCTGCTTTGCTGTACGGGAAAGAAAGCCGGAAAGTATATCTCTATGTCCACGGCAAAATGGGATGCAAAGAAGAAGCCTTGCCTTTTGCAGAGCTTGCCTGCCCAGCAGGGTATCAGGTCCTTGCTGTTGATTTGCCCGAACATGGAGAGCGCAAGGGAAGCTCCGAGAAGCTGCTGCCGTGGGTGGCGGTTCCAGAGTTGGAAGCGGTTTATTTCTATGCCGCAGAGCGTTGGAAGAATGTTTCGCTGCGGGCTACAAGTATTGGAGCCTGGTTTTCCATGTTGGCCTTACAGGAAAAGCCTTTACGGAGTGCTCTTTTGCTCTCACCAGTGGTAGATATGGAAGATCTTATCACCAATATGATGCAGTGGGCAAATGTGAGTGAGGCCCAGTTGAAAGAAGCAGGGGAGATTTCCACGGATTTCGATGAGACGCTGTCGTGGCAGTATCTCTGCTGGGTGAGGGAGCATCCCTACCGCTGGAAAGTGCCCACGCAGGTGCTCTATGGCGCAAAGGATAACCTGACTTCCAGGGCAGTGCTTGAGCAGTTCAAACAACAGACAGGTGCGCATCTGACCATCATGGAAGAAGGAGAGCACTGGTTCCATACAGAGCTGCAATTGGCTGTTCTGCAGGAATGGGAGCGAGCACATATCTGAAAGAAGAGGAGAGAGAAACATGAAGATCGAACCCAGAACGTTCACACTGCCCAACGGGGAAGTGCTGGCGGTACGCAGCGTATCTGCCGCAGATGCAGAGACATACTGTAAATTCAAGAACACAACGTATCGTGAAACTCATTTTCTTGCACGCGATCCGGAAGAAGGCCATTATGAGCTGGAGAAGGTTCGGAATGGTCTGGCAGCCTGTGAGGAAAGTCCCGTCAACTTTGAAGTGGGCGTTTTCGATGGGGAAGAACAGGTCGGCGACGTGGCTGTCTGCTGCGTCAAGAATGCCTTGAAGACCCGGCACCGTGCGGTTATGGGCATCTCCATCAAACAAAAATATTGGGGCTGCGGCCTTGGTCATTTTCTGATGCAGCTGGCTGTGGACCAGACCCGCGCCAACGGCTTCGAACAGCTGGAACTGGGGGTGTACAGCGATAACGCCCGTGCCATCCATCTCTATGAGAAGTTTGGGTTTGAGCGCTATGGCATCCAGCCCCGGGCCTTTAAACTGAAAGACGGCACCTACCGGGATGAGATCATCATGGTGAAGATGCTGTGACCTGAAAAGGATAAAATAAAATCTCCCACTGACGGGGTTCGATGTCGTCAGTGGGAGATTTTTATCGTTTTACGGTCAAACCGTGAAAACCTCAGATTTTGGCCTCGCTGTTGTGCTCAGCCTTTTTGTAAGCAGAGAAGGAGTGGAACACAATGTTCAGACCCAGAACGATCAGCAGGACAGCCAGGATCAGCTGCAGGCCGTTGGCAATGAACACGGCACCCCAAGTGGTCTCGCCAGCAGGAATGCTGACAGAAGCGGCGGTGCTGATGGCCTTGACCATAGCGATCAGGCGCTGCACCAGAGCGGTGAAGGTGACGCACAGCATGATGATCAGCGGGGGGAACAGCATCTTGTTGCTGCGGCCGGTGACCTTCAGGAAAACGCACAGGGTAGCCAGAACCAGAGCGCTCAGCAGCTGGTTGGCGGAACCGAACAAAGGCCAGATGTTTGCGTAGCCGATCTTGGTCAGCAGGAAGCCGAAGACCAGAGTGAGGAAGGTGGAGAAGTAGACGTTGCAGAACAGCTTGCGCCAGCCCTCAGCGTGCTCCATGTCGTCCACACTGAACAGCTCCTGGAAGCTCATGCGGCCGATACGGGCCACAGCATCCAGACTGGTCAGGGCCAGTGCGGAAACGCACATGGTCATAAACACAGAGGCAAAGTGCTGGTCCAGGCCGAAGCCCACGAAGAAGCTGGCAACGCCGCGGCTGAAGATCTGGAACGGAGTGCCGTCTGCGGGGGTGCCGTCTGCAGCAGCAGAAGCACCGGCAACACACAGGGCGATGACAGCCAGCAGGCTTTCCAGCACCATGGCACCGTAGCCGACCTTCAGCATATCCTTCTCATTGGTAACGGTCTTGGAGGAGGTGCCGGAAGACACCAGACTGTGGAAACCGGAAACAGCGCCGCAGGCAACGGTAACGAACAGGATGGGGAACATGGTGCCCAGCTTGGCGTTGGTAAAGCCGGTGAACACCGGCAGGTTCATGACGGGATGGTTGACGATCAGGCCCAGAACAGCACCCACGATCATGGCCACGAACATAAAGGTGGTCATGTGGTCACGGGGCTGCTTCAGCAGCCACATGGGCAGGACAGCGGCAAAGAAGATGTACACAAAGGTGATGTAGCTCCATGCAGCCTTGCCCAGAATGATGGGGAAGTTTGCACCCACCACAAAGGACAGCACGATGAATACGATGCTGATCACATTCTCTTTCCAGCCGGTGAAGTGCAGGTTCTTCTGCAGCAGGCCAAAGATCACGGCGAACACCATGAACATGATGGAGACCATGCCGGCAGCACCGTTGGTCTGGGCAGCCTCCACCAGAGCACCGTCAGCACCGTAGGCATTGAAGGTGCCGGCCACCATGTCGGCAAAGGCGGCAATGACGATGCCGCAGAACAGCCAGCAGAACAGCAGGAACAGCTTGCGGCCGGTCTTGCCGATATACTTTTCGATCAGCATACCCATGCTCTTGCCGTCGTTCTTAACAGAAGCATACAGAGCACCAAAGTCGGTGACAGCACCGAAGAAGATGCCGCCCAGCAGCACCCACAGCAGCACCGGCAGCCAGCCGAAAGCAGCGGCCTGGATCGCACCGGTAACAGGGCCTGCACCGGCAATGGAGCTGAACTGGTGTGCAAACACGGTCCAGCCGTCGGTGGGAACGTAGTCCCGGCCGTCCTCATGGACAACTGCCGGGGTCTTGGCAGAGGGGTCGATGCCCCACTTGTTTGCCAGCCAGCGGCCGTAAAGCATATAAGCGCCAAACAGACACACGGCTGCGATCAATACGATGACCAGCGTATTCATTGTTTTTACCTCTTTCCTTTTTTGGCATCCGGCAAATGTCAGCGGCATGGGGGGCGGCAGGATGTAAAAAAGGCCCCGTCTTCCTGCGTTCGTTCCATTTGGGACGAACCATCGAAGACGAAGGCCTTCACATACACTGCACATCGTGTATGGAATACTCCGCGATACCACTTCGTTTGCTGCACAGGGCAGCCACTCCCAGCGTACATACATACGCAGCCCCGTAACGTGGGCAAAACGGCCATGCATTACTGAAAGGCGGGGTCAACGCCTTTGTTCACACAGGCTGCTCGCAGGGGAGAACGCTTTGCTCCTGACTGCTGCCCTTGCATCAGATGGGCGGCTCTCTGGGAGAGGGTGCTGCAAAGAATCATGTCCTGTTCATCGCATTTGCCGAATGATTGTCCGTATTTTAGTGCGGAATTCACAAATTGTCAATAACTTTGGAACAAGTTCGGAGGATGCACTAATTCAGAAAAGCGTTCTGCAATAATTTTTAGGTGATTTTTGTTCATGCGTGAAACGAAAAAAACTATACACGTCAACGAATGAAAAGAGTTCACGCCAAGGGCTTGACTTTCACACTTTGATGTGCTAAAGTGATGATGCAAGAAAGAACCTGAACATTTCCGGAACATTTAAAAGAGGGAACGCTTCCAAAACCGGACAGTCCGCTGCGGCGGCAAGGAGAACATTCATGTCAGATAAAAATTCCAGAAGAAACCAGACCACCGATGCACTGTTTGATGCCATCCTCAGTCTGGAAACGCGGGAGGAGTGCTACAACTTCTTTGAAGACCTGTGCACTGTAAAGGAGATCTCGGATATGGCGCAGCGGCTGGAAGCGGCAAAGATGCTGCTGGACGGCAGAACCTACGATCAGATCGTGAAGGCAGTGGAGATCAGCACGGCCACCATCAGCCGCATCAACCGCTGCATCCAGTACGGCTCCGGCGGCTACCGCGACACCATTGAGAAGGTGCGCGCACAGGCAGAAAAGCAGTAACAGTCGTACCCGCCGCAGCATAGGATAGGGCACACGACCGGAAAGGAAGGTTTTGCCCTATGATGATCGATACACCCTGTACCCGTTCTCAGTGCCCGGAAATGCCCAAGGTCAGTCTGGATCAGGCTGTCGTGGACCTGATGGAAAGCATTGCCTTGCAGGAAACGGCGCTCAGCCACATTTTGTGTGCCGAAAGCCGGAAGATGCAGAAAGCCATGGAGCTGGACGGTCTGGATCTTTGCAAGCTGCTGGAGGTGAACGACTCTGCCACAAACATGGTGCACGCCGTAGCAAACCTTGAGCTGGTGCTCAAGGATAAGCTGGAGTTCATCTCCAACAACCTCTATGTCCCGGGGGACAGCAGCTGCCCATCACCTGCGCAGTAACGCTTTTGCAGGGGACGGTCTCTGCTGCAATCTAATCCGTGAAAATGCAATGCCGGGCAGCCCGCGGGCTGCCCGGCATTGTGCTGCCCCGCGCTGCCGTAAGGGAGGCTGCTGTGCAAAATACGGCGCAGCGGCCTCCTTTTTTAGGAAAATTCTGCATAAGAGACAGAAAAATCTTTTGTTGGAATTGCTGATGTATCAAATCTGTGCTATACTATTGGATGTATCACCATGAAAGCGAGGAATAAAATATTGCTGCATTATGATGCGATCCTATTTGATGTGGACGGGACGCTGATCGATTCAGCCCCCGGTATCATTCATACATTGCAAGAGGTTTTCTGCACCATGGGTGTGGATGTATCCGGCATCAACCTGCGCCGCTATCTGGGCCCGCCCCTGCGCAAAAGCTTCGGCGAGCACTTTACCGACCCGGCGCTGATCGAAAAAGCTACCGATCTTTACCGCACGAGTTATGCGGTGAAGGGCAGTCACGAGTGTGCCGTGTTCCCGGGTGTTCTGCAGATGCTGCAAACCCTGAAAGACGCGGGTTTTCTCCTGTGCACTGCCACCTCCAAGCCCACCAAGGTGGTCACCCCCATTCTGGAAGAGCAGGGGCTGGCACAGTATTTTGATTTTATCGGCGGCGCCTCTATGGACGAAAGCCGGGACACCAAGACCGAGGTCGTGCGTTATGTGCTCAGCCAGCCCGCCTTGCAGGGCAAGCGGGTGCTGATGGTGGGCGACCGTAACGATGATATGCGGGGCGCTGCCGACTGCGGTCTGGATGCTGCCGGTGTGCTGTATGGCTACGGCAGCCGGGAAGAGCTGGAACCCTTCCATCCGGTGCTGCTGGCCGAAAGCTGCGCCGACCTTACCGACCGGCTGCTGGCAGCCCGGGTATGACAGGAAGTTTCATTCCTTCGGAAGGAGAATGGATAGAATATGAGAAGCAATAACCAAAAGGAGAATCAGGCACTGACCCCGATGCAGAAGCAGGCGGTGCTGGTGTGCATCGTGTGTGCACTGGCGGCGCTGCTGACCATCGGCATCACCCTTACCATGCTCAAGCGGGGTAAGAACCCGACGGAGCAGCCGGGGGATTCTTCCATTATTACCCCCGCGCCCGCCCCGGAAGGGGAGGAGGATATCTCTGACCACTATCAGATCAACCAGACCTCCAGCGCACTGCTCACCGGGACTTCTGATGCTGGTGACGCCTATCAGGAGCAGACCCTTTTTATCGGCGATTCCAACACGGTGCGTCTGTACGCCAGCGGTCTGATCTCATTGCAGCAGTTCTGCGCAAAAGAGGGCATTGGCACCAGCGCCGCCCTGCATGAGGGCATCGTCACCTTCAAGCGGGACGATAACCGCTACACCATCGCACAGGCAGTAGCAAAAATGAAGCCCCGCCGGGTGGTCATCATGCTGGGCACCAACGATAACGGCATGAACACCGAGGACTTTATCAGCAACTACACCGCGCTGGTACAGGCCATTCAGGCCAGCTATCCTTATACCGATATCATCGTCAACACGGTGCCGCCGGTCCCGTCCAACCACTCCAACTACCCCAATATGGACCAGACCCATATTGATGATTTCAACATGGCGCTGCTGACCATGTGCGAGCAGCTGGGCGTCAAGTTCCTCAACTCTGCCGAGGCGCTCAAGGACGCCAACGGCTACGGCAATGTGGATTACTACCAGAGCGGGGACATCCACCTCAAGCCCGCAGGTCTGAAGGTGCTGCTGAAGTATCTGCGTACCCACGCCTATGAGACCGAGGATCGCCGCCCGGACACCAATAACATCCCCACCCGCGCCGAGTATACCGCTAACCCCAGCTCTGCCGTGGAAGCACCCAGCAGCTCGGAGGACGTCTCTTCCTCGGCTGTTGAGGAAAAAACGGAGTATCAGGCCGGTTACCGTGTAGATAAAACCGGCGGCGGTACCCTGACCTGCGGCAACGAGAGCGGCAAGTCTCTTACCGTCAAGGTGACCAGCGCCGCCCAGACTGTTACTGTTACCGCAGTGCCGGAGGACGGCTATGTGTTCGTCAAGTGGAGCGATGGCGTGACCAAGCGCACCCGCACGGATACCAATTTTGACCAGAACGTGGATGTGACCGCTGTGTTTGCGGCAGCCTCTATCCAAATCAGCAGCAGCGGCAAGGCTGCGCTGGGGGATTCCTACACCTTCAAAGCTACCCTCAAGGGCAAGTATCTGGATACTTCCAGCATCCGCTGGTATGTCAATGGCAGCGAGGTGACACAGGCTGCCGGCAAGACCACCATAAAGGGCGAGGTAGATCCCTCCATGGTGGGCGGCACCTTCCGGGTGTACGCCACCGCCAGCTATAACGACTGCACTGTGACCAGCAACAAGCTGGAACTTTCGGTCAGCGGTGCACCGTCCAGCTCGTCCAGCAGCAGTTCCAGTGCATCCTCTAAGGAGGATAAGCCTGCTTCTTCCAAGGACGAAACGTCTGCTTCCTCTAAGGAGGACAAACCGGCCTCTTCCAAGGAGGAGAAGCCCGCTTCTTCCTCCTCGAACGGTACTTCTGAAAGCACCGGCAGCTCCTCCAAGGTGGAGAAGCCCGCCTCCTCTGCGGCTTCTTCTAAGGAAGAAAAGCCCACTTCTTCTTCGCAGAGCAGCTCCTCCAAGGTGGAAAAACCTGCTTCTTCTAAGCAGGAGCACACGGCTTCCTCCAAGGAAGATGAACCGGCAACCTCTAAAGAGGAAAAGCCCGCGTCCTCCAAGACTGAGGCCAGCGCCAGCAAGGAAGCTGCCAACTAAGGGCACATTCCGTGCCCGCGCCGCATAGGCTGGCGTGAGAGGAAGGTGGAGCTCTATGTACTGGCAAGAAATGCGCACACCCTCCCTGCCCGGGGAGAACGATGTGACCAACGGCAGCGTGGATTACTACGATACCGACTGGGAAAACGTGGATAACAGCGCATTGGAGGAAGAAATGCAGAAATGCGGTCTGACGCCCTGCGAGGGAAAGACGCTGTGCCCGGATAACGTCCCGGCACAAACAGACCTGTCTGCGTATGAAATTGTTTCTGAATAACGAGAAGCCAGCTCTGCCGGGGGTGGGGCTGGCTTCTCCCTGTTGATACACAAGTGGGAAATGCTGAAAAGAAAGTGAGATACTATGGCAAAATATTATTGCATCCTGTTCGATGCGGACAATACGCTGCTCAACTTTGATGCAGCGGAAAACAAGGCGCTGGCCGAAACGCTGGTGAACTACGGTATCGAGCCGGATGCTGAGACTGTGCAGACCTACCGCACCATCAACGAGGAACTGTGGCGGCAGCTGGAAAAAGGCCAGATCCGCCGCGAGAAACTGTTCGGCGAGCGGTTCAGCCGCTTTTTAAAGGCCATCAATGCCGCTGGTGACGGTGTGGAGATGAACCGCTTCTATCTGGAGCAGCTGTCCACCCACCCGGATCTGATGAGCCCGGAGGTGCTGGACGTGCTGCGCGAGCTTTCGGAGGTGGCAACGCTGGCCATCGTCAGCAACGGCGCGCAGAAGGTGCAGACCCGCCGTCTGGCAGAAAGCGGCGTGATGAACTTTATGGAGGACGTGTTCATCTCTGAGAAAATGGGCTGCGAAAAGCCCAATGCCCGCATTTTTGATGCCGCCCTGCGCGCGCTGGGTGTGGAGAACCGGGAGCACGTCCTGATGGTGGGCGACAGCCTGCCCAGTGATATTCAGGGCGGCAGCAACGCCGGGCTGGATACCTGCTGGTACAACCCCAACCACGCCGAAAACCCCGGTAAGGTGATCCCCACCTACGAGATCGCCAGTCTGGAGGAGCTGTATCCGCTGGTGATGGAGCAGGAGGAACTGGCCAACGTTGGCCTGAAGAACCGCCGCCACCAGTGCTGAAACCTATGGTGTAACTGAAAAGAACGGATAACGGATCAAAACTATGCTGATACATTTAGAAAAACTGGGTAAGACCTTTGGCGAAAAAGTAGTGCTGCACGATGTGACCGCCAGTGTCGAGCGGGAAGACCGCATCGGCATCGTGGGACAAAACGGTGCGGGCAAGACCACTCTGCTCAAGATCCTTACCGGCGAATATCAGGACTACGAGGGCGAGTTCAGCGTGACCCATGGGGTGACGCTGGGCTATCTGGAGCAGAATGCAAAGCTGGACGCCACGCTGGATATCTACGGCGAGATGCGCGCCACCTTTGCCCCGGTGCTGGATGCCATGGCGCAGATGCAGATCTTGGAGCGCCGCATGGCTGCCCAGCCCGATAACGCCGACCTGCTGGCACAGCACGATGCTTTGCAAAACATCGTAGACGCCGCCGATGGCTACAACATGGACGTGAATATCAAAAAGGTGCTGTCCGGCATGGGCTTTGCGCAGGATACATGGCAAAAGAACATTGCGGTGCTCTCCGGCGGCGAGCTGACGCGGTTGCGTCTGGCAAAGCTGCTGCTGGAAAAACCGGATGTCCTCATTCTGGACGAGCCCACCAACCACCTGGACTTTGCCACCATGGAATGGCTGGAAAACTACCTCAAAAGCTATTCCGGTGCGGTGCTGGTGGTCAGCCACGACCGCTACTTCCTCGATAACGTGTGTACGAAGATCTGGGAGGTCTCCTTCCAGACCATGACCACCTACAAGGGCAACTTCTCGGCCTACCTGCCCCAGAAGGAAGCCGCCGATGCCCTGCGCCAGAAGCAGCACGATGCAGATGTGGCACTGGCCGAAAAGCTGCAGGACTACGTGGACCGCAACCTTGTGCGCGCCTCCACCACCAAAATGGCCCAGAGCCGCCGCAAGCAGCTGGAAAAGCTGGAGATCACCGAAGCGCCCAAGGACGAGACCAACCAGCTCAAGTTCCGGTTTGAATATGACGTAGAACCGTGGAACGAGCTGGTGCTGCTCAAGAACCTGACCATCAAAATAGGGGAGCGCACCCTGCTGGAACCCTTTACCTACACGGTGTGCCGCGGCCAGCGGCTGGTGATCGCAGGCCCCAACGGCGCGGGCAAGTCCACCCTGATGCAGGTGCTGGACGGCAAGCGCCGCCCCTCCGGCGGCATGGTGCGGCTGGGCACCGGCGCACGGCCCAGCATCTTTGCCCAGCAGCAGAACCGTCTGGGGCAGGGCCGGGTCATCGATGTGATCTGGAACAAGTACCCCCGCATGACCGAGCTGGAGGTGCGCAGCCATCTGGCAAAGCTGGGCTTCCGGGGCGAGACGGTGTTCAAGCCCTGCGAGGCGCTTTCCGGCGGCGAGCTGGCCCGCCTGCGCTTTGCGGAGATCGTGCTGGAACGGCCCAACCTGCTGTTTCTGGACGAGCCCACCAACCATCTGGACATCTACACCCGCGAAAACCTTACCGAGGCCCTCATGGCCTACACCGGCACGTTGTTGCTGGTCACCCATGACCGCCACCTGATGAACAGTCTGGCCTGCCCCATCCTCTACCTTGAGGACGGCAAGGCCACCCTCTACCCCAGCTACGATGCCCTGATGGGCCGCAACGCCCCGGCACCTGCCGTGCAGAAGGCCGCCGAACCGGCCAAGACCGGCTACGGCAGGGAGCAGCGCCGCCGCCGCGCCGAGCTGCGGGCCAAGATCAAGGCCTGCGAGGACGAGATGGAAGCCTGCGGTGCACGCGAAGTGGAGCTGGACAACGAGATCAACTCCCCGGAGGTGTACAACGACCCCGACCTGCTGCGCCAGAAGAGCGACGAGCTGAGCGACCTGCGCTTCCATCAGGAAGAGCTGTTTGCCGCGTGGGAAGCTGCCATGGAAGAGCAGGAAAGCTACGAGCAGAGCCAGCAGACCGAAGAGTAAAGGAGGGTGCAGCATGCCCCAAAACAGACGCAGTTACGAAAAAACGCGCCGAATCGCCCTTTCCGGCCTGCTGTTTGCGCTGGCCATGGCACTTTCGTTCATTGAGGGCACGCTCACCATCCCGGGCCTTTTGCCGGGCATGAAGCTGGGCCTTGCCAACATCGTGGTGATGTACGCGCTGTTTTTCATGGGGCCAAGGCAGGCGCTGGTGCTGGACGTGCTCAAGGCACTGTTCGTGTTTCTGGTGTCCGGCTTCACGGCGGGCCTTCTCTCGCTGTGCGGCGGCCTTTTGTCACTGCTGGTGATGTGGGTGCTGTACTACCTGCTGCCGGTGCGGCCCACCTGGTTCATCCTTTCCGTGTGCGGCGCACTGGCCCACAACATCGGCCAGCTGCTGGGTGCAGGCGTGATCATCTCGTCGTCGCTCTCGTTCTACTATGCGCCGGTCATGCTGGTGCTGGGCCTTGTGATGGGCGCACTGACCTCCATCACCCTCAAGGCCCTGCTGCCGGCTCTTGGCAAAATGGGCTTCTCCACGCAGGAAAAGCGGGGGGAATAACCAACCGTCCATGCATCACAGTTGCATTTTGGCCGGAAATCAGTATAATAAGGAAACAACCTGCTATTTTCAACCTGCTATTTTAAAGATAAAATCTCTTGCATACAGCGCTGCCGCCGTGGGAAAGTGCGCGGCAGCCGGGAGGTGTTTGCACTATGAGTGAAAAAGTTACCATCAAGGTGGAGCGCAAAAAGCTGCATCTGCCCACCATCGCCCTGCGCGGGCTGGTGGTGTTCCCCAACAATCTCGTCCACTTTGAGGTGGGCCGCGAAAAGAGCATTGCCGCCGTGGAGTGGGCAATGGCAAACAATTCCAACGTGTTTCTGGTGGCACAGAAGTCCATGGACACCACCGAGCCGCAGCAGGCAGACCTGTTCAGCTACGGCGTGGTGGCCGAGGTCAAGCAGGTGCTGCGCGTCTCCGGGGACCTTGTAAAGGTCCTGGTGGAGGGCAAGTACCGCGCAAAGCTCAGTGCACTGGATGCCAGCGGCGATTTTCTGCTTTCGGAGGTGCGCCCGGCCCCGGTGCGCGCAGGCAAGGCCGACGATGCCGTGGAGACCGAAGCGCTGCTGCGCGCCCTCAAGGCCGGGTTTGACGAGTACCTTGGCATGAACCCGCGCCTTGGCAAGGACGTGGTGTTTGCCATCGTTTCCAGCGACGACCCCGCCTTCCTCAGCGAGTACATGCCTGCAAACCTGCTGTTCCGCTACGAGGACAAGCAGGCTGTGATGGACGAGGGCACCCTGAACGGACGGCTGAAAAAGCTCATCGAGATGCTGCGCCGTGAGTGTCAGGTGATGAAAATTGAAAAGGAGATCGCGGAAAAGGTCAACGAGTCCATGGACAAGAACCAGCGCGATTACTACCTGCACGAACAGCTGCACATCATCAGCGACGAGCTGGGCGAGGGCGACGACACCCACGCCGAGGCCGACGAGTACCGCCGCAGGATCACCGGGCTGCACCTTGCCGAGGACAGCGAGAAGAAGCTGCTCAAGGAGGTGGACCGCCTTGCCAAGATGCAGGGCTCCAATCAGGAGGCAACGGTCATCCGCACCTATCTGGACACCTGCCTTGACCTGCCGTGGAACACCTTTACGGTGGACGACCTTGATATCAGCCGCGCACAGCAGATTCTGGACCGCGACCACTACGGCCTGAAAAAGGTGAAGGACCGCATTCTGGAAACGCTGGCCGTGCGCAAGCTGGCACCGGACGTGAAGGCACAGATCATCTGCCTTGTAGGCCCTCCGGGCGTGGGCAAGACCAGTATTGCACGCTCCATCGCCGAAAGTCTGGGCCGCAAGTATGTGCGCATCAGCCTTGGCGGCGTGCGGGATGAAGCCGAGATCCGCGGCCACCGCCGCACCTACATCGGCGCGATGCCCGGCAAGATCA
>ERZ772900.2302-NODE-2302-length-14640-cov-5.289338_pt1 | contig 14640 bp, 12 predicted proteins | sample MGYA00512124_ERZ772900 | MGnify/ENA primary metagenome ERZ772900 (study PRJEB29015, sample SAMEA2737716) | human gut metagenome | biome: human gut; feature: human-associated habitat; material: faeces | place: China | collected 2012 ... | reverse complement strand
GCGAGCGTTCCCACCATCAGGGCCACCGAGACAAACAGGATGATGAGCTGTGAGATGGCGAGAGCGGGGGCGAGGCGTGTCACGAACGTGATGCCGATGCCCGAAAGTATAAATACGATGGGTAGGATGGCGGGGTCGGCGCCGGGCGCCAAGATGCGCACGGCAATGTGGGCCGCGGCAAAGGCGGCAAAGAGGCCGATCGGTACGGCGAGCGTCTCAAAGGAGATGGCAGCGCCCGCGGTGAGGACGTACATCGCATACAGCAGGATGACGGGGAACGCCGAGGCGATTAGCAAGAGCAGCTCGGTGTTGCGGCGACTCATAAGCGGCACTCCCTTTCTAGTTCTTTTCGGAGGCTTCGGCCTCGGCGGACTGTTCGGCGGTTTTCTCGGAATCTGATTCGGAGGTCGATCCCTGATTGGTGTTGTCGCGAATCGTTTGCGCGTCAATCACCTGGCGGGTCTGCTCCTCGTCGATCTGGTGGCGGTATTTGGATATCGTGTCCTGCGCATCGTCGACACTTGTTTGCGGAATGCCCGCCTTGAGGCGGTTTTGCGTGTCTTCGGGCAGGTCGGATAGCTTGATGCTGGTTTCGCTTTCGAGCCAGTGGAGCTTGAGTCCGAGCGGCTTGCCGGGCAGGCCGCGCCAGACGGCGACATTGCCCTGGTAGGTACCCAGGTAGTACGAGCCGGTGACACCCGTGTAGGCCCAGATGCCAGCTGCCAGCACAAAGACGAGGGCCAGAATGGCGGCGATAGTAATGTTGCGGCGACGCACGCGCTGCGCCTCGCGCATAACGCCATCGTCAACCAGGTCAACGACTACTACGGTCACGTTGTCGTGGCCGCCGGCGGCAAGCGCCGCGTCCACTAGGTTGTCGACGCAGATTTGCGCGGTTGAGGACTGCGTGGCGATGTTCTCGATATCGCTATCGGGAATCATGCTCGAAAGGCCGTCGGAGCACAGGATCAGGCGGTCGCCTTCCTCGATATGCAGAGTGAAGTGGTCGGCATACATGGCGGGGTCCGAGCCCAGCGCACGGGTGATGACCGAACGGTTGGGGTGGACGCGAGCCTCGTCTGCCGTGATCTCGCCGGCGTCCACGAGTTCTTCCACATAGGAGTGGTCGCGGGTCACGCGGATGAGCGTGCCCTCGTGGAGCAGGTAGGCGCGCGAGTCGCCCACGTGGGCGATGGCGAGCGTATCGTTTTCGATATAGGCGCAAGTGGCTGTGCAGCCCATGCCGGGCTTGCCCAGGCCATTCAAGGCGGCCTCGATTACGGCGGCGTTAGCGGCCTCGACGGCTGCCGCCAGGCGTGCGGCGTCGGCGGACTGCGGGGCCGTCTTGGCAATAGTCTCAACGGCGATGGAAGAGGCTACCTCGCCGGCAGCGTGACCGCCCATGCCGTCGCATACGCAAAAGAGCGGCGACTGCACCAGGTAGGAATCCTCATTGTGCGGGCGCACGCAGCCAACGTCGGAGCGGGCGCCCCACATGAGTTGCGTGGTGGTGCCGGCATCATAGGTCGAGTCGGTCTCGATGCGCTCCTCGGTCAGGGGCTCAAAGCTCATGGTCGACCCGGGGTCTTTGAGCTTGGCCTCAACGGCGGCAACGTCGATTTCGGCTGTGTCACCGGGAGAGACGGTGTCGGTCTCGGCGTTTGATTCGGAATCGCCGGTGTCCGGGGAGTCGGGCTCCTCGGACACGCGGGCGGTCGACTCGTCGTCTTGTGGGCTGACGTCTATAGGATCGGGCGCCGGCGTAGACGCGGGCGCAACCTCGGATGCCGGGGCTATGGGAAACGCCGGCGCGGCGGGCTCGGGTGCCGCAAACACCGCAGCGCTCTCGTTGATTGCCGCGGCGACGGGCTCTGCAAAGTGAGCCGGCGCCGGGGTTGCTTCGGACGCTGTGGGCTGTTCCGCAGCATGTGCGCCGATGGGCGCCGCTACGGCATCCTCTTCGTCCTCGTTATCGGCGAGATCCGAAATATCATGCGTTACATGCGAAAGAGGCAGGGAGAACACGGTGTCCTCGGGCTCCACGGGTGCGGAGCCCGCCGGAGCGGCGTGGGCCGGCGCAGCTGTGGCGGCGGCCGGTGCCTCGGTCATAGTTGCGGACTTGTTCTCCTCGTCGATCATCGACGGTTCACCTTCATGACCACGTCGCCAATCTGGACTTCGTCGCCCTCACGCAGCGTCGCGGGCTCCACGAGCTGGCGGCCGTTGACGAGCGTGCCGTTAAGCGAGTTGAGGTCCTCGATGATGAGCGCCGGGCCCTGCAGCGAAAAGCGCGCATGCGAGGCCGAGACGAACGGTTCGTTGATGCAGATGTCCGAAGATGGCGAGCGACCGACGATGACGGGGCCGAGCATGTCTACGTGGATGCCGCGGATACCGCGCGGACCCTTGTCCACATCAATCGTCCAGATAGCCGAGTCGCGGCGCTGCCCGCGCACGAGTCCCACGCCGGTCTTCATGACGGCGAACAGGAAGATATAGAGCAGGGCGACCAGGACGATGCGGCCTGCAAAAAGGACGATATCGATGTTCATAAGCGACTATCCCCTAAATTCAAAGGTGCTCAGGCCAAACGTCAGCAAATCGCCGTTGCGCAGCGGGCAGCGCGTAATGCGGCGGTTGTTGACGAGCGTGCCGTTGGTGGAATTGAGGTCCTCGATCGACCAATCCGAGCCCGTAAAGGTGAGCTGGGCGTGGCGGCGTGACACGTTGGGGTCGCGCAGGGCAATGTCGGAAACTGAGCGCTCGCGACCGATGGTCACCTGTGCGGAGGTGATGCTATGGCTCTCGCCGCTCACGACGTCGACGAGCTGGGCGAGCGGGCGCTGCGGGGCGCGAGTGCTCGCCATGTTGGAGGCGATGCCGGCTGCGGCGCCTAGGCCCACGGCGGCACCGGTCGCGGCGGCTCCGCCCATGCCGGCAAGCGCGTCGCGCGAGACGGTCTGCGGCACCGGGATGGGTGCTGCGGCGGGGTCGGGGACGCTAGGCGCGAAGGGGTCTGCCACGGCAAGTGGGTCGGGAGCGGCGGCGCGAGGCGTCGGCTGCTGCTGGGGCATGGCGGCGGGGCGCTGCTGCTGCGGGGCAGCAAACTGCTGCTGGCCGGCGCGCGGGGCGCTGGCGGCACGGCTTGCCGCGGAGTTATTTTGGCCCAGACCGTTTTGATAGGCGCGCTCTTCTTCGTACAGGCGGCCGAGCGTGGGGGCATCGACGTTCTCGGCAAAGACCGAGAACTTGCCGGCGCGCAGCTGCGGATCGATCATAAAGCGCACGAGGGGCTCGCCGACAAAGACATAGCGGCGCTTTTCGGCCTGCGCCTTCACGAACTCGCGGACCTCGCGCGAAAGCTCGGGGTAGAACGGGGCGAGCATGGGATCGTCGTCGGCGGCGATCAGGATGGTATAGAGTGCCGGCGCCGTGTTGACGCCGTTGATCACCAGAGTCTGATCCTCCATGTCGCGAGCGGCCTGCTTGGCAAGCTTCTTAAAGGAGAACGGGGCACGGGTGGCACCGAAGATGCCGGCCACGTGGTCCTCGAAGATGTTCAGGAAGTTCACGAAAGATCACTCTCCGTATAGGTTCTTTGGTATCCGAGCAAATATAGGCATATCCCAACGATTATAGAGGATAGGATTCCCGCAACCGCCGCCTTGGCGATGACCGCGGCTGCAAGGCTGGCAATTTCCATATGGTGTGCAAGACAGGACGCCGCTGCGCAGCCGATGCCGGTGACAGCGATGGCGGCGATTGCGGCAAGGTTTGAGCCCTGATTGGCACGCTTGGCATGGACATTGAGCAGCGCAGATGACGCCGCGGCAGTTGCCGCGACCAGCACAAAGGCAGCCCAAAGGAGCGGGTCTCCCAGCGCTGCAGCAACGTTACCGAGCCCCAGCACGCCTCCGGCTGAAAGCGCGACCGTGGCCAGACGGGCAAAAAGCGCGCCCATGCCCGTTGCCGCGGCAGCGCTTGCCGGGCCGAGCCAAAATGACGCGACGCCGGCGGCGACCCCAGCTGCCAGGAAGGTATTGCCGGTCAGACAGCCAAGCGCGAGTGCACAGGTGAGCGTGGCGCTCGCGGCAGTCTCGGTGCGACCCCAGGCGATCCACCAACCGGACATGGCGGCGGCAAAGATCACCGCGACGGGCAGCATCGACAGGATGCCCTGTGCCTGCATGGTGGCGTTGGCCATGAGCACCAAAAAGCCCACAGCCGAGATGGCCGAGCCAATCTGGGGGGCCAGGCCAGCCGCCGCTCCGATCGCGATAGCCGCAATGACCAGGCCGGGAAGCGCCGCGACCCCGGCCGTTTGCATCAGCAAAAAGCTAAAGGTGCCGCACGTTAGCGCCGAGATAGTGCGCATGGTGTAGTCGCGCGCATGGCTCCAGCGCGTGCCCGCCCAGCCGAGCGCGGGGTCGACCTCGATGGCGTCGTCCTCGTAGTACGACGGCTCGATATCGTCGAGCTCTTGCTCGTCATCCGAAAGCTCGCCAACCATTTGCTCCAGGCTGCGACGGCCTTCGCGCACGCTGCCCAGACCGGCAAGGAGCTGGTCGCAAAATGCCTCGATGCTGTTGGGGCGGTCCTGCGGCATGGGGGAGAGCGCGCTCATGAGCGCGGCCTCGGCTCCCGGGGGAAAGTGTGGTATCAGCTCGCTGGGATAGGTGGCGCCGCCGATGATGTGGCCGAGCGAGTCGGCGGGCGTGGCCGCCATAAAGGGGGCGCTGCCACACAGGCCCTCGTAGATCACACAGGCAAGGGCAAAGACATCAGCGCGTTCGTCGACCGTGCCGGTCTCGATATCGAGCTGCTCGGGCGGCATGTAGCCGATGGTGCCGCCGCGCGAACCGCCAAAGCCACCGGCGGACGACAGTCGCGCCATGCCAAAGTCGGTGAGCTTTACATTGCCCGAGTGGTCGATGAGCACGTTGGCGGGCTTAATGTCCAGGTGGAGTACGCCATTACTATGGGCGAAGGTGAGCGCCTGGCCCAGGGCATCGGCAATAGCTGCGGCCTCGTCAAAGGTAAGTGAGTGGCCGTCCACGCGGTGCAAAAACTCGGCCAGCGACATGCCATCGACATACTCCATGACTAGGTAGGCATAGGCTGTGTCGTGCGTAAAGTCGATGACCTGCACGATATTGGGATGTTGAAGCATGGCGGCGGTGTGCGCCTCGCGCAGGACATCCATGATGTCGCTGGCGGGCATGCCGGCACCGTTGATAAGGGGGATACGCTTAATGGCGACGCGGCGGCGCAGGTGCGTGTCGCGGCAGATCTCGATGGAGCCAAAACCGCCGGTCGCAAGTGTCTCGAGCGGCTGGTACCGCTTGAGCAGCTCGCGAGAGCTGGTGCCCTCCAAAGGAACGTCCGGCGAGAACCGGGCGGTATGTTGCGAGAAAAGCGGCATGGCCAACCCTCGTGCGTTTAAAGTTCGTTTGCGAGCGGCGGGCGCCGAGCCGAGCCGTTCGCGGTGGCATAGATGCTGCTAGTGTAGCACGCTCGGGTGCATGGGGAGGATAGCGGGATGCGAGGTTGCCTGTCTGGCTTGGCTCTGTTTTGGCTCGCTCGGAAAGCGCACCCCACTTTGCGACCAAATTAAGGGATGCACTTTCCGAATGGGGTGGTCTGCGGAAACTGCGTCCCAGAATATTGGCGTAGAGCGGGATGCGCTTTCCGGATGGGCGCTCAAAAGGAAACCGCATCCCACTTTGGAGCGCCAAAACGGGATGCGGTTTCCGCTGTCAATCTAAGTTACGCCTAAGCAGGCGGCCGGAGTTTGGACCCCGGCTCGGGTTAGCGCTTCTTCTTGTTCTTCTTCTGCTTGCGCTGCTTGCCCTTGGTCTCCTGGGGCTTGTCGCCCTGTTTGGCTTCGGCGGCGGCCTTTTCTGCCTTCATCTTCTTGCGTTTGGTCTCGATGCGGAGTTTTTTGTTGATGCGCGCCTTAAGGAAGGGACCGAACTGCTCGGCATCGCCGCGGACAAAGGTGTCCTTAGGGATCGTCACGCCCTGGTCGGCGAACATGGCCACAAAGATGCGCTCGCCGTCGAGCACGTGGTCGAGCTTTTCAAACGGGAAGAACTGCGACTTGCCGCTCTTGCCCCAAACCATCAGGCCGTCCTCGTTGGCGGCGACGCGGCGATAGCGGCCACCCATGGACTCGTCGGCCTCGACGGCGTCGATAAAGTCGCGGGCGAGGGTGTGGTGCAGGTTTTTGCTCCACCAGGCCAAAAAGGCGCCGAATACGATCAAGACGACGCCAAACTTGATCCAGTTGCCGCCGGCCACCAACATGCCGATGCCGATGAGCGCGGCAATCGCGGCGGCGACATACAGCGAGCCACGGCGCCTGGGCGAGGCGACCAGGCGGGCGAAGTCGGTGACGAGGTCGTTTTCGTACTGGTACTCGTTGAGGTACAGGATGCCGTCGTCGGCTGCGGCCTGCTCCTCGAGCGCGACCTCGACCTGGTCGGCTGCTTCGGAGGGAACGAGGTTGCTCTCTGCGTCTGCCATGCTCTTTGGACTCCTATCGCGGCGGGCTCGCCGTACGGGTTATTATGAATGCAGTATGCCGTGCGACCGCATGGCCGTCGCGGCAACAAGACTCAGTATACCCGGGGGAGCACCCATGGAATCGTTGTACCGAAAGTATCGCCCGCTCACCTTCGACTCCGTGGTGGGCCAGCAGCATATCGTCTCGACGCTCGAGCACGCCATCACCGAGGGGCGCCTGTCCCACGCCTACCTGTTCTGCGGACCGCGCGGCACGGGCAAGACCACCATGGCGCGCATTCTGGCCAAGGCACTGCTGTGCCGCAATGCCGAGGCGGCGCGCGCCGAGGGTGCAAGCGGCTGCATGCCCGACGGTACTTGCGAGGAGTGCGAGCTCATTGCCGAGGGCAACCACCCGGATGTCTACGAGCTCGATGCCGCAAGCCGCACGGGCGTGGACAATGTGCGCGAGGAGATCATCAACTCCGTCAACTTTGCCCCGGTGCGCGGCAAGTACAAGATCTATATCATCGACGAGGTCCACATGCTCACGACGGCGGCGTTCAACGCGCTGCTCAAGACGCTTGAGGAGCCGCCGGCGCACGTGATCTTTGTGCTGTGCACCACCGACCCGCAAAAGATTCTGGAGACCATCCTCTCGCGCTGCCAGCGTTTCGATTTCCATCGCATCGGCAACGAGGATATCGAGCACCGCCTGGCATACGTGTGCGAGCAGGAGGGCTTCGATTACGACGATGAGGCGCTGGCTATCGTGGCGCGCCATGCCAAGGGCGGCATGCGCGACGCGTTGTCCACGCTGGAGCAGCTGAGCGTCTTTGGCAACGGTTCTGTGCATGCGGACGACGCCCGCTCTCTTTTAGGCGAGGTTTCGGACCAGATTCTGGGCGAGTTTTCCCGCGCCATTGCCGATCGCGATGTTGCCGAGCTCTATGGACTGATCCGTACGCAGGTCGAGGAAGGAAACGACCTGCTGGAGCTGACGCGCGACCTGGTGGCGCACGTGCGTGACGTGTACGTTGCCTGCGTTGCCGGTGCTCGTGCCGAGCTGTTTGAGGGCGGCTCCGAGCAGGCCGAGGCGCTTGCTGCCGAGGCCGCTGCCTTTGGCGAGCATCCTGCCGACCGCCTGGCCCGTGTGCTGACGGTGCTCGACGATGCCGCACTGGAGATGAGGGGCGCGAGCGACGTGCGCCTGGTGCTCGAGATTGCCTGCACGCGTCTGGCGCGTCCCGAGGCCGATTTAACGATTGAGGCATTGGCCGAGCGCGTGGCACGCCTGGAGGCCATGGTTGCCAACGGCGCCGTGCCGGCGAGCGTGGCTGCTGCTCAGGCCGCCGCGCCTGCAGCATCCGTACCCGCTGCTGCCCAACAGCCGACGCTCATTTCGGGCGCTCGTGCTGCCGCTCCGGCGGCATCCGCTGCCCCTGCTGCTACGTCCGCGCGCCAGGGTGGCATGCCTTGGGACCGTGGTGCTGCCGCTCCGGCGGCTCAGCCTGCACCCGTGTCAGCTTCCAAGCCTGCAGCGCCTGCACCTCAGCCTGCGCCGGCTCCGACGCCTCAGCCCCAGTCCAACAATGCCGCCCAGGTTGCTGCCGCCGGCGCCGCCGAGACCCCCGCGGTCGAGGACGCCGGCGAGCTGCAGCGCAAATGGGCCGAGGTCGTCGAGCGCGTCAAGGCGCGTCAGGCTTCCTACGCAGGGCTTTTGCTCAACGCCCGCGCCACGGCCGACGACGGCTCCAAGCTCACGGTCTCGTTCCCCGCGGGTTCGACTTTTGCCATTAAGATGCTCGGTCGCGCCGATACGCAGTCGGTGGTCCTACCGACGGTCTGCGCGGTCTTCGGTCGTCGTACCGTCGACTATGTCCTGGATGGGGGTGGCACGCCGGCTCCTCAACATGAGGAGCATTCTCCATCTGCACGGGCTGCGGCATCTGCGGACCCGCAACCCGTGTCCTCGGCGGCCCCTGTATCCTCGAGCGCCAGCGCGCCGCAGCAGCAAGCGGCACCGGTAACGGCATCGACCTCGTCGGCGCCTAAGCCCGCGGCGCCCAAACCGGCTGCTCCGACACCCGCGCCCAAGCCCGTCTCGCCCGCGCCCAAGTCGTCTGACCTGGGCAAAGCCCCCTGGCTACGCTCCGACAACCCCGCCGGTGCTCCTGCCACGGGTAAGCTCCCGACCGAGCCCGCACCCCGTGCGCCCGAGCGCTCGGCTGCCCCCAAAGCTCAGCCTGTCGCGCAGTCCGCGCCGTGGGAATCCGAGCAGGTGCCCTACGACGACGCTATGGTCGGCGGCTTCGCTGGCGATGCGAGCGGGGACGATCTGCCTCCGTTCGACGTGCCGGGTGCGACGCCCGCGCCCAAGTCCGCTGTAGCTGCCCCCAAAGAGGAGGACGCTCCTGCAGCTCCCTGGGAGTCCAACCCCGGCGCCGGCAGCCCCTTCGGCCACCAGGGCGCAGCCCCGAGCATCCCGCAGACCGAGGACGAGGCCAAAGACCTCATCCGCAGCGTCTTCGGTCAGGCCACCATCTTCAAACCGGTGGAGTAGCCGTACGGGCGGGTATACTGCTCAAGAAGAGAACCCCTTGCCCGGGCGCATTTGTATTTCGGACATGTGTAGTGTGGTGCCGCGTATGTCGCATTTGAGCAGACAGGTGCGTGACGGTCGGCCTAGGATGCTGAGGTCGATACGATACGTCGCATGGCTGTCCGTGTACTCGACTTGCTCGGCGTTAATGGTTGCTCCGATTGCCAAATAAACGCCTAGCTCGGCATCGACAATCTTGAAGTCCTTTATCTTGACCTTGAACTCTTGATAGAGGGACGGGCTGTTGTAGTAGACGGTTCGGGTTCCGTCGGTGCACTCATCGGTCGTCTCCCATTTGACGACGGGCTGGTCCGAGCTGGCTATCAGCAGTTCTGCTCCAAAAGCTATGGCATGGGTGATGACAACCAACAATGCCCAGCCGACAAAGAGATAGAGAACCACATATGCAACGGGGTGTTTTGAGCGGATGTTTTGGAGCGCGTTGGGGGCATTCATGGGGCACCTCCAAATTACTATCTATGGCAATCAAATTATACCCCGCTGCCATGCGCGTCACCGTGAGCAACGGATCGGCATGCAGGTCTTTAGCGGTGCAAATGAAATGTCGGATTCCGGCTCTACAAGATTTAGCTTTCAATATTATGCAGATGCGAATTATTCAACTTTGCATAATCTTCGGGTGCGGCTTGCACTCCAGGACATGTATATCGACTGAGGTAGCGTGACTGCCCCGCTTGCTGGCCGCGCGCCGTGGTACGATTTTTGAGTTTGAAAGTCCCGCCGCGTCCCGGCTGCCCTTGCAGCTCGGCGTGCGGCCGCACGTAAAGGAGCCATCATGGCCGGTATGAACATGCAGCAGATGATGAAGCAGGCCCGCAAGATGCAGGAGCAGCTTGCCGCCGCGCAGGAGAACCTCAAGTCCCAGACCGTCGACGCCTCTGCCGGCGGCGGCATGGCCAAGGTGACCGTTAACGGCGAGATGGAGCTCGTCAACCTCACCATCGATCCCGATGCCCTCGATCCCGAGGACGTCGATATGCTGCAGGACATGATTATGGCTGCCGTCAACGAGGCCGTCCGCGGCGTCAACGAGCTCGCCAACAAGCAGATGGGCGCCATCACCGGCGGCCTCAACATCCCGGGCATGCCGTTCTAAGACACGCATATATATATGAGTGCGAATCACAGTCTGCAAAAACTGCTCGATGAGCTGGGCCGCCTGCCGGGCATTGGTCCCAAGTCGGCCCAGCGCATCGCCTATTACCTGTTGGAGGCCGACGCCGAGGAGGCGCGCCGCCTGGCCGAGGCCATCCTGGAGGTCAAGCAGGAGGTCCACTTTTGCAGCCGTTGCTTTAACTACGCCACGGCCGACGAGTGCTCCATCTGCCAGGACCCGATGCGCGATACCACTCGCATTTGTGTGGTGGGCGAGCCGCGCGACGTCCAGGCAATCGAGCGCACGGGCAGCTACCATGGCCTGTACCATGTGCTGGGCGGCGTGATCAGTCCCATGGACAAGATTGGTCCCGAGCAGTTGCACATCCGCGAGCTGCTGGCGCGTCTGGGCCACGAGGATATCCATGAGGTCATCATCGCCACCAACCCCAACATCGAGGGCGAGACCACGGCGAGCTACCTGGCCCGCACTATCAAGCCGTTGGGCGTCGAGGTGTCGCGTCTGGCAAGCGGCCTTCCCGTGGGCGGCGACCTGGAGTATGCCGACGAGCTTACGCTTGGCCGCGCCATCGAGGCCCGTCGCACGATTTAGGTGGCGAGCCTGCTCCTGCCGTATGTTTTCCTCGCGACGCACGGGGTAGTCATAATTTCCCTGTGCGACTGTAAGTTTGTTGTGCAACAAAGATGCTTTGTATCCGCTTATCGCATGGATGCTTCCACTCGCATCCTTAATTTGCTCATTCGTTGCGCAACCTTTTGGGTTCGCTGATACACTCAAATATGGATTCGAATGAATGCGCCGCTCCCGAGCGGCGTGTTTTTGTTGGAGGAGAACGCATGCGGCCCGGTGGCACTCAGACAAAGCGCGGCGCCGCGGTGCGCATACGACGCCGACTGGGCTTGGCGCCGCGGGCGTACGCACTGCTATCGTGCTCGCTGGTGCTGGTCATAGCTGGCGTTTCTGCCTATGGCATGACCGTGCCGTCCATGATGCAGGCGCATGCCGCACGCGAACCGCGCGTGGGGCATGAGGCCAAAAGCGATCTGGGCACCACGACTGGATATGCTTGGGCAAGTGTGGTCGGGCATATTGTGTTTGGCACCGACGATGCGGACGGCGCCGAGGCCCCGGACAACGAAGTCACGCTTGCCAATGGCAAAACCATCGTGCTCACCAACACCAAGATCATCGATCGATTGTCCAACAATAGCGTGGCGGCAACGGTGAATAAGGTCGAGCAGCAAAAGGAGCAGGACGCCCAGCAGTCCGGAAAGCCCGGTAGCTCGGATACTTCTGGCTCCGGCTCGGATTCATCGAGTTCGGGCGGCGGCTCTGGGTCGGGTTCCTCTACCGGAGGGCCTGGAAACGGCGGCTCGACGGGCGGCAACACTGACAACGATGCAAACTCCGGCGGCCTTTCCGCTGCTGAGGAAGAGAGCATTCACAGTTGGCTTGTGGCCAAGTACAACATGCTCGACGGCTATGTTTCTCGTGCCAATGACGTGGTCTCGACCTATAACTCTACGGGAGATCCCAGGCCGTGCGACAGCCTGGTCGGGGAGATGTTTGTCATTCGAGCCGAGTTCGGTCGTCAGACATTCTCGCCCCGGTCAAGGTGGTATCAGCAGTATGCCAATCTGTGGGGCTGTTACACCAACCTATGTCAATGGGTCGGCCATTACGGCGATGATGACGTCGCGCTCGGTAACTTCAACAATAACGTGGCGGCGCTTGCCCTATGATGACCGATCTTGCATCCACCACACCACAATCGCTCGGTCGCGATCCCATGGTCGGCCTGCGCCTGGCGCGTGTCGACGGGTTTGAGCCGGCCATTGCGCTCGGTCAGGACGAACTGCCTGCCTATCTGCGTCGTTTTACGATACTGTTTGCCGACGATGCCACCATGCGCCGTGGCGGTATCGGCCGCGTGACGCGTGCTGTCAACGCCCAAGGCGAGGACGTAGCACTCAAACAGCTCATCTTGCCGACGCGCGATGAGTTTGACGACGATGCCGCCCATGAGTCGCTGGTCGCCAAGTTCAAAGCGGCATTTCGCGAGGAATATGAATGCCATCGCGCCCTTTCGGGCCTTAAGGGCTTTCCCCGCCTCTATGGCTGGGGCGAGGTTGATGGTGTGCCTGCAATTGTCATGGAATGGGTCGAGGGCGAGACGCTCGCCCGCTTGCGCTCGCGCTTTGCCGTGGACGATGCCGGCCGCCTGTCGCCGCTTGTGGCGGCGCGTCTGGGTCGCGACCTGTTCGATCTGCTCTGCCGTATGAGCCTGGTGGGTGAGGGCTTTGTCCATCGCGATATCTCGCCCGCTAATATTATGGTGCGCACGGCGCGTCTACCGCTTGACCGGCAGCTTGCCGAGGGCACCTTTGACCTGTGCCTGATCGACTTTGGCTCGTCGCTGGCGCTCGAGCCTGCGTCGGCCGTGGCCGGTACCGGCGGCAAGGCATCCTTTACCGAGCGCTATGCCACGCTGCGTCGCGCGACGGTTGCCTATGCCCCGCCCGAGATGCTCACCGACGATATTCCCGATCTGCGCGCTTTGCGTATGTCGCCGGCGATCGACGTCTATGCCGCGGCAAGCACGGTTTACGAGCTCATTGCCGGCGTCGCGCCATACGAAGCCGCGCCGAGCACTTCGGGCACCTCGGGTTCGCGCAAAAAGACGCGCGACATCGCGAGCCCCTACCGTCTCAAGATGGACACGCTGCCCGACTATCCCATTGGTGCCCATGCACCCGGTTGCGATTTGACTCAGCTGCTTCGTCGTGAGCCCGATGTGGCGCTCGCCGCGGCCGAGCAGGCCCAGCAGCTAGGGCTTGAGCCGGATTCCGAAGAGCTACGCGATGCGCTGGCGTTTGTCGATGCCCAGCTGTTCGACGTGGTGATGGCCTGTCTGTCCAGCCATCAAAAAGATCGTCCCGAGCCGGCGGCGGTCGAGGCGGCGCTCTCAGCGTTTTGTGACCACTATGCGCAAAATGTCGGCCGTTCGCTCCGCGGCGAGCCGCTCACGCCGTGCCCCATGGATGCGTCTGGCCGCGCGGTTCGTCGCGCGCTGATGGTCGGCGCGACGGTCGTCTGTGGCGTGGTTTGGGCTGTGATCGTGGTTTCGGCCGCGCTGCTGGCGTCGGGCGCTCGCGTGACGGCGACTTTGGGATCGCTCGTGTGGTCTGGGTCGCTACCGGGTATTATTGCCGCACTGGCGTTGGCGCTGCCAGGCATAGCCGGCGTTGCCGCGGGGGCGCTTGCGCGCGATCGGCGCTCGGGCTTCCTGCAGGGTGTGCTTGCGCTTTCTGCCTGCGAGGTTCCGGTGCTGGTTGTGGCTGCATGTAGCGTATTTTCCCAACGCGCCGTGATGGGCGGCCTTGTTGCCGCTCTGGTTGCAACCTATACGCTTACGTGGTTTTTGCTTGCGATGGGCTTTGCCTTTGAACTTCCCGTTTCGGCACCACGACGCACAAAAGCCCAGATGGCGACTCCGCTTGCCGGTGGAGCCGCAGCTGCCCGTACTTTTGGCGGACCTGTCGAAGTATCGTCCGATTCTATTTCTACGACTAAGGAGGCCTAGGTCATGACATCTCAAGTTGAGCTCACCCCATGCGGGGCCATGTTTGACATCTTTAAGCGCGCGGCGCATCTGAGCCATATCGAGCTGTGCGGCTTGGTGCTTTCGTCCCGTCCGCTCGCCGACGGCCGCAGCCCACAGAGCCGAGCCGCCGATCGCTCTTGGGTTTCCCGCTTTATCGTTCGCGCGCCGGTCGGCACGCTTCAGCAGCGCTACTTTGCCGAATACGGTACCTCGGCTGCGCGTATTATGTCGCAACTGGCCCTGCGCCAGCGCAATCCCATGGACTCCACGGCTGTGATCAATATGGTGTGCGGTCCTGCAGGTGAACCGATGGTACGCGCGCTCGAAGAGTGCCACCAGGACACGAATCTCTATCGCAACGCGCTCGATCGCCTGTCCCAGGCGGCGGAACTCATGCCCGCCGAGCGCGCCGAGGCCGTGCTGGTGCTGTTTGTCGCCGTCGGCTGTTCGGCGGATGTGCGGTCCTCGGTGAACTATGCCATCGACTACGCGCACGCGACCTGTGGCGGAGGCACCTCCACGCCGCGTTCGCTTGGCATGTCGATGACCGCGGGCGAACGCGAACCCGCCCCGGCGCACCCCTTGGGCTTGCTGCGCGTACAAAACAGTTTTGTCGTGAGCGCCCCGCGCTGGATTCAGCCGAGTGAGCAGGGTGTTGAGATTGGCGCGCTGGCCACTGGCGAGGGCGATATTACCGACGTCGGCGACGATGTCTCGGCCCGCCATGCCCATATCTGGTGCGATGCTCAAAATATCTGGCACGTCGAGGACTTGTCGTCCACCAACGGAACC
>ERZ772900.2301-NODE-2301-length-14645-cov-61.989993_pt1 | contig 14645 bp, 9 predicted proteins | sample MGYA00512124_ERZ772900 | MGnify/ENA primary metagenome ERZ772900 (study PRJEB29015, sample SAMEA2737716) | human gut metagenome | biome: human gut; feature: human-associated habitat; material: faeces | place: China | collected 2012 ... | reverse complement strand
ACCGAGCGTGCCGGTGTCATGCGTGCGCAGCAGGTGCAGGACTTGAACAAATGCAAGTCCGAGCTGTCTTCATGCATCGCTTCTATGAATAAGGTGCAGGAGGCTCTTGTGAATTTTCAAAAGGCTACTCAGAGTCTGAGCCTGCGCATTTCAAAGAACAACATTGAAATCGGGAACAACGCTGAAAGCATACAAATTCTTCAATCTGACCTCAAATCAGTTGCGTCGCAGATAAAATCGTTGCAAACTGACATTCAGAAGTTTGCCACGATGAAACAGGCTACGCAGATGCACATTGAATGTATCATCACTGACAATACTCTTGTGATACCGGATGCCTACCGTTATATCCGGCAAGGGCTTACACCAGTCATTTTCCGACACTCGGTGCGCACAAGTCGCAAGCAGGAAGATGAAAACGGTGTGCGTGAGTATCTTCCACGGCGACGTGGCTGGAACCGCTTTTATGACGACCGAAAGATTAGTGTGAATAGTGGCGATGAGATTTCTTTCCGTCTGGATAAGGAAGGCGACCCGAACAGAGGCAAGTTTTTTACTAAACCTGGTGTGTTGTTCGGCGACTGCCGTGCCGTCATCGACGCCAATACGCAAAGGCTTTCGGAAGTCCGCATTTACTTTGGCAAACGCTCCTATAACATTCTCGGCATCAACCGCTATTTCCGCTTCGCCATCGGATTTTACAAGAAGTCTAAAGATTACGGTCCGTTCCAGTTCGGTGAACTCCGAACTAACCTCGCTGAGTTCAGGGTTATCGCAAGGGCTGATAAGTTTGATGATAGCAACGATTTCAACGTCACCTTCAATTTCAGTATGTAAACGAAAATGAGCCATGGTTTCTTCGCAAGGAGTCCACCACAGCTCGGATGCAAAATGGTGTTCGCGACACCACGCTGCCAAAGAGTAATGGTCCAATCGGACCACAACTCAATCGCAAAGATAATGCAAATCGAATGCAGAACAACAAGCGTGCTTGATTGTTATGCTGAGATGCAGCTTATCTTATACAAAGATAACCACATCATATTAACTCTCAAAAGACAATTCATTATGACTAAAGAAACTAAGGAAAACGTGCAGATTGTATCTGCCATAGCTATGCTAATCGGAGGATTCCTCCTCGCTGTCGCAGGATTCATCGTACCGCCCACCGGACAAATCCACGAGTCTGTCCTGGGTGTATTCGCAGAGTGTCTTATCTACGCCGGGTCTATCTTCGGCGTCACTATCTACATACAGACTAAGTATGCAGAACTACGCTCGTACCTCGACGACAAGCTGAAACGGAAGGAGGATAAGGATGCGTAAGATTGACCTCATCATAGTCCATTGCTCTGCCACGCCTGAAGGCAAGGACTTCACCACGGCAGATATCGACCGCTGGCACCGGCAGCGAGGCTTTGCTTCCATCGGATATCACTTCGTCATCTACCGCGACGGCTCTGTGCATCATGGCAGACCGCTCGCACAAGTGGGAGCGCACTGCCAAGGGCACAACGCCCATTCCATAGGCATCTGCTATATCGGTGGTTTGACCGCCGACGGCAAACACCCTAAGGACTCTCGCACTGAAGAGCAAAAGTCCGCATTGGTGGCACTTCTTCGCAAACTCCGGGTGCAGTTCCCCAATGCCAAAATCCGAGGACATCGCGACTTCGCTGCCAAAACGTGCCCATCATTCGATGCCACGTCTGAGTATGCCAACATCTAAACCCTACGATATGAAACATATCCTAATCCTTATTCTTTGTGCATTTGTACTGGCGTGCAAGAGCACAAAGACAGCATCATCATCCAATGAAAGTGAGCGAAACGCCGTCTCGCAAGCTCAATGGCGATCCGCTCAGAATCTTTCATTCAGCACCCTTCAGAGGCTTACCGCCCTTTCCATCGATAGCTGCGTCTTCACATTCGGGGGTGCCGACACGTCAGCAACCCCTCAATGTTCCGCCATCAGCTATCCATCGGGCAAGCCCCTGTCCAATGACAAGGCAAAGTCTCCATCTTACCACGGCAAGCCTTCCGCAATAAGTCACGGCAAGCCGTCATCTCTCAGACTCTACGGACTTCACCTTTCCCAAGAGGAAAAGGAGGAGTCCGCAGCTGCACAGCAGGTGGAAGACAGCATCGCAATAGCGAAGCAGTCTTCATTCGACAAGTCGCAGGAAATTATCAAGTCAAGGTCTTCAGTTCCCTTCACGGCAAAGCTCGCTATTGCCGTCCTGATGATGATAACGGCAGTAGCCGTCATTTTCTTTATCCGTCGCTATCTCGCCGGCAGACGACGACATTTCGGTCACAGGCTCCCGAATTCATTACCTGGCAGCTCCGGCGGTGCATTGTTCGGTGGCGAGGACAAGCCATTGCATGGCTAAGTGAAATTGTGGGGTGTTCCATTGCGTTCCGTCGCTTTGGGCTTCTGTTGCAAAATAAGTATGCCACTTCCCTGATCCGTACCATGTCTCTTTTTCTCGGATGTGAGGAGGACAAATCGCCTGAAGTCGAATAGTCCTCCATACATTCGAGAAAAGTGCAAGCACACGAGTCACGGTACGGGGTAAGCAACATACACATTTCTCCACGGCAGCCCAAAGCCCCTCCACTTCATTACACGCCCCACAATTTCACGGCTGCGCCAGTCCTCGCCACCGAACAATGCACCACCTACGCACATGATTGACGCATCACCCAGCCAAGCAACGCTTGCAGCGAGCTTGTCTGACCTCCTCGTCAATCATCAACACGCAAGCGTCATCCGTCTTCCACGTCATTTCATTCCGTCATTCTTCTCCACATCTGCGATGTCATTCTGTTTTTTCACATCGAAGATGTCTATCTATCATCATCAAAGGTGAAAAGTGTTGCACACCCTTCACCTTTCTTAATAGGTACGGACACACGCTCCATTGCATTGCGCATAAGTCCGTGCAGCTGCGCTCTATTGTCTATCATCTCGCTATGCTCAATCTTCTCTTCTTCAGCCGAAAGGCAGTGGCTCTCCACTCTCGTGTCCGTCCGTTATGCGCCACATCCTTTCGTCCACTGTTGCGAAAGGATATTGCGCTACATTCCATTACGTTATCATTCCGGAGTTTCTCTATGACTCTGCGAGCCATGGAGAAGTCCTACATTACCACTTCATTACATTCCACTTCATACCCATTCGCTTCGGGTAAGGCTGAGCCTTCTGTTTCCTATAAGGCGATGCCTTCATGGTTTGGTAAAGCTGCGCTTTCTATTGTCTGTCAATGCGAGAAAGCCGTCTGACTAATGGCAATCAAGATTGCTATAAGTCTGACAGCACTCTCGCTTATTCAAATAGGTATGGCAGATGTATGGGATAAAAAGGTAGTGCGCCTAATGTCGGGCAAGACCGACAGGCGCATTACCTTTTTATCCCTCACCACTGCCGCATTACCGCCCGATGGGTCGGGCATGGCGTGGTGGCTCGCTTGGTGTGGTGGGCGGTGGTTCAGTAGCACGAAAGAGCGCAGTATGAAGCCGAAACCTTCGTTTTTTCTCGCATATATTGCAACATCCGCAAGCCATTGATGCCCATCCGATACCCAATAGCCTTTCGTGGTACGGCAAGACCCTCGGTTTGCTCGGCTTGGAGGCTTAAAGTGCCGAAAATAGAGCATTTGACGCATCCGAAACCCTATATTGTGCCGAAACCTTTTGATTGTTTCAGTCTTATTTGTTCAAGCCGAAACCCTATATCGTGCCGAAACTCGGTGCTTTGCCGAAACCTTTTGTTTGTTTCAGCCTTATTTGCTCAAGCCGAAACCCTATATCGTGCCGAAACTCGGTGTTTTTCCGAAACCTTTTGCTTGTTTCAGCCTTATTTGCTCAAGCCGAAACCCTCGTTTTTCGTGGAACTTGGAGCGGTTGTGCGTCAGCGTGAAACCTCGGTTCGCTTTCGTCATCAGCGAAACTTGCAAGCCTTTTTCGTCACTTTCTGCCTTTTCGCCTTTTGGCGCAACTAAGGCGGTTTTGCGAGTGTGAGAAACCAAATATTAACATTTGTTTACATATTCCGCAAAGGTCGGGCGGTCGTAGCCGTCAGCAAGGACAGGGCGGTCGGGGGGTCTTTATCAAAACGGGTTAAGGGAAAATCCCTTAACAATCCCTTAACGGCTTGATACACAAGCCTTTCGTTTTTCTATCGCTTAAATTTCGTCGGTTTTTGTCGGCGCCAGCGTGCCTAAATCGGGCGAAACTGCCTTATTTCTCGTCTTTTGAGTGGTGTTTGAGCGGTGTTATTTTTGCGTATCATTAAACCATTAAAATTGAAAGACGTATGTCGAATATAAACACCAATGCGACCGTTACGCTCACTGTAAACGGAAAACAGGCGGAAGATATGCTCCTGAAACTGAAATCTCAGGCTGCAAACCTCGAAAAAGCCATTGAGAAAGCGGCAGCAGCAGGAAACAAACAGCAGCTCACGAAGCTAAAGCGTGAACTGAAGGAAACCAATCGCCAAATCTCGCAGATTGAAAATGCAGCAAAAGGGGTCGAGCATGTTCTGCAACGACTCGATGAAACATCTCCTAAGGAACTGAACCGCACGTTGGCACAGCTGAAGCGTAACCTTAATGGGCTTGAACGGGGAAGCGAAGAGTGGAACAGACAATGTGAGGCGATTAAGCGTGTAAAGGCGGAGATTGCCAAAGTGAACTCGCAGATGCGAGAGAATGAGAGCCTGTGGGAACGGATGAACCGAAAGTTGAACGATTGGCAGACAGCTCTTGCCGGCATCGCTGCTGCCATCACGGGTATCATCATGGCTGGACGCTCGGCGGTGAACGCTTTTGCGGATATGGACCAGGAGATGGCGAATGTGCGCAAGTTTACGGGAATGAACGCTTCGGAGGTGGAGCAACTGAATGAGGACTTCCAGAAGATTGACACCAGAACGGGGCGTGAGGAGTTGAATAAGTTGGCGCAGGAAGCTGGACGATTGGGCAAAACCTCGCAGGAGGATGTCTTGGGCTTCGTGAAAGCTGCCGACCAAATCAATGTGGCTTTGGACGACCTCGGTGACGGGGCTACGCTTACATTGAGTAAACTTACAAACATCTTCGGTGACGAGGAACGCCTCGGCACGGAGAAGGCTCTGCTTGCCGTGGGTTCCGTTATCAATGAGTTGTCGCAGAACTGCACGGCTTCTGCTCCTTATCTCGCAAACTTTACACAGCGCATGGCTGGCGTGGGTGCCCAGGCGAAGATGACTATCCCGGAAATCATGGGCTTCGCTGCGGTGCTGGATAGCCAGGGACAGGCGGTGGAGATGTCGGCAACTGCTGTTTCCAAAGTCATTATGGATATGTTCAAGGAGAACGACAAAATCATCAAGGCTACGGGTCTTAATGCTAAGGAGTTCAACGAAACGCTGAAGAAGAGTACTAACGAGGGACTTCTTATGTTGCTGAATCGTCTTCACGAATTGGGCAACATCGACGTACTGGCTCCAGTCTTCAAGGATATGGGCGAGAACGGTACTCGTGCTGCGCAGGTGATTTCGGCTCTTGCTGGCAACCTCGATATGGTGCGGTGGGAGCAGGAGGAAGCTACGAAGGCGTTTGCGGAGGGTACATCGGTCACAAATGAGTTCAATGTGCAGAATACTACGGTACAGGCAGGACTTGACAAGGCTCGCAAGGGTGTGACGGAGATGGCGGTGGCACTCGGTGAGCAGCTACAGCCGATAATGAAGCATGTCATATCTTCCACCACCTTGTTGTTGAAGTTCATGTCTACTTCAATCACGTTCATCAAGGAAAACGCTTTTACTTTGGCTTCGCTGACTGCTGCTTTCATTGCCTATAAGATTGCGGTGAACGCTTCAAACATTGCATTCAAGGCGCATTATGCGTGGCTCGTCATTTCCAAGGTTGCGACAACAGCATACAAGACAACGGTAGCTACATTACATGCAGCTCATTTGCTCCTTCAAATGGGTCTCGCCAAGCTGCAGGGCAATTGGGTGCGACAGTCATGGCTGATGTCGGACCTCAAAAAGCAGGGTGCCCTTCTCGCATCGGGCTATGGTGCGATAGCAGCCGGAGCCATTGCTCTCGGTGCGGTTCTTTATAAGCTATACAAGAAGATGACGGAGGTGTCGCAAGCAGAAAAGGACTTGCAGGAGATACGCAAGCGTGGGCAGGAGGGCATCATCGACGAGAAGAACAAGATTGATGCGCTTATTGCAGTGGCTCGCGATGAAACGCAGTCGCTGAAGGACAGACACACGGCGATTGATGCGCTCAACAAGATTATCCCGAACTATAATGCCCAGTTGGATGATACCACGGGCAAGTATAAGGAGAACAAGAAGGCTCTTGATGATTACTTGAAGTCGTTGACTCGCAAGTATGAGATTGAGGGTGCTAAGGATAAGTTGCGTGATATCGGAAAGCAGCGTGTCGACCTTAATCTGGAAAAGCAGAGGCAGGAGCGTGTCGTTGCCATGGATGAGATGGAGGCAAGGACGGAAACGGTTATGCCTGGTCAGGAGGGAAAGGTGGTGCAGTTGGGTGTCAACTCGTTGCGTGCCTCGAACAGACGTGCACTTGCCAAGACGAAGGAGGATCTTGCGGAACTCGACCAGCGTGAGGCGAACATCTTAGGTATATATGGCGAAGACATCAAGAAGGAGGCACTCAATGACGCGAAGAAAGAACAGAAGCGGGAACAGCAGACGCAGAACCCTCCATACACGCCTCCTAAGACGGACAAGAAGACGAAGACTGAGGATGTGCTGAAACCGCAAAAGGACTGGAAGACCATGGAGCAGGCTCTCAACCGCATTGCGTATGCCAAAGGTGAGAAGGACTTCGAGGAGTACACGAACCGCATGACAGAGATTGATATGGAGTACAATCAGAAGGTTATGGCTAATGGCAAAGCTACGAGTGAACAGAAACTGGAAGCGGAAGCAGCGTACTATGAGGCGAAGAAAAAACTCGCTGATGACAAGAACACGCAATCGGCGAAGCAGGAGAACGACTACTATAATGAACTTGTTGCTACGGAGAAACAGCGGTACATTGATGGCAAGGTAGACCAAAAGACGTTTGATGATGCGCTTGAACTCATGGAGTTGGAGCATCTGCGCCGTTTGACGAAGGTCTACACGGACGGTTCTAAGGAACAGCTGCAAGCGCAGAAGAATTATCAGAATAAGCTCGTTGAAAATCAAAAGCGTAATCAGAAGACCGTCGAGGACAACGAGAAGAAGCATCAGAAAGAGCTTGCCAAAGTCAAAGAGGACTACTTCGGGGATAACAAGTCGGAGAAGAAAGAGAAATACACCAAAGACAGTGCTGCCCTCGATGAGGTTTTCAAACAGGAGATAAAGGCTGCTGGCAACGACGCAAAGGAAAAGCTGCGTATCGAGGAAGCGTATCAAAAGGCAAAGGTGGCACTGGCGAAGAAGTACGGCCAGGAGTATAACGACACAAGCAAGAGCTTCCTCGAAAACATGACGGAGGACATCACGGAGTGGCTGAACTCGGACCTCGGACAGGCGGTGCAGGGTTCTTTCGACACGCTGACATCGGGCATGTCTTCAATATTTTCGGGCATGACTTCGCTCATTCAGACGGAACTGGAGATACAGACTGCTGCCATCGAGAAGCGGTATGACAAGGAGATATCGCAAGCGGAGGGCAACAACTACAAGGTGAAGAAGCTCGAGGAGCAGAAGCAGAAGGAGCTGGCAAAGAAAAAGAACGAGGCGAACAAAAAGATGTTTGCAATGCAGGTCATTCAAGCGGTGGCGCAGACGGCACAGAACGCCATCTCGGCGTATGGCTCGGCAGCGGCAATTCCGCTTGTGGGTTATATCTTGGCACCAGTGGCTGCTGCAATGGCGGTGGCTGCAGGAGCAATTCAGATTGCTGCAATTAAAAAGCAACAGCAAGCGAGTGAAAGCCAGGGCTATGCAAAGGGTGGCTTCACTCCAAAAGGCTCCAAGTTCCAAGAGGTGGGCGTGGTTCATGCCGGGGAATGGGTGGCGTCGCAGGAGATGCTTGCCAACCCGGTTGCGCGTCCTATCATCAACGCCCTGGACTATGCGCAGCGTACTAACACCATCGGATCCTTACGAGCCGATGATGTGAGTCGGACTATTGCGCCAGTAGCATATAGCACGCCACAACAGCAACAGCCTATTATCGTGCAGCAGCCGGACGGACTGGCTACGGCTGCAATCGTGCAGAACACAAAGGCTATGCAGAGTTATGCTGATACGATGAAACAGTTGGAGAAGCGATTGAGCGAGCCTTTCGTCACGGTGAACACGGTCACGGGTGACACTGGCATCAAGCAAGCGCAGGACGAGTATGACACACTAATCCGTAACAAGACACCAAAGAGTAGGAGAAAGTGAGTAACCTCTGGTTAATGGTGAGCCTCGCCAATTGTCATTACATACATAGCAATAAATAAGAATATTAGGAGCAAAATCCATGTGGCAAGCGATATGTATGATAAAGTGGCAAGTGTTCGTCTTGCAGACTTACCTTTCACATATCTACTTAAAATATACAGTACGACACTACTTGCAATAAGAAATATGAGCAAGTGTGGAAAATCGAAATTCCAATAGTCAATAAAGACAAGACTTGCAACAAAAAGTATCAAACTTGCGAATATTATAATTAGTGTATGTTTCATTTTGCAAAAGTAATAAAAATGGAAATAATAATCAATGGCAAACAAGCTTTTTTGAAGAAGAACACTTCGTTTGACTTCATCTTCGAGAACCGTCTGTTTACGGGTAGTGACAGCTACACCTTGACAATTACGTTTCCACTAAAGGGATGCGCCCGAAATATAGCCATCTTCGGGCACATCCACAGAGCGGATGTTATCAAGTCGAAGGTGGTGTTTGACTGCGATATACGTGATGGTGCATTTATGAAGTCTGGCTCCATCACAATAACGGAAATATCGGACGTAGAAGTAAAAACGCAGTTTCTGGAGGGGCGCAGCGAGCAGAACTTTAACGAAACGTTTGACGATATCTATCTCAATGAAATGGATTTGGGATATCCTACCAAGCGCGATAATCTTATAGCAGCAGAAGCGTTCAAGCCATATCCAACGAACAACTGGGTGCCGTTGCCGTGGGTAAACAACTATTCCGGCAATCTGCAAAATGCTGTTACTACATCTGTCCATTTCATCACTGGCTTCGAGAATGTCAAAAGTACTCTTTCGTTCCAGCCATACTTATTGTATATCTTGAAGCGTATTTGTTCGCAATTGGGGTATGAGGCGAAATTTGCTGAACTGGAGCAATCGCAATATAAATATCTCTTGATTTGCAATACGCTTCCGGCTGCATGGGCTGCGTGGAACTTTGCCATTGCATTGCCTCATTGGACATTGAACGAGTTTTTTGAGCATCTTGAAAACTTCCTTTTCGGAGATTTTGATATCAACCATAAGGCTAAGCGCATCGAGTTTCATTTCTCTAATAGTCTGGCAAAATCGGCAGGAGAGGTAATCTTAAACAAGGTCTTGGACTCTTACACAACAGAGGTGTCGCAAGAAGATGAAAGCAAGTACATCGCTTCGGCTAACTTGAAATACGCTGATAATGATGCGCTTCTGTGGTCATATTACTCGTGCGACTGGTTTATAAGAGCCAACAAGTCAAAGGCTTTGGTCTATGATACATTTCGGGAATTGATTGACAAGGCAATGACGTTGAAGATTAGCGGTTATTACAAGTCTACGGGGCATAGCGGACATGGATACAGCGAGTCTTTCAGCCGTGGCTATCCAGTTGGAAGTGACGGAAACAGACTGTTTTATTGCAAGGAGATTGATACCTATTTTATAATGTACTGCTACAAATCTGAATTTGTCAGCAAGCATAATGGCATGAAGTGGTACAAGTATTATAACCGTCTGATGCCTGTAAATCAGTTCGGAGATTATTTTGTTGATAATGATGCTGACGATATTGAACTGAAAATCGTTCCTGCATGGATAGAGGGTACTGACGACAAGTATGGCAATTGTATGTTTCTCGACTGCGGAGAGTTGGGCAGTAGAGAAACATGGACTATATCGGAAGACGGTACAGGCTCTTCCGGCTCTGCATCTTCTGGCATCTACATAGGACAAAGACCGAACAATGAAGGGCAATTATCATCGGTACGCTATCACGATGATGTCGACTATGACGCAGGAGACTTGGCACAAGGCACTGCAAGCTATGTGATTGGCAAAGGAGAAACCGAGAAGTCATCTGCATACTTTGATGTTATATATGTCGGCTTTTGGAGTGGACATTATCTTTTCGGCGGTAATCAGCCACATCCTATAATAGATAAGGTGGAGGTTACTGACTCGTTTGGGTATAACAGAACTCAATTCACCTTGCGATTGAAAGACGGCATAGCCAATTCTATGCGCTTGTCAATGCACAAGATTGACGGAAAGCAGAAGTTCCATTTCTCTTTCCTCTCTGACACAATACCTAATCCTCGTGCATTGTTCTACATACGTGGACTGAGGTATATATGCGAAAAAATAACTGCCACCTTCCATGAGTCGGGAAAGTCGCAGTTACTAAAGGGAATATTCTATCGTGTCTTAGCTGATTGAACGCTGCAAGGCTGTGGCATGGCGCTCGATGGTGGTGCGCAGCACCTTGGCATAGATCTGTGTGGTCTTGATGTCCTGGTGCCCAAGCATACGAGCCACATTCTCTATAGGCACATCGTGAGCCAATGCCATCGTAGCGAAGGAGTGGCGACTCATGTGGAAAGTCAACTTCTGCCTGAAGTGCAGCTCCATCTGTATCACATGAAGGTAGTCGTTGGCTTTCTGATTGCTTATCTTAGGCAGTTGGTAGTCGTACTTCTCAAGCACCTTCATCGCAGGAGAGAGGATAGGCGTGAAGAACTTCGTATCGGTCTTGATACGGCTACCATCGATGTAGTACATCTTGCCTTCCTTCTTCGTCATGCTCTCGAAGTCGAAGGTCTGTGTGTCGCAGAACGACAGACCAGTGTAGGCTGCGAAGATGAAGAGGTCACGCACCCTGGCAAGTTTGCCCTCGAACTTGTAGTTGCGCATGAGCTTCAGTTCAAGTTCGGTGAGCGGTTCACGTTCACGGCACTTGCCTCGCTTCAACGTCACCACTTGATAAGGATCCTGTGGAATTTCGCCCATCTGATAAAGTTGGCGAACCCACTTGTGGATTTTCTTGTGGTAGCCGTAACACGTCACATCGGTACGGGTGCCATCATGCAGCCAGTTGTCAAAGGCGATGATGTTCTTCGGAGTCAAGTCGCCATAGGTGTTGAGTTTACCGAATGTGCGCACGGTTTCAATGGCACAAATCTTGTGCTTGCGTGTGCCTTCGCGCAAATCTTCATTGGCGAGAGCTTCCTCCATAAAGTCGAGAAAGCTCTTTCCACTTTTCTCCGGCTCTTTTGGCTGCTCCTCCTTTACTTCCACCTTAGGCTTCTTGTCTTCGCCATTGAAGTGATACATGAAATTGTCGTAGGTACGCTCTTCATCAAGAACGTCCATCGCAGCAATGATTTTCTTACACTTTGCTACCAGAGCTTGTGTTTCGGGCGAAGCTGCTGCTGCTTGCCAGTCGTCGGGTGAATACTTGCCAATCATAATGTATTTACGAGTGGCACGTCCAAGATAAACTTGCACTTCCAAAAATCCGTAACCCCTCTTCTCGGAGTTTTTTCTACGGTCGAAGACGACCTCTACCAATTCCTTCTTCATCGTTAAAGTAGGTTTTAGTACAGCGGACAAATAAGTGGAGAAGATGAGAATAATGGGAGTTTAACAATTTTTATTTGGTAGTTTTACCAATTCCAGCTATTTAGTGGCTGAAAGTGTATCACATTTTTAAGAAGTGTCACACATTTCAGAAAAGTGTCACACAAAGTGTCACACATTTATGTATCGTCGTGTCCCGTTATGTCATCATCAAAGCACCAGGTTCAAATCCGCTGCGTTAATTAGACATTACGCTCGTCCTCTAAATAACTGTCTGAATTTCAAGTTACTCGCTCGTAACTAACTGTATATAAGCAACAAAGAGGATACTACCGAAGTAGAATCCTCTTTGACGTTGTTTTGTTCCGATGTGACCCGCATGGGGTCACAAAGTGATTCCGTTGGGGTTGTGGTATTTTCCATTGCCAGTTTCCATGCCACAGTTGTTTCTTCTGCATCTGCCGGGCGGAGTACCAACATGGAATTATGTCCCTTGTGGTTTTTCAGTTTTTCCATCAGGCGGATTTGGGCTTCCTGCTCTACCGGTTCATGGGTAGGACCGTCTTCACCTACACGGAAGGCATCGTGTGTCCAGATGAACTTCACGGGAACTTCCATCAGGGCTGCCATACGTACGGCAGGTTTCATGTAGTCGGAGAATACGAAGAAAGTTCCGCAAGCGGGGATTACACCGCCATGCAGTGCCATACCGATACAGCAACATGCCATAGTCAGCTCGGCAACACCGGCCTGGAAGAATGCACCGCTGAAATCACCTTTCTTGAAGGCATGTGTTTTCTTGAGGAATCCGTCTGTCTTGTCGGAATTGGAAAGGTCGGCAGAAGCAACAATCATATTTTCTACTTGAGTGGCGAGAGCACTGAGCACAGTGGCAGATGCTGCGCGGGTGGCAACGCCTGCTTTCTGTTCGATGGCGGCCCAATTCACTTCGGGAGCCTTGCCGGAGAAAAACATTTCCAGTTTGGCAGCCTTTTCCGGATTGGCTTTTGCCCATGCGGCTTTGGCTGCATACTTTTCAGCCATGATTTTCTTCAGCTCAGTTGCACGCTTGGCATATAGTTCGGCCACTTCGGGGAAGATGACAAACGGATTTGTCGGGTCACCACCCAAATTCTTGATAGTGTTTATATAAGCGTCGCCGCCCAGAGGAGCACCGTGCGTGGCACAATCAGCCTCGTAGCTGCTGCCGTCTGCCTTGCGGGCACCTTTACCCATTACGGTATGGCCGATAATCAGCGTCGGACACTCTTTCTCAGCTTTGGCTTCGTTCAGTGCACCGCGGATGGCATCGGGATCGTTACCATTGATTTTAATGACTTTCCAGCCCCAAGCTTCGTATTTCTTGCCGGTATCTTCGATGGTCACATCCTTTGTCTCGGTAGAAAGCTGAATGTCGTTGGCATCATAGAACATGATGAGATTATCCAACCCTAATGCTCCGGCGATACGGCCTGAGCCTTGGGAGATTTCTTCCTGGATGCCACCGTCAGAAATATAAGCGTAGATGGTCTGTGGCATTACTTCTTCGAAACGTGCCTTCATGAACTTGGCTGCGATGGCTGCACCGACTGCAAATGTGTGTCCCTGGCCGAGCGGTCCGGAAGTGTTTTCGATGCCGCGCATGATGTCACGTTCGGGATGTCCCGGAGTAGGGCTTCCCCATTGGCGGAACTCTTTCAGTTCGTCCAGCGTGAACTTGCCGGTCAGGGCCAATGTAGAGTAAAGCATCGGTGACATGTGTCCCGGGTCGAGGAAGAAACGGTCACGACCTTCCCAAGCCGGATTTTCAGGGTCATATACCAAGAACTCTGAGAAGAGTACATTTACAAAGTCAGCACCACCCATGGCACCGCCCGGATGCCCGGAGTTGGCTTTCTCAACCATGGATGCAGCAAGGATACGGATATTGTCCGCCGCACGGTTCATAAGTTTGTTGTCGTTCATATTGAATCTAATTAATTTTGAATATTATCAATAGGTTATTTGGTCCTTGTAGGTTTTCCAAGGGCAAAGATAACTCTTTATGCGTAATTCACAACACTCGAAGAGTGTCTTTTTTATCAGTATTACTGCCTTTTTGCTGCTAAAATGATACTAAACGTATTTAGCTGATTTTGTGCGGTGCACGGTAGTTTTACTGTAACTCAATAGTAACGATTGATTTGGCCGGAAGTTTAATCTTGAGAATATCTTTATTGATTTTTACCTCTTTGAACGGAACGGGTTTCACATTGTCGGGATTTTCAAATGAATTGTAGTCCGTCAGATTGGTGGAAGTCAATATTTCACCAACTGCTTTCTTGGCTTTCGTTCCAGACAGATTGATGGTCACTTCCTGTGCATTGTCTGCATCTACGTTGGACATGGAAATGTGTATCTTGCCGTTTGGGTCTTTGGAGGCGGTAGCGCTGACCATTGGTATTCTGCGGTTGTCGCGTACATCCATCATGTCGCAGTTCAGCTCAAGAGGAATGTAGGTGGCATCCTGGTGTACATTGTACATTTTGAATACATAATAAGTGGGGGTGAGTACCATGTTTTTTCCGCTGGTCAGAATCATGGATTGCAATACATTGACGATTTGGGCAATGTTTGCCATTTTCAGACGGTCGGTATATTTATGGAAGATGTCGAAGCTGAGGGAAGCGACAAAAGCATCACGCAATGTATTCTGTTGGTACAGATGTCCGGGATTGGTACCCGGTTCAGTGTCCCACCAGGTTCCCCATTCGTCAAGCATAAGAGCCACGTTCTTTTGAGGGTCGTATTCATCCATAATGGTACAATGCTTCTTGATGACATCTTCTATTTCGCGGCATTTGCCCAGTGTCCAGTAATAG
>ERZ772900.2285-NODE-2285-length-14713-cov-5.616933_pt1 | contig 14713 bp, 7 predicted proteins | sample MGYA00512124_ERZ772900 | MGnify/ENA primary metagenome ERZ772900 (study PRJEB29015, sample SAMEA2737716) | human gut metagenome | biome: human gut; feature: human-associated habitat; material: faeces | place: China | collected 2012 ... | reverse complement strand
CCGACGATCTTAGAAACAACGCCGGCACCGACTGTGTGGCCGCCTTCACGAATAGCGAAGCGGAGGCCTTCTTCCATAGCAATCGGAGCAATCAGCTTAACGTCCATACGGATGTTGTCGCCGGGCATAACCATTTCAACGCCTTCCGGCAGTTCGATCGTGCCGGTAACGTCAGTTGTACGGAAGTAGAACTGAGGACGATAGCCCTTGAAGAACGGTGTATGACGGCCGCCTTCTTCCTTGGTCAGAACGTAAACTTCTGCCTGGAATTCGGTGTGCGGAGTGATCGTGCCCGGTTTGGCAAGAACCTGACCGCGTTCAACGTCTTCACGCTTTGTACCGCGGAGCAGAACACCGATGTTGTCACCGGCCTGACCCTGGTCAAGCAGCTTACGGAACATTTCGACGCCTGTGCAGGTGGTCTTCTGAGTCGGACGGATACCGACGATTTCGAGTTCGTCGCCGACTTTGACGATACCGCGTTCAACACGGCCGGTAACAACGGTACCGCGGCCGGAGATGGAGAACACGTCTTCAACCGGCATCAAGAACGGCTGGTCAATAGCACGTTCCGGTGTCGGGATGTAGCTGTCGAGTGTGTCGGCAAGCTTCAGAATGGACTGTTCGCCCATCGGGCCTTTGTCGCCGTCGAGAGCCATACGGGCAGAACCCTTGATGATAGGAATATCGTCGCCCGGGAAGTCGTAGTTGCTCAGAAGTTCGCGGACTTCCATTTCAACCAGTTCAAGCAGTTCTTCGTCGTTGACGAGGTCGCACTTGTTCAGGTAAACGATGATGTAAGGAACACCGACCTGACGAGCAAGAAGGATGTGCTCACGAGTCTGAGGCATAGGACCGTCGGAAGCGGCAACAACCAGAATTGCGCCGTCCATCTGAGCAGCACCGGTAATCATGTTCTTGACGTAGTCAGCATGGCCCGGGCAGTCAACGTGTGCGTAGTGACGGCTTTCGGTTTCGTATTCGACGTGAGCGGTGTTAATCGTAATACCGCGAGCTTTTTCTTCAGGAGCTGCGTCGATCTGGTCGTAGGCTTTGGCTTCACCGCCGAACTTCTTGGAAAGAACGGTTGTGATAGCGGCTGTAAGGGTTGTCTTACCATGGTCAACGTGACCGATTGTGCCAACGTTTACATGGGGCTTAGTACGTTCGTACTTTTCTTTTGCCATTTTTAATCCTTAAATATTAAATAAAAGAACAGCGTTTAAAAATTACTTCGTTTTTGCTTCAATCACAGCTTCGGCAACGTTCTTCGGAGCTTCAGCGTAATGTTTGAATTCCATTGTGTAGGAAGCACGACCTTGAGTCAGAGAACGGAGCTGTGTAGCATAACCGAACATTTCAGACAGCGGAACTTCAGCCTTAACAGCTTTGCCTCCGCCGGGCAGGTCGTCCATACCCTGGATCACACCGCGGCGAGAAGAAAGGTCGCCCATAACGTCGCCCATCTTTTCTTCCGGGGTTTCAACTTCAACAGCCATGATCGGCTCGAGAAGAACCGGGCTGGCATTGCGCATACCTTCTTTGAAAGCCATAGAACCGGCCATCTTGAAGGCGTTTTCGTTGGAGTCCACTTCATGGTAAGAACCAAAGTGGAGTGTTGCCTTAACGTCAACAACCGGGTAACCGGCCAGAACACCGGACTTCATGGTGTCTTCGATACCCTTCTGAACAGCCGGAATGTATTCACGAGGAACAACACCGCCCTTGATGGCATCGACGAATTCGTAGCCCTTGCCGGGGTTAGGTTCAAGCTTCAGCACAACGTGACCGTACTGACCGCGGCCGCCCGACTGCTTAACAAACTTAGCTTCGGCGTTCTCAACAGTAGAACGGATGGTTTCACGGTAGGCAACCTGAGGTTTGCCGACTGTGGCTTCAACGTTGAACTCACGACGCATACGGTCGACAAGAATGTCGAGGTGGAGCTCACCCATACCGGAGATAATGGTCTGACCGCTTTCTTCGTCTGTGCGGACACGGAAAGACGGGTCTTCCTGAGCCAGACGGTTAAGAGCGATACCCATTTTTTCCTGGTCGGCCTTAGTCTTGGGCTCAACAGCCTGAGAAATAACCGGTTCTGGGAATTCCATCTTTTCAAGGATGATCGGATGGTCGATAGCGCAGAGTGTATCGCCGGTGGTCACTTCTTTCAGACCGACGGCAGCTGCGATGTCGCCTGCGAGAACTTCCTTGATTTCTTTACGTTCGTTAGCGTGCATCTGCAGCAAACGACCGATACGTTCTTTCTTGCCCTTGACGGAGTTCAGAACGGTGTCGCCGGAGTTAACAACACCGGAGTACACGCGAAGGAAGGTCAGCTGACCGACGAACGGGTCAGTCATGATCTTGAATGCAAGAGCGGAGAACGGCTCTTTGTCATCGGCCTTACGATGAGCGACGGAGTCGTCATCAGGATCGATACCCTGGACCGGAGGAATGTCAACCGGGCTCGGAAGCAGTTCAATAACGGCGTCAAGCATGCGCTGAACACCCTTGTTCTTGAAAGCTGTACCGCAGAGCATCGGCTGAATTTCGTTGGCGATGGTACGCAGACGCAGACCCTTGTTGATGTCGGCCTCGGAGAGGTCGCCGTCATTGAGGTACTTGTCCATCAGTTCTTCGTTAGCTTCGGCAGCAGCTTCAACCATGTTGCTGCGCCATTTTTCGGTTTCTTCAACCAGCTCGGCGGGAACGTCTTCGAATTTGAACTTCATGCCCTGAGAAGCTTCATCCCAAATGATGGCTTTTCTCTTGGCCAGATCGATAACGCCTTTGAAAGTGTCTTCAGCACCGATAGGAATAACGATAGGTACAGGATTAGCTTTCAGACGAGTCTTCATCTGATCGTAAACTTTGAAGAAGTTTGCACCTGTACGGTCCATCTTGTTCACGAAAGCAAGACGGGGAACTTTGTATTTGTTAGCCTGACGCCAAACAGTTTCGGATTGAGGCTGGACACCGCCGACAGCACAGTAAACCATGCAGGCACCGTCCAGAACACGCATGGAACGTTCAACTTCAACGGTGAAGTCAACGTGTCCCGGGGTATCAATGATGTTGATACGGTGTTCGGGATGGTTCATGTCCATACCGCGCCAGAAAGCAGTAGTAGCAGCGGAAGTAATCGTAATGCCGCGTTCCTGTTCCTGTTCCATCCAGTCCATGGTCGCAGCGCCATCGTGCACTTCGCCAATCTTGTGATTAACGCCGGTGTAGAACAGAATGCGTTCCGTGGTGGTTGTTTTGCCCGCGTCAATGTGCGCGGAAATGCCGATATTGCGATAACGCTCAATCGGAGTTTTGCGAGCCATGTTTCTATCCTCTGATAATGGGGAGAACCGATCGGGCCTCCCCTATTGAAAAAGAAATTAGTTAAAACGGAAGTGAGAGAAGGCCTTGTTGGCTTCAGCCATACGATGGACTTCTTCACGCTTCTTCATAGCACCGCCGCGGCCTTCAGAGGCGTCGATAAGCTCGCCGGCCAAGCGGAGCGGCATAGATTTTTCACTTCTGCCCTTGGCAGCTTCACGCAGCCAGCGCATGGCCAGAGCCATACGGCGGACAGGTCTAACTTCGACCGGAACCTGGTAGTTGGCACCGCCGACACGGCGGGACTTAACTTCAACCAGCGGACGAACATTGTTCAAAGCGTTTGTGAACACTTCGAGGGGATCTTTACCAGACTTGTTCTGGATTTCTTCCAAAGCGCCATACACGATGCGTTCTGCAACGGCTTTCTTGCCGTCAAGCATGATCATGTTGACGAATTTGGTGATCTCAACGGAACCGAATTTAGGATCCGGGAGAACTTCACGTTTAGGTACTTCGCGACGACGGGGCATGTTTACCTCAGTTTTGTCTTCAGTCAAATAATTTGAAAATGCATTTCCATCATGAAAATGCGACTTACTCGGTCATAAAAAGAGACCGTTACCGGGTGCGATCCGGTATTAAGCCTGTTTAGGACGCTTTGCGCCGTATTTAGAACGAGATTGCTTACGATCCTTGACACCCTGGGTATCAAGAGAGCCGCGGACGACGTGGTAACGAACGCCCGGCAAGTCCTTCACACGACCGCCGCGAATCAAAACGACGCTGTGTTCCTGAAGATTGTGGCCTTCACCTCCGATATAGGAGATGACTTCAAAGCCGTTGGTCAGGCGCACCTTGGCAACTTTACGAAGAGCGGAGTTCGGCTTCTTCGGAGTTGTTGTGTAAACACGGGTGCAGACACCGCGTTTCTGCGGGCAGTTGTTGAGCGCAGGGCTCTTGCTCTTTTCAATAGCTCTCTCGCGAGGCTTACGCACTAATTGGTTAATGGTCGGCATAAAGTCCGTATCCGAAACGATTAGAAAAACCACTCTTTTGACGGAGTGGAGGTTAATAAAAAACTTTAAGGAAAATGCGCGGACTCTGCGCGAAAGGACGTGCTGCACGGCAGCCGAGAAAGAGCGCAGAAACCCGGGCGGGATTCCGAAAAGTTCCGCATTATTGCGCAAATTCAACCAATTGTCAAACTTTTCTATTTGGCTGAATAGGTTAGCAATTGTATTCAGCGTTTTTCAAAAACCAAAAAAGCGGCCTTTCAGCCGCTTTTTTGGAGGAGTTAAAACCTAATTAGTTGTGATAGCTTTTGCTCTCACCGGCAACTTCAGCTTCCGGAATCGAGGGAGCATCACTGACGATGTTCTCATTGCCGACATAAGCCTCGGAAGTTTCGATCTCATTGTCGTACTTGAAAGCATCGCGGTCGTGTCTGGCTCTGTGATAAGCCAGACCGGTACCGGCAGGAATCAAGCGGCCGACAATCACGTTTTCCTTCAGGCCGCGCAGCTCGTCACGTTTACCCATGATGGCTGCTTCGGTAAGCACTCTGGTGGTTTCCTGGAAGGAAGCCGCAGAGATGAAGGAGTCCGTAGACAAGCTGGCCTTAGTAATACCCAGCAGCAGGTTGTCATATGTGGCAGGACGCTTGTTTTCGGCCAGAGCTTTTTCGTTCTCATCGAGCATTTCGCTGCGTTCGACCTGCTCGCCGGTGATGAACTTGGTGTCACCCGGATCAGTAATGACGACGCGGCGGAGCATCTGACGAACGATCACTTCAATGTGCTTGTCGCTGATCTTCACTCCCTGCAGACGGTACACAGCCTGAACTTCATCAACAATGTAGCGAGCCAAAGCTTCGATACCCTGAAGTCTCAGGATGTCATGCGGATCGGCAGGACCGTCAACAATAACTTCACCCTGGTGAACCACCTGACCGTCGTGAACCAGAATGTCCTTATCCTTAGGAATAAGGAATTCGTGATCCTGACCTTGTGTGTCAGTAATGATCAGACGCTGTTTGCCCTTGGTTTCCTTACCGAAAGTAACGGTACCGCTTGCCTCGGCAAGAATACCTGCGTCCTTCGGAGAACGAGCTTCGAAGAGTTCGGCAACACGCGGCAGACCGCCGGTAATGTCTCGAGTCTTCTGGCTTTCCGTCGGAATTCTGGCGAGCACGTCACCGACCTTGGCTTCGTCACCGTCGTGAACGATGATGAGCGCGCCGACCGGCAGCTGAATGCTCACAGGGTGCTCAGTACCCGGAATCTTAACGGGCTCGTTGTTGGCATCAAGGAACTGAATCAGCGGTTTGCCGATCTTGCTGGAAGAAGAGTGCTTGGCGTCAATAACCACAAGAGAGCTCAAGCCCGTCACTTCATCTACCTGGCTCTTCACTGTAACGTTATCGATAACGTTGGCAAAGCGGACTTTACCGGCGTACTCGGTAACAATCGGACGAGTCATCGGGTCCCAGTTGGCCAGTTCGGTACCGATTTCAACCTGCTGACCGTCGGAAGCAAGAAGGTTGGCGCCGTAAGGAATCTTATGACGTTCTCTCTCGCGGCCGTTCGGACCTTCAATCACGATTTCGCCGGAACGGGAAATCACAACCTTATTGCCCTTCTCACCGGTCACATAGCGCATAGAGCTTGTGAAGCGGATCGTACCGGCAGACTTCGTAACGACGTTGCTGGCCACAGCTGTGCGGCTCGCAGCACCACCGATGTGGAACGTACGCATGGTCAGCTGAGTACCCGGTTCACCAATGGACTGAGCGGCGATAACACCGACAGCTTCACCGGCATTAACGAGCTTGCCGCGGCCGAGATCGCGGCCGTAGCACTTGGCGCAAAGACCGTAGCGTGTTTCGCAGGTAAGCGGAGTGCGGATCTTGACTTCGTCAATGCCGAGCTTCGTGATGAGTTCGACGTCGTCTTCTTCGAGCAGATGACCGGCCGGAAAGATTTCTTCCTGGGTATCCGGGTTGATAACCGGATCAGCCGTCACGCGGCCCAGAATACGGTCAGCCAGACTTTCGGTCACTTCACCGCCTTCAACCAAGGCTTTCATCAGAACGCCCTGATGGGTTCCGCAGTCGTCCTCGGTAACCACCAAGTCCTGGGTCACGTCGACCAGACGACGAGTCAGGTAACCGGAGTTAGCAGTCTTCAAAGCCGTATCGGCCAAACCCTTACGAGCACCGTGGGTAGACACGAAGTACTGCAGAACGTTCAGACCTTCACGGAAGTTCGCGGTAATCGGAGTCTCAATAATGGAGCCGTCCGGCTTAGCCATCAAACCGCGCATACCGGCCAGCTGACGGATCTGAGTTGCAGAACCGCGAGCACCGGAGTCCGCCATCATGTAGATGGAGTTGAAGGATTCCTGAGTTGTCTTGTTGCCGTGACGGTCGATAACCGGTTCGTTGGAGATTTCATCCATCATCACCTTACCGACTTTTTCTGTCGTACGACCCCAAATATCAACGACCTTGTTGTAGCGTTCGCCGGCAGTCACCAAACCGGAGGTGTACTGAGCATCGATCTCTTTGACTTCCTGTTCGGCTTCGTGAACGATTTCGTTCTTCTGTTCCGGAACAATCATGTCGTCGATAGCAATCGACAGGCCGCCGATGGTAGCGAGGTGGTAGCCGCGCTGCATCAGTTTATCGGCGAAGATCACGGTTTCACGCAGTCCGCAGCGGCGGAAAGCCATGTTGATCAGCTTAGCGATCTCTTTCTTCTTGAGGGTCTTGTTCAAAACGGAGAACGGCAGGCCCGGAGGAAGAATTTCGGAGAGAAGTGCACGACCGACGGTGGTTTCATAACGAACCATCTTCAGTGTCTTTCCACCGGTTTCTTTGTCAACATCAAATTCCTTAACGCGAACGGTGCAGCGTGTCTGAAGCTCGACAACCTTATTGGCCAAAGCACGTTCGACTTCGCCGATATCGGCAAAGAACATGCCCTCGCCCTTTCCGTTGATACGGGAACGAGTCGAATAGTAAAGACCCAACACGATGTCCTGAGACGGAACGATCGAAGGATCGCCGTTGGCAGGGAACAGCACGTTGTTGGAAGCAAGCATCAGAGAACGTGCTTCAAGCTGTGCCTCTAAGGAAAGAGGTACGTGAACAGCCATCTGGTCGCCGTCGAAGTCAGCGTTGAACGCAGCGCAGACCAACGGGTGCAGCTGAATAGCTTTGCCTTCGATCAGGAGCGGTTCAAAAGCCTGAATACCGAGACGGTGAAGCGTAGGTGCACGGTTCAGCATGACGGGATGCTCGTAAATCACTTCTTCGAGAATATCCCATACGACCGGATCCTGGTTCTCAACCATCTTCTTGGCAGCCTTGATGGTCGGAGCCAGTCCGCGAAGTTCAAGCTTGTTGAAGATAAACGGTTTGAAGAGCTCAAGAGCCATCAGTTTCGGCAGACCGCACTGATGCAGTTTCAGGTACGGACCGACGGTAATAACGGAACGGCCCGAGTAGTCAACACGTTTACCCAGCAGGTTCTGACGGAAGCGGCCGCCCTTACCTTTGATCATGTCGGCCAAAGACTTCAGAGGACGCTTGGAAGGACCGGTCATGGCTTTGCCGCGGCGGCCGTTGTCCAGCAGAGAGTCAACAGCTTCCTGCAGCATGCGTTTTTCATTGCGGACGATGATGTCCGGAGCCTTGAGCTCAAGAAGACGCTTCAGACGATTGTTACGGTTGATCACGCGGCGGTAGAGGTCGTTCAAGTCGCTCGTAGCGAAACGACCGCCGTCAAGCGGAACCAGCGGACGCAGATCCGGCGGAAGAACCGGAAGAACATCCATGACCATCCACTCAGGCTTAATGCCGGAGCGCTGGAAACCTTCCAGAACCTTCAAACGTTTGGCGATCTTCTTGACCTTCGCTTCGCTGGTGGTTTCGGAAAGCTCTCTGCGGAGATCCTCAACTTCTTCGTCAATGTTGATCGTAGCCAGCAGCTCTTTAATGGCTTCGGCGCCCATCATGGCCTTGAATTCGTCACCGTATTCTTCGGTCTTAGCCATGTAGTCGTCTTCGGTCATGAGCTGGCCTCTGCGAAGCTCGGTCATGCCGGGATCTACAACGATATAGGCTTCGAAATACAAGACGCGTTCGATATCACGCAGAGGAATATCGAGAACCATACCCATGCGGGACGGAAGGCTCTTCAAGAACCAAATGTGCGCAACAGGGCTGGCCAGTTCAATGTGGCCCATGCGTTCGCGGCGGACTTTGGAAAGTGTGACTTCAACGCCGCACTTCTCGCAGACGATACCCTGATGTTTCAGGCGCTTGTATTTGCCGCAAAGACATTCGTAGTCCTTAATCGGTCCGAAAATCTTTGCGCAGAACAGGCCGTCGCGTTCGGGTTTGAACGTACGGTAGTTAATTGTCTCAGGCTTCTTTACTTCACCGTAAGACCAAGAACGAATCTTTTCCGGGGAAGCAATGCCGATCTTGATCGCGTCAAACGGCTCATTCTCTTTATTTGTCTTAAAGAGAGAGTTAAAAGCTTTCATCATTTTTTAGAAGATTCCTTATCACGGTCTAAATCAATGTCAATGCCCAGAGAGCGGATTTCCTTAACGAGAACGTTGAAGGATTCCGGCATTCCGGCGTCGATCACGTGATCGCCTTTGACAATGTTTTCGTAGAGCTTTGTACGTCCCGTTACGTCGTCAGACTTAACAGTAAGCATTTCCTGAAGGACATAGCTGGCACCGTAAGCTTCAAGCGCCCAGACTTCCATTTCACCGAAACGCTGACCGCCGAACTGAGCTTTACCGCCGAGAGGCTGCTGTGTAACCAGAGAGTACGGACCGGTAGAACGAGCATGCATCTTGTCGTCGACCAAGTGGTGCAGTTTCAGGTAGTGCATCACGCCGACGGTAACAGGACGATCAAATGCGTCGCCGGTACGTCCGTCAAAGAGCTGGGCCTGAGTCTTGGAAGGAGTCAGGTGCAGTTTCTTAGCGGTTTCTTCCGGGAAGGCAAGATTGAGCATCTCACGGATATCGCTTTCGCTTGCGCCGTCGAATACGGGGGTTGCAAACGGCACACCCTTCTTCAGGTGTTTGGCCAGATCGATGATTTCGTCATCGGTCAGAGAATCAAAGTCTTCCTTCTTACCGCTGCTCTTGTTGTAAATCGTGTTCAAGAACTCACGGATCTCTGCGACCTGCTTGCTACGCTCGTGCTTGAGCATTTCAGCAATTCTCCAGCCTAAACCGAAAGCAGCCCAGCCCAAGTGAACTTCAAGAACCTGACCGATGTTCATTCGAGAAGGCACACCCAGCGGGTTCAGAACGATGTCAACCGGTCTGCCGTCAGCCATGAACGGCATGTCTTCGACACGAGTAATGCGGGAGACAACACCCTTGTTACCGTGACGGCCGGCCATCTTGTCGCCGGGCTGCAGACGACGTTTAACGGCCAGATAAACCTTGACCATCTTCTGAACGCCTGTCGGCAGTTCATCACCCTGAGTCAGTTTCTTGCGCTTTTCGTTCCAAGCTTCGTCGAACTCTTTACGTTTGGCTTCCAAGGAAATACGGACGTCTTCGATCTGCTTCTGCAGCTCTTCGTCAGCCATGCGAATGTCAAACCACTTGTGAACATTCAGACCGTCGAGGTATTCCTTCGTAACCTTCTTGCCCTTGCCTAAACCGTCGGGACCGCCCTGAGCAACATTACCGATCAGCTGACGAGCCAAACGTTCGAAAGCGTCGCGCTCAACAATTCTCAGCTGGTCATTCAAGTTGGTGCGGTAACGCTTCAGCTCATCGTCAATGATGGACTGAGCGCGTTTGTCGCGTTCGATGCCTTCACGCGTGAAGACCTGAACGTCGATAACAGTACCAACCATGCCGCTCGGAACGCGAAGGGAAGTATCCTTAACGTCACTGGCTTTTTCACCGAAGATGGCGCGAAGCAGTTTTTCTTCCGGAGTCAGCGTGGTTTCTCCCTTCGGAGTCACTTTACCGACCAGAACGTCTCCGGCCTTCACTTCTGCACCGATGTAAACGATACCGGATTCGTCCAGACGGTTAATCTGGTTCTCACTCAGGTTCGAAATATCGCGCGTAATTTCTTCGCTGCCGAGCTTGGTATCACGGGCCTGAACAGAAAGCTCTTCAATGTGGATGGAAGAATAGCGGTCATCAGCAACCACTTTTTCACTCACCATCACAGAGTCTTCGTAGTTGTATCCGTTCCACGGCATGAAGGCAACGATCATGTTCTGACCTAATGCCAGTTCACCGAGGTCGGTCGAAGCGCCGTCAGCAATCACGTCGCCCTTAGCGATGTGATCGCCGGGGTTGACGATCGGGCGCTGGTTGATATTGGTGCCCTGGTTGGAACGAGTAAATTTCTGAAGATTGTAAATATCCACACCGACACGGCCGGGGACGTTTTCTTCATCATTTACACGAACAACGATACGGTTGGCGTCGACATAGTCAACGACACCGCCGCGTTCTGCCTGAACGGTTGTACCGGAGTCAACAGCCACTGTTCTTTCGATGCCAGTACCGACAACAGGTTTTTCAGGACGAAGACAGGGAACGCCCTGACGCTGCATGTTGGAACCCATCAGCGCACGGTTCGCGTCATCGTGCTCCAAGAACGGAATCAGAGAAGCAGCAACGGATACGATCTGTGCCGGAGCCACGTCCATGTACTGAACGCGTTCGGGACGCATCAAAACGAATTCGCCCTTATCACGGCAGCTGACAAGCTCGTCGCTCAGGTTGCCCTTGTCATCGATGGAAGCGTTAGCCTGAGCAATAATGTAGTTGCCTTCATCGATAGCCGAGAGATAAGCGATCTCGTTGGTGACATGACCGTCAATCACTTTTCTGTACGGTGTCTCAAGGAAACCGTAGTCGTTCAGACGCGCATAAAGAGCCAGAGAGTTAATCAAACCGATGTTCGGACCTTCAGGAGTTTCAATCGGGCAAACACGGCCGTAGTGAGTCGGATGCACGTCTCGAACCTCGAAGCCTGCGCGTTCACGAGTCAAGCCGCCCGGGCCCAATGCGGAAATACGGCGCTTGTGCGTGATTTCAGACAGCGGGTTGGTCTGATCCATGAACTGGCTCAGCTGAGAAGAACCGAAGAAGTCGCGAATAGCTGCGCTGATCGGTTTGCTGTTGATCAGGTCATGCGGCATCAGATTGTCGGATTCGGCCTGTCCCAAACGTTCACGAACGGCACGCTCGACACGAACAAGACCGGAACGGAACTGGTTTTCTGTCAATTCACCGACACAGCGGACGCGACGATTGCCCAAGTGGTCAATATCGTCAACCTGGCCTTCGCCGTTGCGAAGCTGAACAATCGCCTTCATCGTATCGATGATGTCTTCAGGTTCAAGCGTCATCGGGCCGGTTTCTGTTCCGCGGTTAAAGCGGGAATTAATCTTCATGCGGCCGACGCGGGACAGATCGTATGTTTCGGGATCGAAGAACAGACGACGGAACAATGTCTCAACAGCTTCTTCTGTGGGCGGTTCGCCCGGACGCATCATGCGGTAAATCGCAATACGTGCGGACAGCTGATCGGGAGTTTCGTCCAGTCTCAGAGTGTCGGAAATGTACGGACCGCGGTTCAGTTCGTTGATGTACAGCGTATCGAAAGAATCGATGCCGTGCTCGCGGATCTTCTCAAGAAGTTCCGGAGTAATTTCATCGTTGGCGTTGGCCACGACTTCACCGGAATCTTCGTCATACAGATTCGTAGCGATGACCTTACCGATGAGGTTGTCAAGCGGAACCGGAAGTTCGGTAATGCCGAGCTTTTCGATTTCACGAACGTGACGGGCATTGATACGCTTATCCTTGGCAACAATAACTTTGCCTTCCGGATCTTTAATATCAAAAGCAGCGATTTCACCGCGGAGACGAGACGGAATAATCTCGAGCGTGGCACCGTCCTGGGTCAGTTTGTAGTGATCGAACTCGTAGAACTGCTTCAGAATGCTTTCCGGTGTCATGCCCAGTGCTTTGAGCATGATAGTTCCGGGCATCTTGCGGCGACGGTCGATACGGAAGTGAAGAATGTCTTTCGCATCGAATTCAAAGTCGAGCCAAGAGCCGCGGTACGGAATGATACGGGCGCTTAACAGCAGCTTACCGGAGCTGTGTGTCTTGCCGCGATCGTGCTCAAAAAATACTCCCGGAGAACGATGAAGCTGAGATACAATAACGCGCTCGGTACCGTTAATGATGAAAGATCCTTTTTTCGTCATTAAAGGGATTTCACCCATGTAAACTTCTGACTCGCGGATCTCTTTTACAGTAGACTGCTTGGGTTGGTCCCTGTCGAAAATAACAAGACGGACTTTTGCTCTGAGGCGAGAGCAATAATTCAGTCCGCGAAGCTGACATTCAGAGACATCAAAGACAGGATCGTCTAAAATATATTCCTGAAATTCAAGCCTGGCTAAACCGTTGTGGCTGACGATAGGGAAGATGGATTTAAATGCACCCTGCAAACCTTCATCACGGCGCTCTGCAGCGGGAACATCTGCCTGCAAAAATTCGTGGTAGGAATGCAACTGCGTTTCCAGTAAGGAAGGCACTTCAAGTACGCTCGGACGCTTAGCAAAGCTTTTCCGAATACGCTTCTTTTCAGTGAACGAGTACGACATGAACGCTCCGTTCGAAAGAGAAAAAAAGAAAATTCCCCAAAAGCAATAACAGACACGAATAGCCACGCCGAGCCCTCACCAGGGCCCAATGCGCGGCAAAACTCAAATTGTCTAAATTATGCTCCTGCAGAAGACTTTGGCTGGATCATACTGAATGACCCACTCAAAGTTTTCCGATAGGAAAAAAAACAAGGCTCCAAATTTGGAGCCTTGCAGTATAACTGAAAAATTACTTCAGTTCAACCTTGGCGCCAGCGGCTTCCAGTTTCTTCTGGGCTTCTTCAGCTTCAGCCTTGGCAAGGCCTTCCTTAACAGTCTTAGGAGCGCCGTCGACGAGGTCTTTGGCTTCCTTCAGGCCGAGTCCGGTCAGTTCACGGACAGCCTTAATAACCTGAACCTTGTTAGCGCCGATTTCTTTCAGAACGACGTCGAATTCGGATTTTTCTTCAGCAGGAGCAGCAGCGCCACCGGCAGGGGCAGCAACAGCAACAGCAGCTGCAGCAGCGGAAACACCGAATTTTTCTTCCATCATTTTGATGAGTTCGGAAACTTCGAGAACGGACATGGACGCAATTGCGTCAAGGATTTCTTCTTTGGACAAAGCCATTTTGGTAACTCCAATACGTTGTGTAACTAAAAATTAAAACTTACAAAATCAGGCAGCAGCCTGTTCTTTGGCATCGCGCACTGCAGCAAGAGTTCTGACGAAACGTGCGGGAACTTCGTTGAGCGTACGAACGAACTTAGCAACCGGTTCGTTCATAGTGGCCATCAACTTAGCCAGCAATTCATCGCGGCTCGGCATTGTGGCGAGTTTTTCAACACCGGCAACGTCAAGGACGTTGTTCGGCATTGCACCGGCCTTAATAACGAGCTGCGGGTTTGTCTTGGCAAAGTTAGCCATGACCTTGGCAGGGGCCACAGGGTCAGCAGAAAAACCGTAAAGAAGGGGTCCGACAAACTGATCGGACAAACCTTCGAACGGAGTGTCTTTGACGGCACGGCGTGCTAAGGTGTTTTTCAAAACGCGCAACTGAACACCATTCTCACGTGCTTCTTTACGGAGTTTGGTGGCTGCATCTACGGTCAGCCCACGGTATTCGGCAATAACAAGACCTTCAGTACCAGCGATGATTTCGCTGATCTCTTTGATCATGTCAGCCTTTTCTTGTCTATTAAGACCCATGGTCTGCTCCACTCAGAGGTGCTGCTTTCACAGCACCGGTTCAAAATAACCGGCTCACTCCGAGAGTTCCAAGGAATCTGTCCGTCAGGACACACAACGCTTGTTCTCTCTTCGGTTGCCATCTACGCTGGTTTTCCGCTTCGGGATATTAAGAATGAACCATTCGCCAGCGGTCTTTGACGGCTACAGCCCGAAGGCTGTAACCCAAAGTCCTTTACTTGGGCTTGCGCCCTGTTCCGGATTACTCCGAAACGAAATTAGTTCAATGTCTGAACGTCAACCTTGACGCCGGGACCCATTGTCGAACTAACCGCAACTTTACGAATATAAACGCCCTTCGTAGAAGCGGGTTTGATCTTGTTCAGCTGCTCAATGAGGGCCTTGATGTTCGTAAGAAGCTGTTCAACTTCAAAAGAAGCACGGCCGACAGGAGCGTGAATGATACCAGCTTTGTCAGCACGGAACTGAACCTGACCGGCCTTGGCGTTTTTAACAGCCTGAGCAACGTTCG
>ERZ772900.2284-NODE-2284-length-14733-cov-4.038425_pt1 | contig 14733 bp, 13 predicted proteins | sample MGYA00512124_ERZ772900 | MGnify/ENA primary metagenome ERZ772900 (study PRJEB29015, sample SAMEA2737716) | human gut metagenome | biome: human gut; feature: human-associated habitat; material: faeces | place: China | collected 2012 ... | reverse complement strand
AGCCTTCCCCTGGGGGAAGGTACCTCCAGTGCGCACACTGGAGGGGGATGAGGGGAACGCCCAAGAGCTGTATCTTGTCCCGATGAAAACGAGCAGAGCACAGCAGCCTTCCCCTCATCCGTCACGGCTGCGCCGTGCCACCTTCCCCCGAGGGGAAGGCTTTTTCTTAATAATCCAAATTCACCGCATACTTTGCATTCCGCTCGATGAACTCTTTTCTGGGCTCCACTTTTTCGCCCATCAGGACGTTGAAGGTGGCATCGGCGGCCACGGCGTCGGTGAGCTCGATGCGGCGCAGGGTGCGCTTTTCCGGGTCCATGGTGGTCTCCCACAGCTCGTGGGGGTTCATCTCGCCCAGGCCCTTAAAGCGGCTGATGTCGATCTTCACGTTGGGGTTGCCGCCCCGCATCTCGGCGGAGATCTGGTCCCGCTCCTCGTCGGAGAAGGCCACCCGGGTGGTCTTGCCCCGGGTGAGCTTATAGAGGGGGGGCACGGCGGAGTAGACATAGCCCTCCTCGATCAAGGGCCGCATAAAGCGGAAGAAGAAGGTGAGCAGCAGGGTACGGATGTGGGCGCCGTCCACGTCGGCATCGGCCATGATGACCACCTTGTGATAGCGCAGCTTATCCAGGTCGAACTCCTCGCCGATGCCCGCGCCCAGGGCGGTGATGACGGGCTGGAGCTTGTCGTTGCCATAGACCTTGTCCGCCCGGGCCTTCTCCACGTTGAGCATCTTGCCCCACAGGGGGAGGATGGCCTGGAAGCGGGAGTCCCGGCCCTGGGTGGCCGAGCCGCCGGCGGAGTCGCCCTCGACGATATAGAGCTCGGTGAGCTCGGGGTTATTCTCGTTGCAGTCCCGCAGCTTGTCTGGCATGGCCGCACCGCCCAGGGCGGTCTTGCGGCGGATGGACTCCCGGGCCTTCCGGGCGGCCTCCCGGGCCCGGTTGGCGGTGAGGGCCTTGTCCAGGATGGCGCGGCCCACGGCGGGGTTCTCCTCCAGATAGGTCTCCAGCTTTTCGCTGACGATGGCGTTGACCAGGGCACGCATCTCGCTGTTGCCCAGCTTGGCCTTGGTCTGGCCCTCGAACTGGGCCTCGGTGAGCTTGACGGAGATGACCACGGTCAGGCCCTCCCGGCAGTCCTCGCCGGAGACCTTCTCGTCGTCCTTGAGCAGCTTGATCTTCCGGCCATAGGCGTTGAGCACGTTGGTCAGGGCCCGCTTAAAGCCCTCCTCGTGCATGCCGCCCTCGGGGGTATGCACGTTGTTGGCAAAGGAGACCATCACCTCGTTATACCCGTCGTTATACTGCATGGCCACCTCGGCCATAGAGTCCTCCCGGGAGCCGGACATGTAGATCACGTCCCCGTGGAGGGCGTCCTTGTCCCGGTTGATCCAGGAGACGAACTCCCGGATGCCGCCCTCATAGCACATGTCGTCCTCCTGCTCCTGGCCAGGGCGCAGGTCCACCGTCTGGATGCGCAGGCCGGCATTTAAGAAGGCCTCCTCCCGCATACGGGTGTGCAGGGTCTCGTATTTATACTCCAGGGTCTCGAACATCTCCGGGTCGGGCTTGAAGGTGACGGTGGTGCCCGTGTGGTTGGTCTGGCCCACGATCTTCATCTCCTGGGTGATCTTGCCCCGGGAGAACTTCATCTCGTAGATCTGCCCGTTTTTGTGGACCTGGACCTCCAGCCACTCGGACAGGGCGTTGACCACCGAGGCGCCCACGCCGTGCAGGCCGCCGGAGACCTTATAGCCCCCGCCGCCGAACTTGCCGCCGGCGTGCAGGATGGTAAAGACCACCTCCAGGGCGGGCTTGCCCGTTTGGGGCTGGATGTCCACGGGGATGCCCCGGCCGTTGTCGGTGACGGTGATGGTATTGTCCGGGTTGATGGTCACGGTGATGTCGGTGCAGTAGCCCGCCAGGGCCTCGTCGATGGAGTTGTCCACGATCTCATAGACCAGGTGGTGCAGGCCGGACTCGGATGTAGAGCCGATATACATGCCCGGACGCTTGCGGACGGCCTCCAGGCCCTCCAGCACCTGGATCTCCGACCCGCCATACTCGTGTTCCACCTGGGTGGAATTCAATTCGTTCAATTCTTCTGACATAACTACCTCCGGTAAATGATCTCGTGGAATGGTTGAGAGGGGAGGGGGAAGAAAACTGCTTCTTTCCTCTCCGCTCTCAACTTTCCTGGTTTCTATGTTCTACTCAAAGGAATTGCGCGCCGCCCGGCTGAGGAGGGTGGCGGAGGACAGCTGGGAGATATAGACGGTGGGCTTGCCGCCCTGTCCGCCCACCAGCACGAAGGACCTGGGCAGGTCGTCGCACACCCACACGGCCCGGCCCTCGGCCTCGGCCCGCTCCAAAAACTCCCGGGTCTTAAAGGCCCAGCTGGCGTTGTCCAGGTCGAAGATGCCCAGAATGTCCCGGTGGGGCACCACCACCGACTGGCCCAAGTGCAGATACACGGCGTTTCCTCCTCAGATCAGGCTTCCGCCCTGGACATGGAAGGCCTTGCCGCCCTCCAGCCCCTCTAATTTTTCCTCCTCGCAGCAGGTGATAAACACCTGGCCGCCCCGGATGCGGTTCAAAATAAAGGCCTGGCGGCGACTGTCCAGCTCAGACAGCACGTCGTCCAGCAGCAGCACGGGCCACTCCTCCGTCTCCGCCTGAAAGATCTCCCGCTGGGCCAGCTTTAAAGACAGGGCGGCGGTGCGGGTCTGGCCCTGGGAGCCATAGGTCTTGGCGGACAGGCCGTTGATGTCCACCAGCAGGTCGTCCTTGTGGGGGCCGGAGAGACACTGGCGGCTGTCCAGCTCCGCCTGTTTGTGCCGGGCCTGGTGGTCCAGCAGCAGGGGCAGCAGCTCTTTTGGCGATGCCAGGGGGTCCGGGATGTTGGACACGGTGGTATAGGTCAGGCTCAGCTCCTCCCCGCCGCCGGAGAAGTCCCGGTGGATGGGCGGTGCCGCCTCCTGCAGACGCTTGACAAAGTGGGCCCGATAGTGGATGAGCAGTGCCCCCATCTGGGCCATGCGCAGGTCAAAGTCGTCCAGGGCGGACAGCAGGGAGGGGTGCTCGTTCCAGTCCCGCAGGATGCGGGTCTTGTGTTCATACAGCCGCCCGTATTCCGCCAGGGCCTGGGCGTACCGGGGGCGGAGCTGACAGATGGCGCTGTCCAAAAACCGCCGCCGGGCGGCGGCCCCCTCCCGGATGAGGTACAGGTCCTCCGGGCAGAACAGCACCGTGTTCAGCACCCCCGCCAGCTCCCCGGCGTTTTTCAGCCGGACCCCGTTGGAGAAGAGCTTTCTGGTGCGGCCCCGGGCCAGCTGGGCCTCCACCACAAAGGTGCGGCCCCGGCTTTCGATGGTTCCCCGGATATGGGCGGCGGTCCGGTCCATGCCGATCATCTCCCGGTCATACCGGGCCCGGTGGGACCGGGCGGAGGACAGATAGGCGATGGCCTCCAATAGATTGGTCTTGCCCTGGGCGTTGTCTCCGTAGATCAGGTTCACCTGGGGGTGAAACTCTGCCGCCAGCCGGTCATAGTTGCGGAAGCCCTCCAGCTCCAGGCTGCGGACGATCATTCCACCACCAGGGCGGTCTCGCCGTCGATGACGGCGGTGTCACCCGGACGCATCTTCTTGCCCCGCATGGTGCAGACTTCGCCGTTCACCGCCACCCGGCCCTCCTGGATGATGAGCTTGGCGTCGCCCCCCGTCTCCACCGCCCCGGCGAACTTTAAAAGGTCCTGGAGCTTGATGAATTCGGTGTGAATTTTAACGTGTTCAGTTTCCATAGCTGCCTCTTTCTGGTTGGGTTTTATTTTCGCCTTCCCCTGGGGGAAGGTGCCCCGGCGGGCCGCTGGGGACAGCGGCCCCTACGGACAAGGTTCGTCACATTCCGTAGGGGCGGATGTCCCCATCCGCCCGGAACGCTCGCTTTTTACGCCATCGCCGGGCGGCTGATAGCCGCCCCTACGGAGCGCCGACGATGGGGGTGTAGGGGCGGATATCATCCGCCCGGCCCCCCGTCCCAAGCCTTCCCCCTCCCAGGGGGAAGGCTTTTACGATACATTTTGTATAATTAGTTCTAGTTTTAACTTAAAGTTATTTAATTTGCCTTCAATCTCACGGGCAGGACCATATAGATGAAGTTCTCCTCGCCCTCGGCGGGGAGGATGACACAGGGGGCCACGCCGGAGGTGAACTCCAGACGGAGCTTCTCGGCGGGGGCGGCCTTCAGGGCATCCATGAGATATTTGTTGTTAAAGCCGATCTCCAGCTCCTGGCCGTCGCCGTCGATGGGGCACTGGTCGGCGGCGTCGCCGATGGCGGTCTTGGTGGTGATGGACACCATGCCGCTGCCGAAGACGCACCGCAGGGGGGACTTGAGCTTCTCGCTGATGATGAGGGAGACGCGCTCGATGCTGCTGAGCAGGGCCCGGGCGCTGCACGCCACGTGGATGGGGTTGTTCCGGGGGATGGCGCTTTTATAGGGGAGGAACTCCCCCTCCAGCCGGCGGCAGACCAGCACGATGTCCCCGGTCTGGAACAGGATGTGCCGGGCGCCCTGGATGACGGTGATGTCCTCCTCGCCGGAGCAGATCTTCTCCACCTCGCCCAGGGCGGAGCCGGGGACCACGAAGGAGAAGGCATCGGCCCCCTTCTTTTCGGCCACATTCTCCCGGCGCAGGGCCAGGCGGTAGCCGTCCACCGACACCACGGTGAGGCTGTCCCCCTCCACGTCGAAGAGGGAGCCGGTGTGCACCGGGCGGCTCTCGTTGTCGCTGACGGCGAACAGGGTCTGGCCGATCATAGAGCGCAGGGTGGGCTGGGGCAGGGTGAGGGCGTTCTGCTGGTCCACGGTGGGCAGCTCGGGGAACTCCTCCGGGTCGCTGCCTACAATATTGAACTCGGACAGGCCGCACTTGATGTTGACCATATAGCCCTCGGCGGAGAAGACCACCACGTCGTCGGCCATCTTGCGGACGATCTCGCCGAAGAGCCGGGCGGACAGGACCAGAGAGCCCCGCTGGGTGATCTCGGCGGGGACGGTGGCCTGGATGCCCGTCTCCAGATTATAGCCGGTGAGACGCAGCTGGCTGCCCGCCTCGATGAGGATGCCCTCCATGGCGGGAATGGAACTTTTTGCGGCCACCGCCCGGGATGCCACGGATACCGCGGCGGAGAGCAGGGCCTTCTCGCAGGAGAATTTCATTGGGATGCCTCCAGTTTCTTTCTCTCCGCAACAAGAGGAGAGGATAGGATTATTTTAGTAACAATAGCCGTAGAGAAAAAAAGTGTGGAAAACCGGGGAAAGCCGTTGGGGGACGGGAGTTTGACCGTCCACAGGGGGTGTGGACAAAAAATTGGGCTTATCCACAGGCGAAGAAACGGAAAAAAGTTTTCCACATCCGTCCACGAACAATCCACAAGCAAGTGTGGATAACTTTGGGGACGGAGAAAGAGAAAAAAGAGAACAGACCGCCTGTTTTGCAGGAAATCCTGCTGAATACGGGTGTATAGAATGAATATTTATGCAAGTATATTCATAGAGCTCATTCGTAGCGGATATTGATGTTGGCGGTGATGTCCTTGATGATCTCCGCCTTCTCCGGGTCGTTTTTGGACAGGTCCTCTATGCGCTCAATGGAGTGGAGCACAGTGGTGTGGTCCCGGCCCTCAAACTCCTTGCCGATCTCCTTCAGAGACAGGTTGGTCATCCGGCGGATGAGGTACATGGCGATCTGCCGGGCCATGGAGATGTCTTTGGCCCGGCCCTGGCCCTTGAGCACGGCGGGCTCGATGTTATAGAACTTGCACACCTCGTCGATGATGACCTCTGCCGTGGGCACGATGTCGGATTTCTCCTTGAACATGTCTTTCACGGCCCGGACCACGGTCTCCTTGTCCACCAGGTCGCCCATCAGGTCCTGATAGGCCATGATCTTGTTCACGGTGCCCTCGATCTGCCGCACGTTGGCGGTGATGTTCTCGGCGATGAGCTGCAGCAGGAACTCGGGCAGCTCTACCCCCATGCGGATGGCCTTATTTTTAATGATGGCCATGCGGGTCTCATAGTCGGGGGGCTGGATGTCCGCCAGCAGGCCCCACTCGAACCGGGTCTTCAGCCGGTCCTCCAGGCGGAGCATCTCCTTGGGCGGGCGGTCAGAGGTAAAGACGATCTGTTTTTTCAGCTCGTACAGGGTATTGAAGGTGTGGAACATCTCCTCCTGGGTGGAGTCACGGCCGGCGATGAACTGCACGTCGTCCATGAGAAACACATCCGCGCCCCGGTATTTCTCCCGGAATTCGGAGTTGCGCCCCTCCCGGATGGCCTGGATGAGCTCGTTGGTGAAGGTGTCGCCCTTGATGTAGACCACTTTATAGTCCGGGTGGTTGTTGTGGATGGTGTGGGCGATGGCGTAAAGCAGGTGGGTCTTGCCCAGGCCGGACTCGCCGTAGATGAACAGGGGGTTATAGCTGTGGCCCGGGTTGTCAGCCACCGCCCGGGCGGCGGCGTGGGCAAATTTGTTGGACGAGCCCACCACGAACCGCTCGAAGGTATACTCCTCCGTGCCGGGGAGAAAGCTGCTCTTGGCGGGCTGCTGATAGGTGTCCAGCTCGCCCTCGGTGAGGACCACCACGTCGAAGTCGGTGGAGAACAGCTCGTGGAGGGCTTTTTGGATGAAGGGGACATACCGGGTGGCGATGATGTCCCGTTTGAAGCGTGTGGGGGAGTAGAGGACGAAGCGGTCCTCCTCCAGGGCGACGGCGGTGGCGTCGTCGAACCAGGTGTGGATGGTGGTGGTGGTCATGTCGGGCTGCATCAGCTCCAGCACCTTGGCCCAGATGTCTGTGGCTAGGTTCATGGGGACCCTCCTTCACGGTTTTGAACTTGCGGGGTCTGTCCGGCCATAGCCGGGATGAATGATAATGATCGGAATAAATGATAATGATAAAGAGAAAAGGGAGAAAGGGATCAGAGCGCGGAAAAGGCCTTGCCGGGGCCAAAAGGGCATAACCTTCAAAGCGCCTTTCCCCGGGAGAAGGAAAAGGCGTTGTAAAAGCTGCCGCTGAATGGGCCTGGAAAGCAGAATTTTTCTCCACCATTATAGCAGATGGCTGTGGACATCGCAATATTTTTTATATAAATGTGTGGAAAGACCTGTGGAAAAATTGTAGCTGCCGCGCCCTGCGGCTACAAGATGTGGTACACGGGACAAAAACAGAAAAAAATTTCCCCGGCGGGGCGAAAAATACGGTTGACAGGGCCGCCGCTCATCGTCTATAATGAACCTTGCGTTCTGAGCAAAGGAGGGGTTCTTGTACCCTTTTCCGGCGACAAAGCGCCGGCCAGTCTGGCCGATTCCATGCAGACCGCAGCCCCATAAAACGGGCTGTTGTTGGGCCGGGAGAGCCGGCTTGAAATCTGATGAGGAGGTGTCCCCCATGCTTCGTACCTATCAGCCCAAGAAGCGCCAGCGTTCCAAGGAGCACGGCTTCCGCAAGCGTATGGCCACCAAGAACGGCCGCAAGGTGCTGGCCCGCCGCCGCGCCAAGGGCCGCGCCCGTCTGTCTTACTAAAGACGCCGGGGTCTCCCGACGGCATCGGTAACGCAGAACAAGGATCGGATCGTTTTTGCGATACGACGAGAGGACACAGCTGCCATAAAGCCAATAGATCGCGCAGAAGGGGCGTGGGAGTATTCCCCCGCCCCATGTGTGCATTCTAAAGCTTTTTGGTGCAGTTTCAGTACAGGGGAGGCCGCAGGCATCCCCCCGTTTGGTTTTTAGGAGGCAGTTTTCATGCAGCATACGGTTTCGCTCAAGCAAAACCACGAGTTCCGCCGCCTGTACAACCGGGGGAAGAGCGCAGTGTCCCCCTATTTTGCCATCTATTGCCGCAAGACGGGCCGGGACTACAGCCGCCTGGGGATCACCACCGGGGTAAAGCTGGGCAACGCCGTCAAGCGCAACTTTGTCCGCCGCCGCATCCGCGCCCTCTACCGCACCAACGAGGCGGGGCTGCAGCCGGGGTACGACATTGTGGTGGTGGCCCGCACCCGGGCCATCTTCGGCCGCTATGCCGACCTGGAGCGCAGCTTCCGCCAGCTCACCCGCAAGCTGGGACTGACCCTTGGCGCGCCTGCCCCCGCTCCCGCCCCGAAACAGAGGGCGAAGGAGAAAAAAGAGGCGGACAAGCCGTGATCAAGTCTCTGCTGCTGTGGCTCATCCGATTCTATCGGCGCAACCTATCCCCCCTGCGCCCCCCCTGCTGCCGCTTTATCCCCACCTGCTCCCAGTACGCCCTGGAGGCCGTGGAGAAATACGGCGCGGGAAAAGGGGGCTGGCTGGCATTGCGGAGAGTTCTGCGGTGCCATCCCTTCCACCGGCAGAGGTCTGTTCAATATGACCCCGTGCCCTGAACAGGCCGCGGCGCTGCCCCCATTTTAAACTTGTGGAGGTTTCAACGTGCAATACATTCTAATGCCATTTTCCTGGCTGCTGCTGTTTTTCTATCATGTTCTGAACAGCTACGGCCTGGCCCTGATCCTGTTCGCCGTTGTCATCAAGGTCATTTTGTTCCCCGTGACCCTGAAGGGCAAGAAGAGCATGATCCAGACCACCATGATCTCCGGTAAGATGCAGCAGCTGCAAAAGCAGTACGGCAAGGACCGGGAGCGCTATAATCTGGAGCTGCAGAAGCTCTATGAGCGGGAGCATGTCAATCCCATGGGCGGCTGCCTGTGGTCCATGATCCCCCTGGTGCTGCTCATTGCCTTGTACGCCATCATCCGGGAGCCCCTGATCAATCTGATGGGCGTGCCCAAGGACATGATCGCCACCGTGGCCGAGATCACCGGCATCACCAACACCGGCGCCTATCCCCAGATCTACATGGCCGAGGCCATGAACGATCCCGCCATCCTCAAGAGCGTGCAGGAGGCCCTGGGCGAGGCCGGTTCTAAAGTCTTTGCCATGGACTTCAGCTTCCTGGGCATCAACCTGGCCAGCGTGCCCACCTGGAAGTTCTGGACCAACGGCTTCGGCTGGGCCAGCATCGGCCTGACCATCCTGCCCCTGGTGTCCACCGTCATCTCCTTCCTGTCCATGAAGGTGAGCATGGACACCAACAAGATCAACAACAACCAGCCCCAGAACGACCAGATGGAGCGCACCAACAAGACCATGCTGTGGACCATGCCCCTCATGTCTCTGTGGATCGGCTTCACCGTGCCCGCCGGCCTGTCCATCTACTGGATCGCCCAGTATCTGGTGAACATGATCCAGGAGCTCATCTGTGCCAAACTGCTGAAAAAGGACTACGAGGCCGCCCGGGTCGCCGCTGAGGAGCAGGCCCGCCAGGCCAAGGAGGACGAGAAGCGCCGCAAGGAGGAGGCCCGCCTGGAGCGCGCCCGCCGGGCCGAGGAGGAGAAGAAGAACAAGAAAAAGAAGCTCCCCAAGCCCGTGAGCGCCGAGCCCGGCGTGGACCCCAACGACAGCAAGGAGGGCATCCGCGCCCACGCCCGGGGCCGCAGCTATATCCCCGACCGCTATGAGGCCACCGAGTACACCGACCCCAACGCCCTGCTGGGTCAGCTGTTTATGAGCAAGAAGGAGCGCAAGGCCGCCGAGAAGGCCCAGCAGGAGGCCAAGAAGGCCCAGGCCGAGGAGCAGCCCAAGCCCAAGTCTGAGACCGCCGCCCCTGAGCAGTCCGCCCAGCAGCCGGAGCAGGAGCAGCAGAAGGAGGAGAACTGACCATGGTGAAATGGATCGAGACCACCGGACGGTCTGAGGAGGATGCCATCTCCGCCGCCCTGTTCCAGCTGGGACTGGAGCGGGATGATGTGTCCATCGAAGTCATCGAGCGGGCCAAGTCCGGTTTCCTGGGCTTCGGCGGCAACCCCGCCAAGGTCCGTGTCAGCTACGAGGTGGACCAGGAGGGCGGCAGCCCCAAGCCCATGAAGGACCCCTTCCAGGAGCTGCGGGACGTGGCCCGGCCCTCCGCCCCCAAGCAGGAGGAGAAAAAGCCCGAGGTCAAAAAGCCCCAGGCACCCAAGCCCCAGCCCGTCCGGGCCCCCAAGGCCGAGGAGAAGGCCGCCCCCAAGGTGCAGGAGGAGACACCCGCCCAGCCTGTGGAGGAGGAGACCATCCTCACCGCCAAGACGGCCTGGAAGCCCGCCTCTAAGTCCGCCCGGCCCCAACGCCGGGAGCAGCGCCGCCCCCGCCCCGCTCAGAACCAGCTGCAGGAGGGGGACGAGGTGCTCATCGGCGGGGAGAAGCCCGTCCATGTCCACAAGGAGGTCACCCTGACCCCCGCCAGCGCCGACGACGAGAAGGCCCAGAAGATCGGCACCTTCCTCACCGGCCTGCTGGAGCGGCTGGAGGTGGAGGCCAAGCCCGAGATCTTTGCCGCTGACGACGGCGGCTATCAGATCATCCTCCAGGGCCAGAACCTGGGCGCCATCATCGGCCGCCGGGGGGAGACTCTGGACGCCATCCAGCAGCTGACCAACTATGCCGTCAACCACGGCCAGTCCAAGCGGGTGCGTATCCACGTGGATGCCGAGGGCTATCGGGCCAAGCGGGAGGAGTCCCTCCAGCGCCTGGCGGTGAAAGTGGCCGGAAAAGTGGTCAAGTATCGCAAGAACATGACCCTGGAGGCCATGAACGCCTACGAGCGCCACGTCATCCACACCGCCCTGCAGGACTACCCCAACGTGACCACCTACTCCACCGGCGTGGAGCCCAACCGCCGCACCGTGGTGGCCTACGCCCCGGGGCAGAAGTGAAAATTAAAAAAGCCTTCCCCCTGGGGGAAGGTGCCCCCGCAGGGGGCGGATGAGGGGAAGGCTGTCGACAGTTGAGCGGTTTCGACGGAAGAAAGGCAAGCCCTTTGGCGTTCCCCTCATCCGTCACGGGCTGCGCCGTGCCACCTTCCCCCCTGGGTGGGGAAGGCCGAAATTGCCCGAATAAAGCCTTCCCCCTGCCAAGGGGAAGGTGCCCCCGCAGGGGGCGGATGAGGGTGGCTTCCGTGGCTAGGAAGCAACGATTTGAAAGGAGCTGCCGCACAGTGACTTGTCTGTGCGGCGGCTTTTTTCGTCAGGAGGTTTTTTCATGCCCACGCCCCTTTATGATGCATTGAAAGACTATGCCGCAAAAAAGGCGGCCCGGTTCCACATGCCCGGCCACAAGGGCCGCTGGCTGCCCCTGCCGGAGCTGGTCCCCCTGGCCCCTCTGGACGTGACCGAGATCCCGGGGACGGGGAACCTGTACGAGGAGGGGGAGCCGTTCGACTCTGCCCAGGCCCTGTGGGCCCAGGTCTTCGGCTTTGACCACTGCCAGTTCCTCACCGGCGGCTCCACCATGGGGGTGCTCACCGGGCTGACCCTGTTCTGCCCTCCCGGCAGCCGGGTGCTGCTGGACCGGGGCTGCCACCGCTCCGCCTTCAACGCCCTGGCCCTGCTGGACTTAGATCCCGTCTATCTCCCCCGGCCCTGGCTGGCGGAGGAAAATCTGGTGGGCCCCTTCGGGCCGGAGCAGGTGGAGGCGGCCCTGAAAAAAGCCCCGGATATCAAAACGATATGTATAACGTCACCCACATATGCCGGAGCGTTGTCGGATATTCCCGCCATCGCTGAAGTGGCCCACGCCCGCGGGGCCCGGCTGCTGGTAGACGGAGCCCATGGGGCCCACCTGCCCTTTTTGGGGATGGACGCCTTTGCCGGAGCGGACGGGGTGGTGGTCTCCGCCCACAAGACCCTGCCCGCCATGGGCCAGTCCGCCCTGCTCCTCACCCGGGGGGTGGACCCGGAGCTGGTCCGCCGCCGGGCCAGCCTGTACGGCAGCTCCAGCCCCTCCTATCCCATGATGGCCAGCCTGGACGCGGCCCGGGAATGGATGCTGGGGCCTGGAAAACAGGAGTATGACCGGGCAGCCCGCCGGGTGGCCGGGCTCCGCCGCCGCTTTCCCAGCGTGGGGGATCAGTTGCCCTGGGACCCCGCCCGGCTCACCGTGAAGGTGAAAAACGGCCCCGCCTTTGCCCGGGCGCTGGAGGGTATGGGCATCTATCCCGAGATGGAGGACGGGGGGCATGTGGTGTTCATCTGCTCGGCCCAGGACCGGGAGGAGGATCTGGACCGGCTGGAGGGGGCGCTATCGGCCCTGGAGGGGGAGATGGGTCCCTGTCCGCCCCTGCCTGCACCACCCGCCCCGGAGCGGGTGCTCTCCCCCAGACAGGCCCTGTTCGCCCCCGTGGAGACCCTGCCTTTAGCCGACTGTCTGGGCCGGGTGGCCGCCGGACAGCTGGCCCCCTATCCCCCCGGCATCCCCGTGGTGGCCCCGGGGGAGCGGATCGGGAAAAAAGAACTTTCTTATTTCGCCCGGATAGGGTATAATAACCCCAGCGTGGCCGTGGTCAGGGGTTGACGGCGGTACATCGCGGAAATTCCGAAAACAAAAGGGGTGAGACCATGGACTTTCCTGCCTTGGCGGGGAACGAGCGCTTGAAGCAGCAGCTGTCCCAGCGGGAGGAGGGCCGGGGCCTCTCCCACGCCTATCTCATCGCCGGGCCAAAGGGCTCCGGGCGGCACACCCTGGCAAAGGAGCTTGCCGCCGCCATGGTCTGCACCGCACCGGCGGGACAGCGCCCCTGCCATAGGTGCCCGCCCTGCAAAAAGGTGCTCGCCGGCGTACACCCAGACGTGAATATGATTTCCGGCGGGGACAAGCCCATCGCCGTGGACCAGGTGCGCTCCCTCCGCTCCGATGCCTACGTCCGCCCCAACGAGGGGCAGCGGAAGGTCTATGTGCTGGAGGGGGCCGACCAGATGAACGCCTCCGCCCAGAACGCCATGCTCAAGCTGCTGGAGGAGGGGCCGGACTACGCCGCCTTTCTGCTGCTGGCGGAAAACGGCTCCGGTGTGCTGGAGACGGTGCGCTCCCGGTGCGAGGAGCTGGAGCTCTCCCCCGTGCCCCTGGCCGACTGCCGCAGGTATCTCGCCGTCCGCTTCCCGGGAAAAACGGAGGAGGAGCGGGAACAGGCCGCTTTCAGCTGTCAGGGCGTGCTGGGCCGGGCGGTGGCCCTGCTGGAGGGTAGCAGCACCCCGGAATGGCAAAGCGCCGTAGAGACGCTGGCAGAGGCCATAGAGCGGGGCGGCGAGCTGGAGCTGTTCCAGGCCTCCATGGCCCTGGACCGGAAAGATAGCCTGCTGCCCATGCTGGAGGCCCTGGAGGAAAATTTAGGCCGCCGGTGCGTGGCGGCCTCAGACCGCCGCCGGCTGGTGAAGGGCATGGAGCTTGTGGCCGCCCTGCGCCGGGCAGCCAAACTCAACGCCAACCCGGGCCAGCTGGCCGGGTGGCTGTGCGCGGGGATGTTTTCCTGAACGAACCGCATCGGAAAAAGGGGGCTCCGGCCCTGATCCGGCAGATTTTCAATCGATATTTTGTTTTTAAGATCGGACCAAAGGAGAAGGCAATGGTAGAGATCATCAGCGTCCGCTTTAAAGAGGGCGGCAAGCAGTATTATTTCAATCCCGACGGCCAGCAGTTCCAGGTGGGGGACGGGGTCATTGTAGACACCACCCGGGGCACGGAATACGGCCTGTGTACCCACGGAAATTCCATGATCGACGAAATCGAGCTGATGGCCCCCCTGCGCCCGGTGGTGCGCAAGGCCACCCAGGAGGACAAGCTGACCCTGGAGCGGAACAAGGAGAAGGAGAAAAAGGCCTTCGCCATCTGCCAGGAGAAGATCGCCCAGCACGGGCTGGACATGAAGCTGGTGGAGGCGGAGTATAGCTTCGAGGGGAACAAGGTCCTGTTCTTCTTCACCTCCGACGGGCGTGTGGACTTCCGGGCCCTGGTGAAGGATCTGGCCGGGACCATCCACGCCCGCATCGAGCTGCGGCAGATCGGCGTGCGGGACGAGGCCCGGATGCTGGGCGGCCTGGGCATCTGCGGACGGCCCTTCTGCTGCGCCCAGTTTTTGGACGAGTTCCAGCCCGTGTCCATCAAAATGGCCAAGACTCAGAACCTGTCGCTGAACCCCACCAAAATTTCCGGGGCCTGCGGGCGGCTGATGTGCTGCCTGAAGTATGAGCAGGATGCCTACGAGGACCTGGTCAAGCACGCACCCAAGCAGGAGTCCTTTGTAGAGACCCCCGACGGGGCGGGCACCGTGTCCAGCGTGAACCTGCTGCGGCAGACGGTGCAGGTCCGGCTGGACAGCGCCCCCGAGACCCCCAAGTGCTATCACAACTGCGAGCTGTGCGTCATCCGCAGCGGCAAGGGCAAGCGGCCTGACGACTATGTCCAGCCTCCGTTAGAGGAGCTGGCCAAGCTCCGCCGTTCCGCCGAGGAGGACCAGGCCAAGAAGGAGGCCGACGCCCTCACCGTGGCCCTGGAGAACGCCTTCCCAGGCCGTCCGGCCAAGGAGCTGCGTCAGCCGGAGCCCGCCCCCGACCAGGGTGAGGAGCGCCCCGCCAAGCCCCGGCGCAGCCGTCCCCGCCGCCCCCGCCCCCAGGGGGAGGACCAGGCCCAGAGTCAGGATAAGAACCAGGGCCAGCCCCGTCAGGACCAGCGGCCTTCCCGCCAGGAGCCGTCCGGCGAGGGCAAAAAGCCCGAGTTCCGCCGCCGCCCGCCCCGCCGCCCCCAGGAGGGCAGCGGCGAGCCCCGGCGCAGCCGTCCCCGCCGCCCCCGCCCCCAGGGGGAGGACCAGGCCC
>ERZ772900.2282-NODE-2282-length-14744-cov-4.703111_pt1 | contig 14744 bp, 10 predicted proteins | sample MGYA00512124_ERZ772900 | MGnify/ENA primary metagenome ERZ772900 (study PRJEB29015, sample SAMEA2737716) | human gut metagenome | biome: human gut; feature: human-associated habitat; material: faeces | place: China | collected 2012 ... | reverse complement strand
CCACTTGGGGCCGTTTGCAGCGTCGAGCAGCTACGCGGTTTGGTAAAACCGCGTAGTTATAAAGCCTCGAGCGCGTTGGCGATGCGCTTCATGGCGGCATCGGCGGATGCTTGGTCGGGCGCCTCGGCCAGCACGCGGATAACCGACTCGGTTCCGCTCTTGCGTACGAGCACGCGGCCCTCGCCTGCCAGCGCAGCCTCGGCCTCGGCGATGGCGTTCTGCACGCCCATATTCTCGAGCGCGGCGTCCTTGTCCGCCACGTGCACGGCCACCTGCGCCTGTGGCAGCAGCTTGCACGGAGCCGTGAGCTGCGAGAGCGTCTCGCGCTCGGCACGAATCACTTCCATCACGCGCAGCGAGGTCATAATGCCGTCGCCCGTGCGCTCGATATCGCCAAAGATCGTATGGCCCGTCTGCTCGCCGCCCAGGCTGTAGCCGCCCTCGCGCATCTTGGCATACACGTGACGGTCGCCCACGCCGCTGGTCACGGCACTCAGGCCGGCAAGCTCCAACGACTTGATCAGGCCAAAGTTGCTGGCGATCGTCGGCACCACGGTACCGCCCGAGAGACGCCCGTGCTTGTTCAGGTACACACCGCACACGTACAGGATCTGGTCACCGTCGACCACGCGGCCGCGCTCGTCCACGGCCAGGCAGCGGTCGGCATCGCCATCGTAGGCAAAACCCACATCCAGGCCCTGCTCCACCACGTGGCGCTGCAGACGCTCAATATGCGTAGAGCCGCAGTCGACATTGATGTTAAAGCCGTCGGGCGCGGCATTGATCACGCGCACATCGGCGCCCAGTGCGTCGAACACCGGCTTGGCCACCGAGGATGCCGAGCCGTTGGCGCAGTCGATACCGATCTTGACGCCCTGCAGCGAAAAGTTCGCGCTGGCGATGAGCGAAGCAATGTAGCGGTTGCGACCCTGCATGTAGTCCACCGTGGCGCCGATGTGGTTGCCCGTTGCCAGCGGCACCTCGCTCTTGCCATCGATATAGTCCTCGATGAGCTCCAGTACGTCCTCGTCCATCTTAAAGCCGTCGCTGTTGACGAGCTTAATGCCGTTATCGCAAAACGGGTTGTGGCTCGCGCTGATCATGATGCCGCAATCGAAGCAGCCTTCCACAGTCTGATGCGCTACGCCCGGCGTCGGGATCACATGCAGCATATAGGCGTCCGCACCGCTCGCGACCAGGCCGCTCACCAGCGCCGCCTCAAACATATAACTCGAGCGACGCGTGTCCTTGCCCACGATCACGCGTGCCTTGCGCTCGCGGTTGGCGCCGTAATACCAGCCCACAAAACGGCCAATCTTATAAGCGTGCTCTACCGTCAGCCCAACGTTGGCCTCACCGCGAAAGCCGTCGGTGCCAAAGTACTTCATGCGCTCTCCTTACAAAATAGGGGCGAACAGATTGCCTGTCCGCCCCAAAATGGTACTCGATTATCTGCGCTACCAGAAAAACCCTACGCCGACGCGCTGTCGCGAGCCGCCTGGCATGTAGGAGTCTGACGCAGCGTAAGCGGCTTGTCCCCCGCCTCGGCCGACGTGGTCAGCGTATACGTGATCGTCGTCGTCTCGCCAGCATGCAGGTCAACGGTGCCCGAATAGAAGGGGATTCCATGCCACGTAGCGGCGCCAAGACCAAACTGTGTGCCCTCAACCGTAAGGTCACTGATGTTGCCGCCCGTCGGGGCAAACAACGAGACATTCAGGCGTTCGTCGTCACGCGCGGCATCGGGTGCGCTCGCCGCAACGTAGTCGGGCAGCTTGCCTGCCTCCTCCTGCGTCATGATGTTCGTCAGAGTAACGGTGATGCGATACGAGCACGTGCCGTCGCCGTTCTTGATGCCCTGGCCGATCTGCGTGTCGGCGTTCAGATACCAGTCGAGCTTGGAGAAGCTCAGGTTGTTAAAGTAAACGCCGGCAACAGGATCGGCACTCGGGTCATCCGGATCGGGCAGCGAAGCGTCAATGCCCGTCTCTTTGATGGCACTCTGCTCATCATCGTTTCTCATCCACGCGATCAGGCGGCCCTCTTCGGCACCGCGCTCAACGGCGCTGACAAGCTTCGTAACATCGACATCGCCGATACCGCCAAGGATCTTGTCGAAGGCAGCGCTGGCGACGGATGCAAAGATGCCGTCAGACTCCTCGACCGGATAGTTCCAGTACACATCGTGCATGAGGACCTTTGCGGCGTTGGTGCCGTCGACAACCGTTCCGTCGGGCAGTGACACGTTACCGACCAGGCCCAGCAGATACTGCAGGAACACCGGGTCGATACCGATGACGCCATCAGCGTCCTGTCCATACTGGGACTTCCACAGCGCGGCGACACGCTGCGAGTTGCGGGGCCAATCAGGCGAATAGGTATTGCCCGAGTTGTACAGGTTACTGTGGTTGCCGAACAGCGCCTCATCCTCTTCGTCGACGCTCTCGACTGCCTCATCCTCGCTGAGTCCAATGCGGGGAACAAACTCGCCAATCGACATCTGGCCGTCGGTGACCGAAATCAGGCCCTGCGAACCGCCAAAGCCGCCGCAAGCACGAATCTCGACGTTGTTCATGGCGTACATAAGGTAGTTGCGCGTCTGGCCGTTGGCGCCGAGCATCTGGGGAAGGACGGGGGCGACCTTCTCCGCCGCGTCAACCGCACCGTTGAGGGTGGCAAAGCCGTCCTTGGCCTTATCGACCAGCTCGGTCACCTGGGAAATATGAGTATCGCCAATGCCCTGGACCTTCTCGTTGGCGCTCTTGAACACCTTCGAGCTGCTGGAAAGCGAATCGGCGACCGCCTGCAGCGCGGACACGTTAATCATGCCGTCCTGGAACAGCTTGCCGGGCGTGGCCTGCGAAAGGTTGTCGGCCATGGGAACCAGCGCATTGCTCGAGACATCGGACAGGGCGTCAATCATGGTGCGGGCTGCGTTGATGTCACTGCCATACACCGGGATAAACGAAGCCGCCGTCCACAGCGGGCTCGAAGTCTCCGCCTTCATGCTGTCGCAGAGCTCATCGATCTTCTTCGCGTCGTCAGGCAGCGTCGAAAAATCGCCCGACGTGACCTTGTCCTTAAGGCCACCGACGATCTCGACAGCCTCCTTCGCTTCGCTCTTTACGGTCTTTGCCGAGTTAAGCAGCATAAAGCCGCTTGCGCCAAGCGCAACGAGAAGCACCGCGACTACAGCGGCAATAATGGCGCCGGTGTGACGCTTTTTGCGCTCGCCCTTGCGATGGCGATGACGGACCAGACCGTCAGAGGTCGAACTCGACGAAGCATCGCTACCGTAGTTCAAGCCAAAATCGTAATAATCTTCCTTGGAACCCGAGCCCGCAAACTCGGCACCGCTATCATCCAGGCGGGCGAACGTGCCAGTCTCGGAGGCGCCGGTGTAAATCGTGCCAAGGTTACCCGTAAGCCCCGCGCCACCGGCAGAGGGAGTATTGTTGGCGGCCTTGCCGGCATTAACGTTGCCGGCAGCATTCGCGGCGTTGGCAGCACCTGCGTTGTTCGCAGGCACCGAAGGAGCCCCGCTCGGCTGCGACGCGGAGGTTGCACCGCCCGCAAAGACATTCCCTCTTGCACGGCCGGTCTTTTTTGCCTTTTGAGACTGCTCGTACAGAGCGGTAAACATCGCCGTCTCGCCCGGGGACACGCGCTTACCGGAACCGCCCTGTCCAGCGCCGCCCGGCGTGCCGGCCTTACCAGCCCCGTTCGGACGCGGCGGAACTGCAGGACGGCCGCTATCGCTGCCCTTAAAGTGATTACCAGCCATAAAGAAATCCTCGCAATTGAGTCGCAATGAAAAAGTCCATAACGTTACTAGTTTATGGCATTTTGAGCATCGACAGCTAAACTCCAGACACGGACGTCAATTGGCGAAAATGCGGCACAACACCTTTTCCGTCTTGGCGGCGGCGTCAACTACACCGTAAGGAACATCATCACGATGATCATGGCAAAGCCGATAAGGTCGGTCGGCAAAAACACCGTACCCAGCATAACGGCGCTGGTGATGGTCGCCGAAACCGGCTCCACAGTTCCGATGAGGCTCGCACGTACCGAGCCGATGTCCTTAACGCCCTGCATATAGAGCATGTAAGCAAAAAACGAGCCGATAACCACGAACACCGCGAGCGCCTCGACGCCGGCAGCGTCGAGCGCCGGCATATGCGCCCAGGGCTGCACGAAGACGCACGAGACCACGCCCGCCGTGAGCATTGCCGAACCCGTGACGATGGGGCTGCCGTATTCGGGCAGGATCTTGGCGGGAATCACCGCCATACACGCGGCGCTGACCGCACACATAAGACCTGCTGCCAGGCCAAGCGGCGAAATATTCAGGCTGGTAGGGTCGCCGCCGGTGGCAATTAAAAAGGTTCCACCCAGAGCCAGGCCAATGCCGATGACTTCGCGAGTACGCGGCATGCGGCGATCGGTCACGCAGGCGTAGCCCATGATGATAACGAGCTGCAGGCACTGGAGCACCGTCGCGGTTCCGGCGTTCGTCAGGCGCACGGCCGAAAGATAGCAAAACTGGTTGAACAGCAGGCCAAAGGCGGTAAAGAGCAGCAGCTGCTTGCGATCGGCGGGTGTGGTCCAGAGCTTAACCAGGCGCTCGCGGTCGCGCGTAACAACCACGGCCATAAAGAGTAGACCGGCGAGAATCTGACGCACGCTCATAAGCCACAAGGTGTCGACGTGGTAGGTATCGAACAGAAAGCTCGCGCTGGTGCCCGAGAAGCCCCAAAACGAACCGCCCACCAGCGTAGCCAAGACGCCCGTGATCATCTTGCGCGACGACGCATCGTTAAGGCGCTCGCGCCAGGCGCGACGGGTGTTGCGGCTGAGCTCGTCGGTGCCCTCGGGCACATCAATGTTCGATATATCGGCCATCGGCACCGAAGCCCCTGCGCCTTCGACCTGCTCGACACACTCTTTGCTCATTCCACTCCCCCGAAACAGTCTGGAAGCAATTCGGCTTACCTTACCACGGCGAAGTCACCAGCTGGAGGCTTGTCCGCTTATCGGTAGGACAATTCCGCAGGCGTCTTTCCATAGCTCGATACCGCAATGGCCTTGCATTATGCGACAGCCAAATCGCGGCAGCAGGCTCTTTTGAAATGGATATGGCAAAGCCCCCGAATTCCACAATGTAAGCGATTTTTAAAAATGTTCTTGCCACCGAGTTCAGGCTCCGTTATATTATCCCTTGCGCGCTTGCGCACCCTTGATCGGGCGTTTAGCTCAGGGGGAGAGCGCTTCCCTGACACGGAAGAGGTCAGAAGTTCAAATCTTCTAACGCCCACCAAATGTTCGCAGCTCAGAGGCTATGTCCTCTGGGCTGTTTTGTTTTATGTCGCCAAATCCGCCGGCAGTTCCAACCGCCCAACTAGCCAAAAGCCGACCATCTACTTGCCGATCTATCCATCGGCATAACCAATCAGTCCGCACCGCAACTTCTCAGCAAAACGCCGCGATGTCTGCGCCCTGCGGTATCCTTGGGCCACTTGCACCTGCAGCACCAAGGAGCCGCCATGCGCACCGAGCTCGATGTCCCCTTTTCGCACAAAGAAGAAGCCAAGGCGCTGGGCGCCAAATGGGACCGGACCAAGAAGGTCTGGTATGTACCCAGCGGCGTCAACCCCGAGCCCTTTGCCGAGTGGCTGCCCGGTGTTGACCGATCCGACCCCTCAGCGCCGTATATATATCTAGTACTGGGCAAGCGCGAGTGCTGGAAGTGTCACAAAGAGACCTCGGTCGCGGCCTTCGGCATTCCCTATCGAACCGATAACGACGAGAGCGTCGCCATCGCGCACGCGCCCAACGAATCCGGGCACATTGCCATCGACACGGCCAACGCCAACGCACTCGCCATCGTGCCCGCTCTTGGCTGCGTGCCGGGCGAGATCCGCGACTACCTTCATAAGCGCTGCGGCTACAAGCCCGTAGGCGCGCGAGCCTCCAAAGCCCCGTCGCTCGGCAACACGTGCACCAGTTGCGACGCGCTGCAAGGCAGCCGCTATCTGTTCGAGGAGCCCTCGTCCCCGTTTGCCCTCACTGCCATCAACAAGCTGCCGGCACTGGAGTTTGTGCGCGTCGAAGTTGCCGGCGTCTTTGGCATCCCGGCCACGCGCACCGACTTTGACCAGGCGCTCTTTACCTGGGCACGCGACCATCACGCCGAGTTCCACAAGCAACTCGGTGAGGGGATTTATTTGTAGAGGCAAAAGACACTCACAGCCAGCTCCTCCGCATCACCTATCCCTCGTCGCCGGCGTCATACACGATATCGAGGCCACAAACAGGGCATTTCTCCGGATACACCGGCATATGAACGCCTGTCTGTTTTCTCACTTCGTCGCTGAGTCTGTCGCGCGCATCGATGAACCGAATGTCGAGACACGGTATTTGCGAGCCGCAGCGAGGGCAGGTGACGACAAACGACCCGCAATCAACCTCTACGCTCGGAAACATATTGTTGTCTATAAGGGCACACGGCAGTTTTCCGTACTTCCCCATCGCAATATCGCCTCGCCAGCTCATACACGCTCCCCTCTCGCTATACAAAACAGGAAGAGCATGCACCGGCGGGCGTGCGCGAGATTGCATCGCCACGCGATCCGATCAAACAACACGATCGTCAAAGAATGCCAAAGCCAAATACGCTAATACGGCAGAAGCCCCGCCTTTTCACGCTTCTTTTCCGAGCGATCGAACTCGATGCGATGGGCCTCAAGAAACACCGTATTGGGTCGCCACTGACGCTCATTCGGCTGCCTTAGCGTCGCACCCGCAAAGGAAGCGTAGTCGGTCTTATCCAGCAGGTACGATCCGCACAGCCGATATTCGCCGCAAACAGGCTCAAACGAAATCAGGTGAGCATCAAATAGGGAATGAAGATCGCGCCGAAGCAGAATGCCATTGCTGGCAACCTGCGATTTGGGTCCCGAGTAATTCTCGATATGTGCAGCCTCCAGAGCTTCGCTGACGCCGCAGTCCGACACCGCGCAACGGCCGTCATAGGCGGCAACGAGCTGCTTGCGGAACCATTGCTGCCCCAATCGCTCGCGCCTTAACGCATAGCGGACCTTTTCGTCGTCGGTCGCACCCTGTCCGGCAAACTCAATATCGACGGGCATGTGCTTCAGATAACTCATGTCGGGTGCAAAACGAGGGTCCGGCCCGCCTTTATGAACAGGACCGTGCAGAACAAACCATCCGTTTTCGGGCTCGAACCGTTCAACAAACGCAAGGCCGAGCACCTTGTAGCCCACCTCGGTTGCAAATATGACTCCGACTGGAACGCCACATTCCATGCAGTTGAGCATTTTACGGTTGTAATTCTGGTCTCGAAAACCAACGGTACCCGGCGCTTGAACCGAGTACTTAATGACCCACGTACCATCGTCCAAATAGAGCGGAGGCACATCGGTGTAGAAGCTCTTTTTAGAGTTATGGACCGAAAGCGCAAAGATCTTATTGGGATCTTGCTTCACCCGATCCTGGCCCGGCCAGAAGATCCCTGAATCCCGCGTTACGGGAAAGAAGTCCGAGCCAATTCTCAAACGATACTGATACTGAGGGCTATCTTCCTTGGTGTGGTGCGGAAGGCTGGTCCAAACGCCGCCGCGCTGTTCCTCACCCAGAAACCACTCCCATGCCTCAACGTATTCGGAAAGCACGAGACTGCAGGCGCGGTCATAGCTTGGTCCATCCATCAACGGAACAGCAAGGTCAATGTCGTTCATCGCCAGCACCTACAACCATACGAACGCGAGTCATGCCCCTCAATAATATGGCCGAGAGTCAATTATTACGAGATCTCATTCCGCGATCGGCACATCGCTGATGCTCTCGGTTTGCCGCTGGCGCGCTTGTACCCCGCTACCCCACTCCCCTGTATACTGATGTAGCACGTGTTTCATCCGGGCTTGTTGGGCCGGGTCGTTCATGGGAGGTTCTTGTGGCTGTTTCGAATCCGCCTAAGGGAAGCGTTTCTTCTTCGTCCATCAAGCCGGTTACGCGCAAGGCCGTGCGTTGCCAGCGCGAGGTCGCTTGGCTTGTCACGCAGGCGGCGGGCAGGCTTGTGGCGACCACTCAGGACGTCAATGCGCCTACGCCGAGCTTTGTGTTAGCGGCGGCGCTGGATTTTGTGCGCCAATTGGAGCTTGCCGAACAGGATGCCAGCGGCCACCTCGACTACCAGAATGTTATGGCGCCCGACCTGCAAACGTTCTGCCACATGGCCAAGTTGCCCGCCGCGCCCAATGCGCTTTCGGACGCAGGCTACATGTTTACGCTTTCGGGCGCGGACCTTATTCGCGACATCTATGCATACTGCAGCGAGCTCGCCGAGCGCCACGTCTTTGACGCGGCAGAAGTCAAACCGGGATATGTCATCAAACTGGTTCTTAGGCTGTTTTTGATGGACGGGTTCGGGGCCATGCCGGCGTAAGCCGAGTCTTTAGCATCACCGTCGACTGGGCAACAACCGCTTTACCTTAGTGGGCGCCAATCGAGGGTCGATTATTGAGTCGCCTCGTCCACTAACGCATTTATTCCACGCGCTCTGACAGTCGATATTTGCGGTTGCGGCTTGTCGACGGCGCCGTGGGCTCAAGCTCGCCTTGAGCAATGAGCGCGTTGACGCGCGACCTAACCTGGGAAATTGTAAGCCCCGTGCGTTCTGCCAGCTCACGCGTCCCCAGCTCGCCGTAGTGTTTGAGTGCCGTCACAATTAAGCCCCCGCCATGATCGACCGGCTCGATCTTTGAACGGTAAAGTACGACCTTGAACCGATCGAACCCCGGGCAGAACAGGGGCTCGGCCAGACCATGCGCGCGCATGGCATCGATCATCATCGGGATGCCCGAGCCATTGCCCTCAGCCGGCGAACCTGCGCCATCCGGCAGCGGAACAATCGACATGAGCTTCACAAGCGTCGCGTTACGGCATCGGGAGCTGCCGTCAAACAAGTTCTCGCGAGTCTTTCCCCCGTAAAGGCCGCCAGGATTCGTCACCTCGACACGATCGTCAAAGACGTCGACGGCAATCGATTGTCCACAGAACCGATCCCCGTATTCTCGATGGATTACGGCGTTGGCGATTGCCTCGCGCAGAACCTCCTCGGGAATCTCCAGCGAGTCGACACGCGAGACGCCTTGGACGGTCGAGGTTCGCCGCAAATTCTTGGCGACGGCCGCGACAGCATCCGAGATCATCTCGCCCAACGTTCCCTCACAGATTGTGCGGTCCATGAACCTCAGCGACCCCGCCGTGCCTTTCCGGGTCCCCGCATAGACAGCCATGTCGATAAAGAGCTTGGGATAAAACTGCTGAGGGTAGGTGCCCGCAACTAGGAGTCCAGCCTTGGTGACATTGCCCTGGGAATCAAGGAAATTTAGGCGCTCCAGCTTCGTTTGTTTGTCCGGCGCGCCGCGCATCGCCCGGGGCGTCAACGAGAAAGCCCGATCTATCGTACGGTCGACCAGCGTCTCGTCGAGATCGTCCGCGTCCGCGCCCGCCACCGCGTCGCGATCGCTCGGAGTCGCCCGACCGTATGACGCCAATGCGAGCACCTCGGTCGACGAAAGCGGGACATCTTTGTCATCGATGCGCTTGTAGCTGCCGCCCTGGGCGCCCCGCTCTATGACATAGCAGGGCTTGCTCGACGGATCGAGCTCCTCAATCGTAATGACGAGAACGATGACGCCCTGAAGCTCCACTCGCTCGATCGTGTATTTGGGCGGATTGGCCAGCTTTCCTCGACCGCCCGCATCACCCATGCCTGACACAAACTGGTTGAGCACTTTCTCGGTCTCGAAGTTCTCAACCGGGACAAAACCTGCGCGCTCACTCACTCCGAGCACGATGATTCCGCCGGCAGTGTTCGCGAATGCGCTCACCGTTTCCCACACGTCGCGGGAAAGCGTCGTGGCGCTCTCCTTGACCTCGACGTTAAGATCGTCCGAGCCCATGCGCCTTAAAGACTCGAGCAGACCGGTCAGTTCGTTTTCGTTCATCTGCACGTCCTTTCGCTTGGTTCTGCGAAGAATGCCGCGAATGGATTTCCTTCGTCTCTCAGTTATCTCTCGTAATTATCTCTCATCTATCTGTTATCTCTCATATTAGAGATGAGTGAGAGATAAAAGATAAGATGTCTGCCATCTGTTTCATATAAACATGTTTTTGCTGGTAGAACAATCGGTATTGAGATAATACCATGATTGCTTGTCTCTTTGCTGCTCAGTTATCTCTCATATTTATCTCTCGTCTTTCTGTTATCTCTCGTATTAGAGATGAGTGAGAGATGAGAGATACGCGAGTGATGGACGAGCGAGGATTTTCGGACGGTCGGATATCGAGAGTGGATATTTGGACGGTTTTTGGGGCTTTTGCGGCAAATTCCGTCCAAATATCCACTCTCGTTCGATAGGTATCCGGAAATCCTCGCTCGTCCGTCCGAATATCCACTCTCGTTTGGCGAGTGTCCAATTTTCCACGCTCGTGCGGCGGGCACGCGGGACCTATGCCCAATCCGGCTGTATCGTCTCCAGTTCGCCGCAGGGTCGCGGCCCCATATGGGTATACTCTCGAGGATTCGACTCGATTCGCCCCCGCTGGGGCGTCAAAGGAGACTGCATATGCCCACCACCTCAACCGACCCGCGCGCCGCAGCCGCTGCACTGCTGGTGCCCGGCACTACCTGCCACGGCTTTGCCGTCGAGCGCCGCGAGACCGTGCCCGAGCTCGACTCGGACGCTTACGTGCTGCGACACACTGCCTCGGGCGCTCGTCTGCTGTACCTGGCGTGCGACGACGAAAACAAGGCCTTTGCCATTGGCTTTAAGACGCCGCCAGCCGATTCCACCGGCGTGTTCCATATTCTTGAGCACTCGGTGCTGTGCGGATCGGCCAAGTTTCCCGTCAAGGAGCCGTTTGTCGACCTGATCAAGAGCTCCATGCAGACGTTCCTCAACGCCATGACCTACCCCGACAAGACCATCTACCCCGTTGCCACCACCAACGAGCAGGATCTGTATAACCTGATGGACGTGTACCTGGACGCGGTGTTCAACCCGGCCATCTATACCAAGCCCACCATTTTTGAGCAGGAGGGCTGGCACTACGAGCTGGATCTGCCAGAGAGCGCCGAGGGCGAGGGCGACGGCAGCCCCGCCAGCCTGCGCGAGGGCACGCTGCGCTATAACGGCGTGGTGTTTAACGAGATGAAGGGTGCGCTGTCCGACCCCATGAGCGTGCTGGACGACGCCGTCAACGCCGCGCTCTATCCCGACACCGCCTATGCGCACGAGAGCGGCGGCGACCCGCGCGCGATTCCCGCGCTCACCTACGAGCAGTTCCTGGATACGCACGCGCGCCACTACAATCCTTCCAACTCTTATATAACGCTCTACGGCGACCTAGATGTGGACCGCGCGCTGGCGTTTTTGGACGAGCGTTATCTGTCGCAGCCGAGTGCCGCGAGCTGCCGCATGGACGCTGCCGTCGCCGCCGGCGAGGACCCGTCCACGCTGGCGCCCAATCCGCTGGGCGTGCAGGCGCCCGTGACCTGCGAGTACAAGCGCGTCGAGATGGCCACTACACCCGAGAACGCCCTGGTGGGCCTGGGCCTTGTGTTGGGCAGCGCGCTCGACCGCAAACGCACGATCGCGGCGGATATCCTGTTCGAGGCACTGCTGGGCTCCAACGAAGCACCGGTTAAGAAGGCCATTCTGGCCGCCGGCCTGGGCGGCAACGTGGTGAGCTACACCGCGGCCGAGAGCCTGCAGCCCTACGAGCTCATCATGCTGCAAAACGCGCAGCCCGGCGTGGCGCGCGAGCTGCGCCGCGTGTTCCAGGACGCCTGCCGCGACCTATGCGAGCACGGCGTTTCGCGCGAGCGCCTGGAAGCCATCATCAGCAGCAACGAATACGACCTGCGCCAGCGCGACTACGGTATCGCCGACGGCGTGGCCATTGCGTGCGACGCGCTGAGCACGTGGCTCTACGATGACGACGCCGCGACGCTGGCGCTCAAGTACGGCCCGGTGTACGAGGAGCTGCGCGGCGACCTGGACGGCAGCTATTTTGAGGACCTGCTGCGCGAACTGGTGCTGCAGAACGATCACATGGCACTGGTCGAGCTGGTGCCGGTGGACGCCGCCGATGGTTCAGAGGGTGCCGAGGCCGCCGAGCTGGCAGCCAAGCGCGATGCCATGACCGATGCCGAGCTGGCCGACGTGGTCGAGCGCACGGCCGCGCTGCGTGCCGCGCAGGAGGCGGAAGACACACCCGAGGCCAAGGCCACGCTGCCGCGCCTGCGCGTGTCCGACATTGGCGAGGCGCGCCCCGAGCCGCCACTGGTCGTGGACACGACCGCGCCCATCCCCTGCCTGCGCCACGGCATCCCCACCAACCGTCTGGCCTACGCCATGCAGTATTTCGACCTGAGCTGCGTCGCGTTTGAGGACCTGCCCTATGTGACACTGCTCTGCCGCCTGCTTAAGCAGCTGCCCACGCGCGAGCACTCGGCCGAGGAACTCGATAACTTGCTCGCCGGCAAGCTCGGCTTTTTGAGCTTTACGACCGAAGTCATGACGCAGCCCGAAGTAGACGGCGTGCGCCCCTACCTGCTGGTGAGCGCCGGCGCCCTGTCCGAGAAGATCGATGCGCTGGCGAGTCTGCCGCGCGAGGTATGGTCGAGCACGCTTTTGGCAGACGCCGACGCCGACCGCATGCGCGACGTGCTCACGCAGATTCGCATTGGGCTTGAGCAGGGCTTTATCAACAACGGCCACTCGGCGGCGCTCGGTCGCGCGATGAGCTACAGCTCGCCTTCGGCCGTGGTGCGCGAGCAGCTTTCGGGCGTTGATTTCTATCTGTTCCTGCGCGATCTGCTCAACCACTTTGACGAGCGCCTGGACGGCCTGCGCGCCAAGCTTACCGAGCTGGCGGGCCGCATCTTTGTGGCCGACGGCTGCATGGCGAGCTTTACCGGCAGCGACGAGGACTTTGACGCGTACTGGGATGCCGCGGGCGACCTGGGGCTGGGTGCAGGCGATGGTGCCGGCCGCGACGCGCTCGCGGTGCCGGCGCCGTGCGACCGCCACGAGGCTTTCGTGATCCCCAGCGACATCTGCTTTGCCGCGCGTGCGTGCGATCCGCGTCGCCTGGGCATTGACGTGACAGGCGCTTGGGCCGTGGCTGCCAACGCGCTCTCCTACGATTACCTGTGGAACGAGATTCGCGTGAAGGGCGGTGCGTACGGCTGCGGATTCCGCGCAGCCGGCGAGCGCCAGACGGCGTTCTACACCTACCGCGACCCGGCGATCGATCCTTCGATTGAGCGCGTGGCGCGTGCAGGCGAATGGCTCGGCAGCTTTGAGCCCGACGAGGCCGCCTTTGAGGGCTTTATCGTGAGCTGCGTGAGCGGCATGGACGCGCCGGTGAAGCCGTACGCGCTCACCAAGCGCCGCAACACGACCTACCTGGCCGGGCTCGATCCGCACGCACGCGAGGAGCGCCGCGCCCAGATGCTCGCCGCCACGCCCGGTGAGCTGCGCTCGCTCGGCGCCGACGTGACGCGCATCGCAGCCGAGTCGCCCACCTGCGTCTTTGGCGGCCGAGACGTCATCGCCAAGAGCAACGCCGGCTTTAACGTCATCGACCTGCTGGGCTAATGCACAAAGGTAGATTTTTAGGACATGCCTGAAAATCTACCTTTTTCTGCGGCTTGGGCGAGGCGGCGCAGCCCACCGCGGCGGTTTGTCTCGATCTGTAACAGTAACTCGGCAAAATTGGACCTAGTTGTTACAGATTGAGACAAAAGGTCGGCGTCGTCTGGAAACGTCTCGATCTGTAACATCTGGAGCCGATATTGCCGTCTTGATGTTACAGATCGAGACAAACCGCCGCAGACGCCCATCACAGCACAGACCACCACGAAGGTGCATGTATCCCCTTCGTGGTTGTTTTGCTGTTTGCCCAGATAAACCTGCCAAAATAAACCTGTCCCTTTTTGGCAGGTTTGCTAGAGGAGGTTAGGATGGACAAGGCTAAATTGCGGCGAGCAGTGATTGCCCGGCGCGATGCGATTGATTTGGATGTGCGGGCAGCGAAGTCTGCCGTTATCTGTGCGCGGCTGGCCGAGCTGCTGGGCCGCTTGGATGCCGCGGCGCCGCACACCGTTGCCGTCTATGCCGCGATGGGTTCCGAAGTCGACTCAGCCGCGTTTGCCGCAGCTGCCGCCAAACGTGGCTGGCGCGTGGCCTATCCGTGCATGCTCTCGGCAACAGACGCCGCAGCTTGTGGCCAGCGCATGTGTATGCGGGCAGTTGCCGCCGACGATGCGTCCGCGGCTCCGTTTATCGCCCACCCCACACGGGCTTTCGCGGCCATGGACATCGACAGCGGCCGCTTCCCCATCGTGCCTGCCGAAGCTCTCGACATGATCGTCGTACCGCTCGTGGCCTTCGACCAAACCGGCGCGCGCCTGGGCTACGGCGGCGGTTGTTACGATCGCTACCTGCCTATGCTCTCGCCCGCATGCCAAATTATCGGCATCGCCTTTGACGAGCAGCGTGTCGACCACGTTCCCACCGACGCCCACGACCTGCCGCTACCCCACATCATCAGCGCCTAACGGCTGGTGCACCTCCCGGCGGCCTAGTGCTCCTCGCCGGCGCGGGCCAGGTCGTAGGGCGTGGTCTGGTAGACGTAGTAGTTGAGCC
>ERZ772900.2257-NODE-2257-length-14911-cov-4.470180_pt1 | contig 14911 bp, 14 predicted proteins | sample MGYA00512124_ERZ772900 | MGnify/ENA primary metagenome ERZ772900 (study PRJEB29015, sample SAMEA2737716) | human gut metagenome | biome: human gut; feature: human-associated habitat; material: faeces | place: China | collected 2012 ... | reverse complement strand
AGCATCAATGGCTGCAAGGGCATTCTCCAACTTAGGAATCATGCCGCCTGCCACGTCACTGTTCTTACGTAGGGGCCGATGCCCACATCGACCCCTACGTAAAAACCCCGCACCACACAAATTCCCTCACATAACCGCCAAGACCCGCTATTTTTCGATTTTCCCGTCCAAAGTCCAAATTCCACTCTTCGGATTTTCTCATTTTTCATTCCGTATAGTGGGACAAAAGTGCTGTTTTTTTGTGCCATCCGTCAATTCAGCCGATCGAAATTTTACATTGTGTTCACATTTCACAAAGTTAACATGCATAATTTGTCACCGCAAAATTATCGTATTTTGTTGACTTTTTTGCAGTACCGCTTATAATAGGTAATAACATCTCGTCGGACAGATAACATCGCTTATATCCAGTGAGGAAGCGCAAGGAAATCGTTTATGCCCGCCGTCAAGCGGCCGACACTTTTGTCTAAACTGACAAATGTTTCCGGTCAATATTGACAAATTCCGAAGACGCTCGTATAATACGTCACATCGAAGGCAAAGGCGTCTGAGGATCGTATCTCGGACGCTTTTGCTTTTTTTGTTGGCCATTTCCATGCAAAGCATGGAGCACGCGCGTTTTCAACCGAAAAAAGGAGTGATAAGAAATCATGAAGCAGGAATTTTCCAGTGTAAAGCTGCTGGGTCCGGCCAATATCTATTTCGACGGCCTGGTCACCAGCCGTACCTTCTTTGAACCGGACGGCCAGCGTAAAACGCTCGGTTTTGTCTGTGCCGGCGAATATGAGTTCTCCACCTCGACGATCGAGGAGATGGAACTCTACGCCGGTGAGTTTGAGCTAATGCTCCCCGGCGAGACAGAATATCACAAGTACGTCGCGGGTGACACGTTCACCATCCCCTGCGGGATTCAGTTTAAGGTGCGCAGCCGCACCTTCGCTGATTACTGCTGCACTTATGTGACGGAGTAAGAGAGAATCCGTTCACTATTTATCAGCAGCGCCAAACGAATTAACGACATCTTAACATCGTCTTCCTTGCGCAACTCGTTTTTCCACATTTCAGAAAATCGCAAAGGAGTTTTTACGCCATGGATGAAAAGAAAACAACGAAAGGCAGAGGCTTTTCTTCGCCGCTTATGATGGCGATTTCCCTGATTGCCGCCTCCGTCGGTACGGGCAACATCTGGCGCTTCCCGCGCGTGATGGCCACAAACGGCGGCTCGGCCTTCGTCGTGGCCTATGTGGTCATCATGCTCATCGCCGTCATCCCCGTGATGATGGGCGAGCACGTCATCGGCCGCTGCACCCGTAAGGGTCTGCCCGGCGCGTTCCGTGACTTCCTTGGTTCCCGCAAGGCCACCTGGCTCGGCACCTTCGTCGAGTGGGTTGTCATCATCACCATCGCCTACTATACCGTCGTCGTGGCATGGATCTTCCAGTATCTGGGCAAGTCCATCACCGGCTCCTGCTTCGTGGAGGACAAGGCGGGTCTGTTCGCCAGTGTCTCCGATCATAACTGGGTGTCCGTCCTGATCTACATCGCCATTCAAGTCTTTTGCTGCTGGGGCGCCTACAAGGGCATCAAGGCCATTGAGCAGTCCACGAAGATCCTCCTCCCGATCCTGTTCGCGTGCGTCATCATCCTCGCCGTCCGCACCGTCACGCTGCCCGGCGCAACAGCCGGACTGAACTTCATGTTCAACCTGAAGTTCTCCGACCTGCTCAACTATAAGATCTGGCTCGAAGCACTGACGCAGTGCCTGTGGTCTGCCGGTCCCGGCTGGGGCATCTGCATCGCCTACGGCGTCTATGCCAAGAAGAAGGACGATGTCGTCCTCGCCACCACCGTGCAGGGCTTCGGCGATATGTCCGTCGCGATGCTCGCCGCAGTAGCGATTCTTCCGGGTCTGTTCTCTGTTCTCGGTGAGCAGGGCGCCCTCGATGCCTGTGCCTCCGGTAACAACGGTCTGGCGTTCATCGCCCTGACCGGCGTGTTCGAGACGATGGCCGGCGGCCGCATCTTCGCGTGCCTGTTCTGGATCGCCCTCATCTGCGCATCCATCACCTCGATCATTGCCATGTACTCCATCGTTGTCCAGCCCCTCGCCGACGCGGGCATCAGCAAGAAGAAAGCCTGCATCATCATGGGTGTCATTACCATCGCGCTGGGCATCCCCTCTGCATGGAGCAACTTCGTCTTCTGCAACCAGGACTTCGTTGTCGGCCAGGCGATGGTCATCGGCGCCACATTCTCCGGCTACGCGCTGCTGAAGTTCGGCCCCGAGAAGGTTCGCACCAAGTTCCTCAATCACCCCAACACCAGCCTGCACATCGGCAAACGCTTCAACTGGGGCGCGGCCATCCTGCTGCCGGTTCTCGCCGTGGTGATGTTCGTCTGGTGGTGCATCCAGTACATCGGCTGGGAGCCCAACTGGTGGAAGCCGTTTGAGATGTACTCCCTCGGCTCCATGTTGTGGCAGCTCGGCATCCCGATGATCCTGTTCGCCGTGTTCAACAAAAAGATCGCAGCTTCCGCCGGCCCGAAGTATTTCAACGGCGAGGAGTTCCCCGACATCGTCGATAACGGCTTCAATAGCTAAAGGAGGCAATCAACATGACTGTAACTTCCATTATCCTGATGATTCTCTGCCTCGGTGGTATCTGGGGCGCGCTGATCTACTACCTGATCCGCATGATCCGGACGCAGAACAAGTCCGACAAATAAGACCTATTCATCATCGAATCTCTTCCCATCTCTCCATGAATGCCCCGGCCTGCACCGCAGACCGGGGCATTCACCTTTTCTCCCACCGCAAGAGTGTTTGCATTTTTATCATCCCGCGATTTCATTTTCCGCAGACAAAATTGCAGTTTTTTCCTATAGCGGCGCAGATTCTGCATTTACAAATATTTAACTTGCAAAAATACATTTCTTCTCTTATAATAAATATAGTCGTTCCGCGGCCGCCCCGTCGGGCGCGGCAGGATTTCAGAAAGGAAAAGCACAGCAATGATCGAAAAGGACAACAACAACACTCTCAAGGCATATACCGGCCCGCTCAGCCGGACGCTCCGCGAGGAATACACCATAGGCGAGGAGTATTACCGCGGCGACGTGAAGCGCGGCCTGCGCAACAGCGACGGCACCGGCGTGCTCGTCGGCGTGTCGAAGGTCGGCAGCGTGCAGGGCTACCTCATTCAGGATGGCCAGCGCATCCCCGCGCCCGGCCGGCTGTACTACCGCGGCATCGACCTGTATGACATCGTGGGCGCCCACCGGGAAGCGGGAACGTTCGGCTATGAGGAGGTCGCGTATCTGCTGCTCATGGGGTATCTCCCCTCCCGGCCCGAGCTGGATCACTTCAAGGACATCATGAATCAGGCCCGCAAGCTCCCCAAGGGCTTCACCGAGGGCATGATCATGCACCACCCCAGCCAGAACATCATGAACGAGCTGGCCCGCGGCGTCCTCTCGCTCTACTCCTATGACCCGGATCCCGACAACACCTCCATCGAAAACCTGCTGCTGCAGTCGGTGCGGCTCGTCGGCTCCTTCCCCTCCATCGTCGCCAACGCCTACGCCGTCAAGCGCCACTATTTCCAGGGTGAGTCCCTCCACATCCACTATCCCGAGCCGGAGCTCTCCACGGCGGAGAACTTCCTGCGCATGATCCGCCCCGACAAGAGCTACACCGAGGAGGAGGCACATCTGCTCGATACCATGCTCATGATCCACGCCGAGCACGGCGGCGGCAACAACTCCACCTTTGTCTGCCGCGCGATGTCCTCGAGCGGCACGGATACCTACAGTGCCATCGCGGGCGCGGTCGGCTCGCTGAAGGGCCCGCTGCACGGCGGCGCGAACGCCAAGGTCATGCAGATGTTCCGCTACATCAAGGAAAATGTCGACCCGAACGACGACGGCGCCATCCGCGACTACCTCAATAAAATTCTCGACGGCGAGGCCGGCGACCGCTCCGGCAAGATCTACGGCCTCGGCCACGCAGTCTATACCATGTCCGACCCGCGCGCCGTCCTCATCAAGCGCTACGCCCGCCACCTCGCCGAGCTCAAGGGCTTCGAAAAGGACTTCGACCTCCTGCTAAAGGTCGAGGAGCTGGGCATCCCCCTCATTCAGGAGCGCCGTCACAACAACGCCGACATGTGCGCCAACGTCGACATGTACTCCGGCCTTGTCTACACGATGCTCGATATCCCCGAGGACGTCTTCACGCCGCTGTTCGCCTCCGCCCGTATCGCGGGCTGGTGCGCCAACCGCATTGAGGAGCTCGTCACCTGCCGCCGCATCATGCGCCCGGCCTACCGCGCCGTAACGACCCACGGCCAGTACATCCCGATGGAGCAGCGCACGCCGCACATCCAATAATTTCCAAAAGGGCGAAGTAAGTGCCTTCAAGAGTGATCCGACCCAATCGGATCACTCTTATTTTTTTGCGTTCCCTTTATTTATTGCACGTTATTGAACGCTCTCGTGGAAACGTTTCCGGCATTTCAGTAATGAAATGTTGAATGATTCAATGAATTTTTGCACAAAAATTGAGCACTTTGCATAAACAACTATCATTAAATATAGGCAAAACATCAAGTAGTCCTCGGCAAATTTGACAAAACTCTCGACAAACTTCACAAATTATACATAAAATTAGAAAAACCCCCTTAACAAATACTAAACGAGCGTGTATAATGCTGGTGTATTGTCAAGGGGATTGCTCTTGATGGATGCGGAAGGAGTGAGTCCGATGGAGATGACAAAGCAGGACAGACTGACCAAGCTGCTCAATGCCTATTCTCATCATTACGACATCGAACGGGACGTGGACGTAGAAGGCGGGCACTTCCCCGCCACGGCGTTCTACTATCTGCGCGATGAGAACTATCTCATCAGCAAGAAGCACGTTCTGAGCGCGATCGAGAATTATGAGTATATCTACATTGATCTGGCGGATCACCTGACGGCAGAGGATCTGCAGAGGAAAATTGACCTCTCGCGGCAGGCCGGCATGAGCCACATCAAGCCGAACAAGGAGCATATGTCTTCGTTCGTGACGCTTGTGGTTCTGGCCGACACCATCGATCCAGAGGCCAAGGCACTCATCAAGAAAACTCGCTTCCGCAAAAACTTCCGACTGGCACTCCATGGCTGGATGGAGTATCGCATCGCCGCAATGGAAATTGCAACCAACAGCTTCCTTTCCAATCCGGCCGCTAAGGAAGCACGTAAGCTCTTAGAGGCGAATTTCGCCCCTAAGAAACATTAAGAAGGGAGAGTTTCACACAAATGAATGGTCTTGTACTTCTGATCATCGGCCTTGCTGTGCTGCTGTGTGGCTACATTTTCTACGGCCGCTGGCTGTGCAAGCAGTGGGGCGTTGGCGAGAACAACGAAGCCACCCCCGCACACACCATGGAAGATGGTGTTGACTATGTCCCCGCAAAGGCCCCCATCCTGATGGGCCACCACTTCTCCTCCATCGCTGGCGCCGGCCCCATCACGGGCCCCATCAGCGCTGCTGGTCTGGGCTTCGGCTGGCTGGCCTGCACCCTCTGGATTCTCATCGGCGGTATTTTCTTCGGTGGTGTCCATGACTTCGGTGCTCTGTTCGCCTCCGTCCGCCACGGCGGTAAGTCCATCGGCGAGATCATCTCCGCCAACATGTCCCTGCGCGCCAAGCGCCTGTTCATCATCTTCTCTTATCTGACCCTGATCCTCGTGGTCGCCGCCTTCGCCTCCATCGTGGCAGGCACCTTCGGCGCCACCTATGTGGACGGCGTTCTGGATAAGGCTGCTTCCACCGCGAACGCGCAGGTCGCCATGGTGTCCCTGCTGTTCATCGTGATCGCCATCATCTTTGGTTACTTCGTCTATCGCCGCGGCGTGTCTGTGGGCATCGCCTCCGTGGTCGGCGTGTTCGCCATCGCTGCGATCATCTTCATCGGCCTGAACTTCCACCCCATCTACCTCTCCACCACCGCGTGGATGTGGATCTGCGGTGCGTACATTCTGGTCGCTTCCGTCACTCCTGTCTGGATCCTGCTGCAGCCGCGTGACTACCTCAGCTCCTTCCTGCTGTATGCCATGCTCGCTCTGGCAATCCTCGGCGTCATCATCGGCCATCCCTCCATGGACAGCCTGCCCGTCTTCCAGATCTCTGCGGAGGCCGCTGCTGCCAAGAACATGACCATCACGCCCGTGTTCCCCGTCCTGTTCACCACCATCGCCTGCGGTGCTATCTCCGGCTTCCACTCCCTGGTCGCCTCCGGTACCACCTCCAAGCAGCTCGATAAGGAAACCGACGCGAAGCCCATCGCTTACGGCGGCATGCTGATCGAGTGCGTGCTGGCGATTCTGACGCTGGTTGCCGTCGCTTATGCTTATAAGTGGAACGCTGCCAACCCCGACGCCGCCCTGAAGGGCGCCACCGCTATCTTCGGCGGCGGTATTGCCGGCATGATCGATCCCAGCCGCGGTACGGTCTATCACGTCCTGTACACCCTGCTGGTTCTGACCTACTCCACCTTCTGCCTGACCTCCCTCGATACCGCTACCCGTATGGGCCGCTTCATGTTCCAGGAGTTCTGGATCGACGGCTCCAAGGGCGAAACCCCCGAGAATGTCACCGGCTTCAAGAAGGTTATGGCCAACCCCTATGTTGCGACCGTCATCACCGTCGTTCTGGGCATCATGCTCGGCCTGAACGGTTACCAGAAGATCTGGGCGCTGTTCGGCTCCGCCAACCAGCTGCTGGCCGCTCTGGCTCTGCTGGCTGTGGCTACCTGGCTCGGCAATGTCGGCAAGAACAACAAGATGTTCCTCATCCCCATGGCCTTCATGCTGGTCGTCACCATCTGCTCCCTGATCATCAACACCAAGACGCAGATCGGTCTGATCACCAAGGGCGGCGCCGACTGGGGCCCCTATGTTCAGGCGATCCTCGGCGTGCTGCTGGTCATCCTGGCCGTCGTCCTCGCGATCGAGGGTATCTCCACCCTCAGCAAGCAGGCCAAGGCCAAGGCTGCAAAGTAAGCTGGGTTTTCCAACTGAATCAGGGCGGAGTTTTGCCAGTCTCCGCTGACAGAGACAGGGCTGCCGAAAGGCAGCCCTGTCTTTTACCCGCAAAATTGAAGAGATGGAGGGCGAAGCCACTGGCTTCGCCCTCCATCTCTTCTGTGCGGTGTCTACTTCTCGTCTGCGAGGATTTCCTCCGCAATGACGCGCCGCGTCACGCAGCGATCCATCGCCCGCTTTTCGATCAGGCGGTGCGCCTCCTGTTCCGTCAGATGGAGCCTGTCGATCAGCATCCACTTTGCGCGGTTTACGATCCGGATCTCCTCCATCTTTCTCTCCAGCGTGGCCGTTTTCTGTTCCATCCGCCGCAGGCGCTCACGCGTGCTGCGCAGCAGCCGCAGCGACTGCGTCATGATCTGCGCTGTTGTGGGCTTGGACACCGTGAGCACACCGAAATCCGATACCCGGGCATTGATATCGGGGTAGTGCTCCGCCTTCACGAGCAGAAGCACGCCTGATCCGGTGTTTTCACAGACGTCGAGCGCCAGCTGCGTGCCGAAGTCGTCCGGCATCGGGGTGTTGATGAGCACGAGGTCAAAGCGCCGCTCAAGCAGAGCGCGCCGCGCGCCCGCAACCGTCGCCGCAACGGCGATGGGCTGCTGATACTGACTCCCGGCCAGCAGCGGCAGCATCGAGCCGTTCAGCCGCGCAGAGGAGGATACAAGCAATACGCTGTAACAGCGGTCACGGTCATTCACCTGTATCCCTCCCTTCTGTGCTCTTATCCGGCCGAGCCGGTATAGCCTTCTATCATCTCACGCGGCAGGCTCTTTGCAATGAAGCGGCTCTGCGCCGCGGCCTCCCGCGCCTGTGCCAGCGACCGCGGCAGCGCCCTGCAGCGCGCGTGGACCTCCTCCGGCGCGTGATACAGATCCAGATCCGTCGCCTCCGGCAGCTGCGCATGCGTCCGGATACCGTCCAGTCCCGCCCGGATCAGCAGCGTAAACGCCAGATAGGGGTTGCACATCGGATCCGGTGAGCGCAGCTCCGCGCGGCGATATTCGCCGTCCGCCGCCGGGATCCGGATGAGCTGCGAGCGGTTCTCGCGCGACCAGGAGATATATCCCGGTGCCTTCCCGACGCCGAAACGGTGATAAGATTCCTCCGTCGCGTTTAAAAACGCGGTCATTTCGGTGATATGCGCCAGAATCCCGGCGATCACCTCCGGCATTACGTCGCGTCCATCCACCGCGTGGACGGAAAAATTGACATGCATACCGTTGCCTGGCGCATGTGCCAGAGGTTTGGGCGAAAAATCTGCGCACAGACCGTTGCGCGCCGCGATCGTGTGCACCACCGTGCGGAAGGTTACGGCGTTGTCCGCCGCCGTAACGGGATCCGCGTAGCGGAAGTCGATCTCATTCTGCCCCGGCCCCTCCTCGTGGTGCGAGCGCTCCGGCTGGATTCCCATCTGCTCGAGCGTCAGGCAGATCTCACGGCGCACATTCTCCCCCTTGTCCTCGGGCGCAATGTCCATATAGCCGGCGTTGTCATAGGGGATGCGTGTCGGCTCGCCGTTCTCGTCGCGCCGGAAAAGATAGAACTCCATCTCCGAGCCGAAAGCAAACGTGATCCCCTCCTGCGCGGCATCCGCCGCCGCGCGCTGCAGCAGCGCGCGGCAGTCGGCCGCGCAGGGTGTACCATCCGGGTGCTTCACGGCGCAGAGCATCCGCACCACGCGCCCGTGCTCCGGCCGCCACGGCAGCGCCGTCAGCGTGGACGTGTCCGGAAACAGGAGCAGATCCGAATGCACCACATCACCGAACCCAGGCACCGCCGACGCGTCGATGGCGATGCCATGCTCATACGCCCGCCCGAACTCGTCGGCCATGATGGAGATATTCTTCTGTTTGCCGTAAATATCGCAGAAGGCCATGCGGATAAACTTGACCTCCTCCTCGACAATGTACTGCTGAATCTCTTCCCGAGAATACTTCATCTCCGTCTCCCTTCCGCCGCGTCAGTTGGCGACATACATCTGTTGATAGGGGTTGCGCCCCTCGGGGGTCACCACTGTGAACGGCCCGGCCATCAGCGCCTGCGCATCGTGGCCGAACAGCTTCGCAAACCGCTCGACCAGCGGCCGGATCTCGCACAGATCCTCCTCCGCCGCCGGATGCTGGGCCGTCTGCTGCGGGAACTGGATGGCCGATACGTCGCCGCGCAGCACCATCTTGCCCCCGTGCATACCGGTGCAGGGAAAGTTCCCGACAATGGGCCGTCCGTCCGTGTGAAGACCCAGCACAAGGATCAGCCCTCCCGCCTGATACTCTCCGAGAAAGCTCCCCGCGCGCCCGCCGATCACAAGCACCGGCTTCTTCTCGCGATAGGCCTTCATATGAACGCCCGCGCGGTATCCGGCGCTCCCGCCGACAAAGATTTCTCCCCCGCGCATGGCATAGCCCGCCGTGTCGCCGATATCCCCGCGCACAACGATCCGCCCCGCGTTCATCGTATCGCCCACGGCGTCCTGCGCGTTGCCGTTGACCGTGATCTCCGCCCCGGTCAGATACGCCCCGAGGGCGTTGCCGGGGATTCCGTAGATCTCGATCGTCTTATCGCTCATGCCCGCCGCGATGAACCGCTGCCCGAGACAGCCGGTAATCCGGCAGACCGGCCCGCTGCGCCGCAGCGCCTCATTGATGGCCGTATAGTCCAGCCGGTCCGCATCTATGAAAAACAATTTTACTACGCCTCCCATCCAATTGCCACTGAATTTCCTATAAATATCGCTTTTTCACTCCCCGGCGTGGCGGATGCCGAGAATCTCCAGCTCCTTTTCCGTCATCCCGACGCCGCAGAGCATCAGCCGGTTTCCGCGCAGCGCCTCGATGGAGTTGATGCCCATGCCGCCCATCATCTCCTTGATCTCATGGCGCCACGCGGTCATCAGATTCACGAGCCGCTGCGCGCCCTCCTCCGGGTCGAGCCGCCGCGTCAGCTCCTCCCGCTGCGTCGCGATGCCCCAGCTGCAGTTGCCGCTCTGGCAGGTGCGGCAGAGGTGGCACCCCAGCGCCAGCAGCGCCGCCGTCGCGATATAGCACGCGTCCGCCCCGAGCGCCACAGCCTTCACCACGTCCGCCGCGGAGCGGATGCTCCCGCCGACAATCAGGCTCACCCGGTCGCGGATCCCCTCGTCGCGCAGCCGCTGGTCAACCGCCGCGAGCGCAAGCTCGATCGGGATACCGACGTTGTCGCGGATGCGTGTCGGTGCCGCGCCCGTGCCGCCGCGCAGGCCGTCGATGGCGATGATGTCCGCGCCGCTGCGGGCGATACCGCTGGCGATGGCTGCGATGTTGTGCACCGCCGCCACCTTGACGATGACGGGCTTTTCATACCGCGTGGCCTCCTTGAGCGAGAACACCAGCTGCCGCAGGTCCTCGATGGAGTAGATGTCGTGGTGCGGCGCGGGCGAGATGGCATCGCTCCCCTGCGGAATCATGCGCGTGCGCGAGACGTCCGCGCCGACCTTCCGCCCGGGCAGATGTCCGCCGATGCCGGGCTTCGCCCCCTGCCCCATCTTGATCTCGATGGCCGCGCCCGCGTTCAGATACCCCTCATACACGCCGAAGCGCCCGGAGGCCACCTGCACCACCGTCTGCGGCCCGAAGTCGTAAAAATCCTCATGCAGGCCGCCCTCCCCCGCGTTCCAGCAGGTTCCGAGCCGCTGCGCCGCGAGCGCAAGGCTCTTCTGCGCGTTATAGCTGATCGAGCCGTAGCTCATCGCTGAAAAGAGCACAGGCATGCTCAGCTCCAGCTGCGGCGGGAGGTCGGTCTTGAGCCGCCCGTTCTCATCGCGCGCAACCTGCGCCGGCTTTTTGCCGAGGAAAACGCGCGTCTCCATCGGTTCGCGCAGCGGATCAATCGGCGGGTTCGTCACCTGCGAGGCGTTGATCAATATCCGGTCCCAGTACACCGGCAGCGCCTTCGGCGTCCCCATGGACGACAGCAGCACGCCGCCGCTGGCTGCCTGCTTGTAGATCTCGCGGATCGTGTCCGCCTGCCAGTTGGCGTTTTCACGGAAGGTACAGTCGTTTTTGACAATCTTCAGCGCGTGCGTCGGACAGAACGACACGCAGCGCTGACAGTCCACGCAGCGGCTCTCGTCGGCGCGCATGCGCTTCGTCTTTTCGTCAAAGCTGTGTACGCCGCAGGCGCACTGCTTTTCGCAGATGCGGCAGGCCGTGCACCGCGTTTCGCTGCGCACCACCTCAAACTCCGGAAACAGATAGGATACGGACATCAGTAAGCACCTTCTTCCACTTTCACAATCATCGGCTCGCCGCCCATCGGGGCGTAGAAATGACCCGCGTGCGGCTCCATCGCGCGGATAGCCGCCTCCTCGCTCGCGATATAGACCCGGTCGCCGCAGGTCGAGGTGATGAGCGAGCGGAGCTTCAGCCGGTCGTTGAGCGCCATCAGCCCGCCCGTGAAGCCCAGTACGATCGAAAACGGCCCCGTGATGAGCAGGCTGGCATAGACCTTGCGCAGATATGTCAGCTGTTCTGCCTCGGCGGGGCTCCTGCGTGCAATCGTGCTCCAGAACGGCGCGGCGATGACGGACGCCATCTCCTCCAGCGTCAGCCCCTGCCGCCGCAGCAGATAGTCGGCGATATAGGTGATGACCTCCGTATCGGTCTGCAGCGTACAGCGATAGCCAAACATCTCCATATAGCGCCGGTTCGCGTCATAGGACGAGATCTCCCCGTTGTGTACGACCGAATAGTCGAGCAGCGTAAACGGGTGCGCGCCGCCCCACCAGCCGGGCGTGTTTGTCGGATAACGCCCGTGTGCCGTCCAGCAATAGCCCGCATAGCTGTCGAGCCGGTAGAACCGGCCCACATCCTCCGGGTATCCCACGGCCTTGAACGTCCCCATATTCTTGCCGCTTGAAAAGACATACACGCCCTGCAGCGCCGTGTTCAGATGCATCACCGTGCGCGCGACATATTCCTTCTCGTCGATCTGCAGCCGCGCCACGACCGACTGCAGCGGCGCGAGGAAATACCGCCAGATCAGCGGCACGTCTGTGATCTGCGGGACCTTGTGTACCGGGACAGGCTCGGCCTGCACGATCTCAAACCGCTCCCGCAGCTGCGCCTCACACGCCCGGCGGGCGGTATCGTCCTCAAAAAAGACATGGAACGCGTAAAAGTCCCGGTATTCCGGGTAAATGCCATAGGCCGCAAAGCCGCCGCCCAATCCATTTGAACGCTCATGCATGGGAACCATGCTCTTCATGATTCCCTCCCCGCTCATCCGCTCGTCCTTACGGGAAATCACCGCGGAAATCGCGCAGCCGGAGGGAATCCTTACCTGCCCCTCTTTCTTCATTCTTTTTCTCTCCTTTTTAACAATTAAAAAGGCGTCCATCTCCGCAGAGGAAACCGATTCCTCTGCGGAGATGAACGCCATTGCTCATCCGGATTTTGAATTTTTTTGAATTATAGCACGGGCATCCCCGCTTGTCAAACCCCTTTTCGGCAAAATTGACAAAAAACGCAAAACAGGATTGACAAATCCGGAAAACGCTCGTATAATGCCCACATCGAAGGCAAAGGCGTCTGAGAGATGTTATCTCAGGCGGCTTTGTCTTTTTTTGTAGCTTGCGTAAAAACGCCATGCGTTTTTCAATTGAGTAAAGGAGTGCTGATTATGAACACAATCCCTGAATTCTTCGGAAGCCTGGTATTTGACGACCGCGTTATGAAGTCGCGGCTGCCCTCCGGCGTGTACAATTCCCTGCGCAAGACCATCGCCGAGGGCGCGAGTCTGGACAGCTACGTCGCTGACGCCGTGGCCGCCGCGATGAAGGATTGGGCGGTGGAGCACGGCGCGACGCACTTCACCCATTGGTTCCAGCCTCTGACCGGCATCACCGCCGAAAAGCACGACAGCTTCATCTCCCCCTCTCCGGACGGCGGCGTGATTATGGAATTCTCCGGCAAGGAACTCATTCAGGGTGAGCCGGACGCCTCGAGCTTCCCCTCCGGCGGCCTGCGCGCGACGTTCGAGGCCCGCGGCTATACCGCGTGGGATCCGACATCCTATGCCTTCATCAAGGGTAAGACGCTCTGTATCCCCACCGCCTTCTGCTCCTATGGCGGCGAGGCGCTCGATAAGAAGACGCCCCTGCTGCGCTCGATGCAGGCGCTGAACAAGCAGGCCATGCGCATCCTGCGCCTGTTCGGCAACACCACCGTCAAGTGCGTGCGCACCTCGGTCGGTCCGGAGCAGGAGTACTTCCTCGTCGACAAGGAGATGTACGAAAAGCGCCGCGACCTCGTGTTCTGCGGGCGGACGCTCTTCGGTGCCATGCCGCCGAAGGGGCAGGAGCTGGACGACCACTACTTCGGCGTCATCAAGCCGCGCGTCGCGGCCTATATGGCCGACCTGAACGACGAACTCTGGAAGCTCGGGATCCTCGCCAAAACCGAGCACAACGAGGTTGCCCCCGCGCAGCACGAGCTGGCGCCGATCTACACGACCACCAACGTCGCCACCGACCACAACCAGCTCACCATGGAGATCATGCAGAAGGTCGCCGACCGGCACGGACTGGTCTGTCTGCTGCACGAAAAGCCCTTTGACGGCGTCAACGGCAGCGGCAAGCACAACAACTGGTCCATCGCAACCGACACGGGCGTAAACCTGCTGACCCCCGGCGAAACGCCGCATGAAAACGCCCAGTTCCTGCTGTTTCTGTGCGCGGTAATTCAGGCCGTCGACGACTATCAGGATCTGCTCCGTCTGTCCGTGGCCACGGCCGGCAACGACCACCGCCTCGGCGCGAACGAGGCGCCCCCCGCTGTCGTGTCCATGTTCCTCGGCGATGAGCTGACCGGCATCCTCGACTCCATCGAGAAAGAGGAGCCCTACAGCGCCGCGGAAAAGACCGTCATGAAGCTCGGCGTCCATGTCCTGCCGAAGTTCATCCGCGACACGACCGACCGCAACCGCACCTCCCCCTTCGCCTTCACCGGCAACAAGTTCGAGTTCCGCATGCTCGGCTCCTCGAACAGCATCGCCTGCGCAAACATCATGCTCAACGCCGCCGTGGCGCAGTCGCTGAAGATCTACGCCGACCACCTCGAGTGCGCGCAGGACTTCGACGGCGAGCTGCACCTGCTGCTGCGCCAGACGATCGCCGCCCATAAGCGCATCATCTTCAACGGCAACGGCTATGATGACGCCTGGATCCATGAGGCAACCGAGGAGCGCGGCCTTCTGAACCTGCGCACCACCGCCGATGCCATGCCGACGCTCCTCAAGCCGAAAAACGTCGCCATGCTGACGGGCCTGAAGGTCATGACCGCAGCCGAAATCCAGTCCCGCTACGACATCACCCTCGATAACTACTGCAAGACCGTGAACATCGAGGGCCGCACGATGGTCGACATGGCCCGCCGCGAGATTCTCCCCGCCGTCGAAGCCTATACGCAGAGCCTTGCCGCGGCGCTCTCCGCCAAGACGGCCGCCGTCCCGGCGCTGCCGTGCAGCTACGAAAAGAGCCGCATCGCCAAGCTCTCCACCCTGACCGACGCCATCAGCTCTGCCGCCGACGAACTCGACAGCATCCTGCGCGAGGTACATGCGTTCGATGACGTAACCCGCGCCTCCTGTGCCATGCGCGACCGGGTGCTGCCGCAGATGAGCCGCCTGCGCGCCGTCTGTGACGAGGCCGAGACGCTGACCGCCCGTTCCTTCTGGCCGTTCCCGACCTACGACGACCTGCTGTTCGGTCTTGAATAAGCATACTTCGTTTCTCCTTTACATACAGCCCGATGGCGCCGCGAGAATTCTCGCGGCGCCATCGAGCCAT
>ERZ772900.2252-NODE-2252-length-14943-cov-4.613850_pt1 | contig 14943 bp, 10 predicted proteins | sample MGYA00512124_ERZ772900 | MGnify/ENA primary metagenome ERZ772900 (study PRJEB29015, sample SAMEA2737716) | human gut metagenome | biome: human gut; feature: human-associated habitat; material: faeces | place: China | collected 2012 ... | reverse complement strand
ATATTGCTTCCATCTCTGGTCACCGTAAGGATTGTACCCGCATCATAGGTTTCCAGTTCATTTCCTGACAAGTCCACAGCCTTAAAATCAACCAGCCCGGTAATCGGTACGAGTACCTTACCATTAATCAGTCCAACAGAAATATCCGGACCTAAGTTATTAACCTTATCCACATTCCGGATTTTCTGACTGTTATCTTTCTTCTTCCTGTCCTTTATTTCCTTTTTCTTCTTATTATTCTTTTCTGCACTTTTGTCTGCCTTCTTAACTTTTCCCGAATTGACGGTCTGTCTGCCATTAAGGTCTGGCTTGCCGGAATTACCCAGTTCCGGATAATCCTTTTCCAGCTCATCCATACTTACTACTTTAATTGTTGACCCATTTGCAGCCCGGACAGCCCCTGGAAAGCTGATTGTCAGTCCCAGACACACTGCCATAACTAAGGCGGTCTTTTTCATCATATGTTTGCCTCTTTATTAATGTCTGAAAAATATATTGAGGATAATTATCCCCAGAAAGGAAATCAGAAGACATGTTACCCAGGGAAAATATATTTCTGTATTACCTGACTTAAAATGGATATCCCCTGGCAGATTCCCCATAAATGGTATTTTACCACCAATGGAAATAAGAATTCCTGCAGCAATGAGAATAACCCCAAGAAAAATCAGACTTTTCCCCATAACTCCTATCCCTCCCCTGTCTCTGAAGAATTCTGATTCCATGGAACTCCTAAATGATCATATGCAGCACGGGTAGCCACTCTTCCTCTGGGAGTGCGGGATAAAAATCCTATCTGCATAAGATACGGTTCATACACATCCTCAATAGTTGCGCGCTCTTCACTTACGGCCGCGGCGATAGTATCAATACCTACCGGTCCACCATTAAATTTATAAATAATGGTCTTCAGCACTTCCCGGTCAATGGCATCCAGCCCAATGCCATCCACATGCAGCTGAGCCAGCGCATGGGCGGCAATTTCATTGGTTATGACCCCGCTGCCCATTACCTGCGCAAAATCTCTGACCCGTTTAAGAAGTCGGTTGGCAATACGTGGAGTTCCCCGGGAACGCCGTGCAATTTCCTGTGCCCCTTCATCGGCTATATCAATATTCAGGATGGAAGCGTGCTACATACTTTATACGAGAAGTCAACCATCGAAATTGGTGATCATGTTTCCGTAGGACATAATGTGACGATTCACGGAGCAACCGTCAAAGATTATGCACTTATCGGGATGGGATCTACTATACTGGATCATGCCGTAATAGGCGAAGGGGCCATCGTTGCCGCCGGTTCTTTGGTCTTGAGCAATACAGTGATCGAACCCGGAAGTATCTGGGGAGGGGTACCGGCTAAATTTATCAAGAAGGTAGACCCGGAACAGGCAAAGGAACTAAACCAAAAAATCGCTCACAATTACCTGATGTATTCCCAATGGTATAAATAAAGAAAAAATAGATTCATAAAAAGATCCCTTATTTTAGCTTCGTCCACAACAGGAGTTCTAAAATAAGGGGATCTATATTCTTTATATCAAACTTCAGTTCATTAATGAAGCCGCTCCATTTATCTATTTCAAATTATTTATTCTGAAGACTTGAAGCAACTTTATCCATCTCTAAAAGTTAATCATGTGCATAATCTTCTCCGTAGCTCCGGCATTACTGGTCACATAATAACCGGCATTCGCGCCGGTCTCACGCATGAAAGCGTCATCTGTCCGGAAACGGTCCAACAAGGTTTTCAACTCGTTATAGTCTTTAATAGAGTATGCGCCTTTAGCTTCGAGCAACCGGATTGCTTCCATAAACTTCTGATATTTCGGTCCGAAGATAACAGGAATGCCATATACAGCAGCTTCCAGTGTATTATGAATACCGACGCCAAAACCACCTCCGATATAAGCCACTTCTCCATAGCGGTAAATAGAAGATAACAGTCCGAAGCAATCGATAATCAAGCAATCAACTTTCAGTACATTCTTTTCGTCAGCACGAGTATAGCGTACATAAGGACGTTTCAGTTTACTGATAATCTCCACCAGATGATTTTCATCAATCACATGCGGAGCGATGATCAACTTCATTTCCGGATGGGTATTGAAGTACTCCAGGAATAAATCTTCATCCGGTCCCCAAGAACTGCCGGCTACAAACGTAAAGGCATTGTCTCCTTTAAACATTTTCACCAACGGAAGGTCTTTGGCCTCTTCCCGAATCTGCAACACACGGTCGAAACGGGTATCTCCCACCACTGTCACACGACTAATGCCAATCTTCGACAAATAGCGTTTGGAAGCCTCATTTTGCACAAACAAATGATCGAAATCCTTCAGCACATTGCGATAAGTCCCACCATACCATTTAAAGAATATCTGATCGCGACGGAAAATGGAAGAAACACTATACACCGGGATGCGACGCTTATGAAGCTCATCCAGGTAATTCTTCCAAAATTCGTACTTGATAAAGAATGCCATGCACGGGGTTGCAATATCCAGGAACTTCTTCACATTCCGCGGTTTATCAAACGGCAGATAGCAGACAATATCCGCCCCCCGGTAATGCTTACGCACCTCGTAACCGGAAGGAGAGAAAAATGTCAGCAATATCTTATAATCGGGATATTTTTCCCTGATCATTTCTATTAATGGACGCCCTTGTTCAAACTCACCAAGCGAAGCAGCGTGAAACCAAATATACTGCTCCCCTTTCTCCACTTGCTGTCGTAGAAGTTCATACACCACCCAATGCCCTTTCATCATTTTTCGGGGCTTACGGCTGAACGGAGCAGCAAAATGAACCAAAAGGTCATAAACAACTATTGCCAGATTGTAAAGCATAATTTACAAATCCTAATTATTTAAGTACCTCTACGGCACGCTTCATACGAGCCAATGTCTCTTCCTTGCCCAATACCCAAGAAATATCGAACATATGCGGACCTTTACCTTCGCCCACCAGTGTCAGACGGAAGGCATTCATTATATTACCTGTATGGTAACCTTTTTCAGCAATCCAGTCCATCACTACCCTCTCCTGGCCTTCAATGCTGAAATCCTCGATGCCGGCAATTACTTCCGCCAACTCAGTCATACATTTTGCCGAGTCTTCTTTCCAGCGTTTCTTCACTGTCTTTTCGTCATATTCAGCAGGAGCCACAAAGAAGAAACTACATACATCCCACAGTTCCTTGATAAAACTTACACGGTCTTTCATCATGCCGACTACCGTAACGACCTTCTCGAAAGGAGCCTCTACCCCATGCTCTTTCAGCACAGGCAAAAACAGTTCGGCAATTTCTTCATTCGGTTTAAGCTGGATATACTGATGATTGAACCAAATACCTTTTTTATAGTCGAATTTAGCTCCGGACTTGCTGCAACGATGAATGTCGAACAGTTTTATCATCTCGTCCATAGACATCACTTCCTGATCGTTGCCCGGATTCCATCCCAACAAAGCCAGGAAGTTAATCACCGCTTCGGGCAAATAACCCGATTCACGATATCCGGAAGACACTTCCCCCGATTCCGGACGCCATTCCAACGGGAATACAGGGAATCCCAAACGGTCACCGTCACGCTTACTTAGTTTACCGTTTCCTTCCGGCTTCAGCAGCAAAGGCAGGTGGGCAAATTCCGGCATCGTGTCTTCCCAGCCGAATGCACGGTACAACAGTACGTGCAGCGGTGCCGAAGGCAACCATTCTTCGCCACGGATTACGTGAGACACTTCCATCAAATGGTCATCCACAATGTTCGCGAGATGATAAGTAGGCAGTTCGTCAGCCGATTTATAGAGCACCTTGTCATCCAGAATAGATGAATTAATAACGACTTCGCCACGAATCAAGTCATTCACGTGAACATCCTCGTTCGGCTCAATCTTAAAGCGGACCACATATTGCTTTCCTTCAGCAATCAATGCATCCACTTCTTCTTTCGACATTGTCAGAGAATTGCGCATCATCCTGCGGGTAGATGCATCATATTGGAAGTTAGCAATTTCCGCACGCTTAGCATCCAGTTCCTCAGGAGTATCAAAAGCGATGTATGCCTTGTCATTATCCAACAAAATCTGCACGTATTTCTTATAGATTTCGCGACGTTCGGACTGACGGTACGGGCCGTGTTCTCCACCGAAGCTCACTCCTTCGTCAAAGTGGATACCCAACCACTTGAATGACTCAAGTATATACTCTTCCGCTCCCGGCACGAACCGGTTGGAGTCAGTATCTTCAATACGGAAAATGAGGTCTCCGCCGTGTTGACGCGCAAATAGATAATTATACAAAGCTGTACGCACACCACCGATGTGCAGTGCTCCCGTAGGACTCGGAGCAAAACGAACTCTTACTTTTCTTTCTGCCATAATTTGGGTTAGTATAGGTAAATCGTGGCAAAATTAAACCTTTTTTTCCACACTATTGTTTTTTTTTGTACTTTTCGCAAAAATTTCAATGCGTATGGAACATATGAAGAAGAAAAAGAGGTTCTCAAGAAGAGATATATTATATAAATCATTGCTGTTTGTAGCGACAGTGACACTGATTGTCTATTTCCTGCCACGTGACGGAAAATTCAACTATCAGTTTGACATAAACAAGCCCTGGAAGTACGGGCAGTTGATAGCCACTTTTGACTTTCCGATCTATAAAGACGACGCAGTGGTGAACCGGGAACAGGATAGTCTGCTGGCTTCCTTCCAACCTTATTATCTGCTTGACAAACAAGTAGAGAAAGACGCAATCGCCAAGCTGAAAGAGAATTACCATACTCACCTGAAAGGTATACTTCCTTCCGTAGATTATCTGCGATACATCGAACGGACATTAAAAGAAATATACGGAGAGGGCATCGTTTCGACAGAAAACATACAAGAACTCCACAAGGACAGCACTTCGGCGATCATGATTATCGACGACAAGCTCGCAAACTCCAAGCCTACCGATCATATATATACGGTCAAAAAAGCTTATGAGTACTTGCTATCCGCAGATACGACCCACTTCAACCGTGAGATTCTGAGACAATGTTCTTTAAACGAATACATCACTCCCAATCTCACATTCGACCAGCAACGGACACAGACCGCCAAAGAGGAAATGCTGAACAACTATTCCTGGGCCAACGGATTAGTCGTCAGCGGGCAGAAAATTATAGACCGTGGAGAAATCATCAGTCCGGAAACGTACAATATTCTGGAATCATTACGCAAAGAGTCTATCAAGCGCAGTGAATCCATTGATCAGAGCCGCTTGATTCTTGGCGGGCAGATTTTGTTTGTCGGTATGCTGATGCTTTGCTTTATGCTCTATCTCGACCTGTTCCGAAAAGATTATTATGAGCGCAAAGGCAGCCTGTCGTTACTGTTTACACTGATTGTATTTTATAGTGTGGTAACAGCTTTCATGGTATCACATAATATATTTAATGTATATATGATTCCGTATGCGATGCTGCCCATCATCATACGGGTTTTCCTCGATTCACGAACTGCCTTCCTGACGCATGTCATTACGATATTAATCTGCTCTATATCCCTGCGTTTTCCGCATGAGTTCATTCTGACGCAGTTGGCTGCCGGATTAGTTGCCATTTTCAGTTTAAGGGAACTTTCGCAGAGGTCACAGCTCTTCCGCACGGCCTTATTGGTGATACTGACTTATGCGGCTATTTACTTCGCATTCGAGCTAATGACCGAGAACGGACTTGCCAATGACTTCTCTAAGTTGAATGCACGGATGTATACCTATTTCTTTATTAATGGTATTCTGCTGCTGTTTACATATCCGTTGCTGTTTCTGCTGGAAAAGACGTTCGGCTTTACCTCTAATGTGACTTTGGTCGAACTTTCCAATATCAACAGTGATCTTCTCCGGCAGATGTCCGAAACCGTGCCCGGAACTTTCCAGCACTCTATGCAGGTAGCCAATCTGGCGGCAGAAGCAGCGATCCGTATTGGAGCGAAAAGTCAATTAGTACGTACCGGAGCTTTATATCATGATATCGGCAAGATGGAGAATCCCGCTTTCTTTACGGAGAATCAGTCGGGAGGCGTCAATCCTCATAAGAATCTGAATTATGAGCAAAGTGCCCAGGTCGTGATCAGTCATGTGACAGACGGATTGAAACTGGCGGACAAGCATAATCTGCCGAAAGTTATCAAAGACTTTATCAGCACCCATCATGGACGGGGGAAAACGAAGTTCTTCTATATCTCATGGAAGAACGAGCACCCCGACGAGGAACCGAATGAAGAACTGTTCACCTATCCGGGTCCTAATCCTTTCTCAAAGGAGACAGCTATTCTGATGATGGCGGATGCTGTCGAAGCGGCGTCACGCAGTCTGCCGGAATATACGGAAGAAACTATCAGCAACTTGGTCGACAAGATCATTGACTCCCAAGTTGCTGAAGGTTATTTCAAAGAGTGCCCTATCACTTTCAAGGACATTGCGACCATCAAGACGGTATTCAAAGAAAAGCTGAAAATCGCTTATCACACACGGATCAGTTATCCTGAGTTAAAGAAGTAAGCAGACCGGCACAAGCGTCTTCGAGTACATCCAGCACATATTCAAATCCTTCGGCCCCTCCATAGTAGGGGTCGGGGACATGGTCGGCGAGAATGCGGGTACAGTACTCCGTCATGCGATGAATCTTTTTCCACTCTTCCGTAGAAGGAGCTTTTTCTTTCAGATCATCTATGTTACGGTCGTCCATGCCAATAATCAGATCAAAATTATAAAAGTCCTCTGTCCGCACCGGACGGGAGCGATGAACCAGTTGATAACCACGACGGGCAGCGTGTGCACGCATCCGGCTATCCGGCAATTCGCCTTGATGATAAGACAGGATTCCGGCGGAATCAATCACAAATTCTTTTTCCAGTCCGGCTTCTTTGATCAGGTGAAGCATTACTCCTTCCGCCATAGAGCTACGGCAGATATTTCCCAAACAGACAAATAATATTTTCTTCATAATTTACGTTTAATAATTGACAGGCTTCATTCGTTTCTATTATCAAAACGAATTAAGTATCTGATTGGCCCGGTTCACGGTAACGGCTGCCGGTATTTCCGGCATATCACCCAAATTAAACGGCGCCAGCATTTTCTCTATCTTCTTTAATCCGGCTTTATTTCCCTTCTTCTCAAATTCCTGACGAAGAATCGTTATTTTCTCATGTGCCTGAATACCTTCGATCAAACGTTCGAAACGGATACAGCTACGGGCTCCCGGATACACGAGATAAGTATCTCCTGCCGCCCACGTGCGGAAACGTGAATCGAGCAACGGCTCCAAAGGCCAGCTATTGTATGCCCAACGCAGATAGCCGTCCAGATGCTTCTTCGAAGAATAGAAACTCACCCATGCAGCCTCAGCAGGATCGGAAAAAGTGAATGTATTGGGATGTGCTTCCGTACAACAAGTATAATAGGTGGTACGTTTATTCTCGGCCGCACGGCGGAGACGCACTTCTTCCGGGAAGTTCTGTCCGATAACAATGCAATAATCGTACAAGTCCGGCTCTATCTCAGCATGATAATTACCGGCCAGTGAAACTTTAAACTCCGGATCTGCCTTACGGATTACTTTCAACGTTTTCTGCATTACATCCATCGGACGCTCATCCATCGCAATCGCACAAATATCAAACCATCCTTTTTCTCTCAGATGCTTGGAAAAAGAAGTAAGCATCGCAACCCACATTTCTTCATAAGCAGGTTCTCCCGGTGCTGTCTTTACAAACTTCAATGAATTTGTTGCCTGATCAAAATACTGGAAAGATAATTCCCAGGGAACCATAGAGTAACAGTTAATCTGCTGATCGATACCGACACTCATCATAAACTCTACCCACCGATCGAAAACCGTATAGTCGAAAGCCCAAGTGCCGTCGGCACGTTTCATCCATGTAACCATCGTCTCGAAATAATCTTCAGTCTGACCGTTCCAGGGTTTATGTGTCAAAGTGGCTGTGATAATCTTTTGACCGGCATCTGCCAGCATTTTCATCAGCGGGCGCATAGCGTCCAGATGCTCCTGGCTCCACAAGGGAACCTGATAATAACGGGCTACGGCAAACGGGCTCTGCCACAAATCCAGATGATAAGCCCATTCGGACGGTGCAGGAAGTTCACGGGAAGAAACGAGGATTTCGAGATTAAGCTGCTGCAACAGACGGGAACCGTCTTTTACCAGCAAAGCACCCTTGTAGGTTCCGGGAGTAGCCGATTGAGGAATCCAACATTGCACCCAGATAGGCTGAACGGTACGTGCCGGAACAGACATTGATTTCAAGTTCGTATCAATCGGGTCGGCTACCAACAACGAATCGTAATCCACTGCTTGACGGTGACCGCACGCGCCTCTGCCATCTTTATTCAGTTCATCGGTCATTACATAACGGATGAAACCGGCTTTAAACGCCTCATCCGAAAGACTATTTCCTTTTTTATCTTTAAAATCGGTAAAGCTGAAGTTCAGATCTTTCACCTCAGTGCCGGTCCAGACAACAGCCTGCGCGTTTACACGTTCGCCACGCCAGCCTTTTAAAGTGGTAAGCTGCTGCTTTTTCAGCTGGGGAAGCCGATGCTTCGCATAGCGGGTGTCAATTGTTCCCCAGGAAATCTGAGGGATGGTAACTGCTGCCCAGTCTTTATCAGAGGGGGAAGAAGGATCGGGCAGTTCCTGATAAGTTTCAATTGGAAATTTCGGTTGCCCCGTAGGGGTTCCACACTGCGTCACTCCTTGCTGGGCAAAAAGAGGACTCACACCAATAAGACATGTTAAGCAATAAATCGTAAGTCGTTTCATGGTTAGTTAATTTATAAAGGTTATTATAAGGAAAATATTAGGTCTGTATCAAGTGCTACATCGGATCTACATCATAATAGACAATCAAGGATTTATAGCGCTCATCTTCCAGCATCTCTTTCTGGATACGTTGTAGCAATTCCCGCGCACGTCCCATCGGGGCATTCTGTTCGATCTTCAACACTATCTTTTTGATGAATAATGTCTGGATACGGGCAACGGGAGGTTTGTCCGGTCCCAATACCCGGTTTCCGAACACGGTTCTTAGTTTATCTGCCATGACCGCAGCCATCTGGTCCAGCAAAGCTTCATTATGGTTTTTCAGATATACATACACCAACCGATAGTAAGGGGGATAATGAAACATTTGCCGTTCGGCGAGCTGACCGTCTACCATTTCTTCATAGTTATTACCGATAACCTGATGGATAATGGGGTGATCAATGCTTTTCGTTTGCAATACCACCCGCCCGCGTTTATTTTTACGTCCGGCTCGTCCCGCTACTTGTGCCATCAGTTGGAAAGCACGTTCGTAAGAACGGAAATCCGGATAATTAAGCATGGTGTCCGCATTTAAGATACCCACTATACTTACGTGATCAAAGTCCAGACCTTTCGAAACCATTTGCGTACCGATAAGTATATCCGTCTTTCCCTGTTCAAAGTCGGCAATAATCTTCTCGTAGGCAGCTCGGGTACGGGTAGTGTCCAAATCCATTCGGGCAACAGCCGCTTCCGGAAAAAGGACTTTGATATCATCTTCAATCTTTTCCGTACCAAAACCGCGATTGACCAGTTCTGTTCCTTCACAGGCAGGACAGGACTTCGGCAGTTGATAGGTATAGCCGCAATAATGGCAGGTCAGTTGGTTGATGCCTTTATGATAAGTCAGACTCACATCGCAGTTCTTACATTTCGGCACCCAGCCGCAAGTACGGCATTCTATCATCGGTGCAAATCCGCGACGGTTCTGGAAAAGAATGACTTGTTCTTTCTGTTCCAGTGCTTCTTTCATATATTGTATCAGCAACGGCGAGAACTGTCCGACCATCCGCCTCTTGCGATACAACTCTTTGATATCCACCGGAATAATCTCCGGCAGCTGAATTTCTTTATAACGTTCTTTCAGTTGTACAAATCCATATTTTCCGTTCCTTGCGTTCTGCCATGTTTCTATGGAGGGGGTAGCAGTGCCGAGAAGCGTTTTTGCTCCATACATGGCAGCCAGTACGATAGCCGCATTCCGTGCATGATAGCGGGGAGCAGGGTCTTGTTGCTTATAGGTGTTCTCATGCTCTTCGTCTACAATCACCAGCCCCAGATCACGGAAAGGAAGAAATACGGAAGAACGGACTCCAAGGATGATATCATATCCTTTTTCTCCCAGTTGCTTCCGCCATATCTCTACCCGTTCGGCATCCGGAAACTTGGAATGATAAATCCCCAAACGAGAACCGAATACCCGTTGCAGGCGCTCTGTGATTTGAGTGGTCAATGCTATTTCAGGCAAGAGATACAATACTTGTTTCCCCTGACGAATCGTTTCTTCTATCAGATGAATGTATACTTCCGTCTTTCCACTGGATGTGACTCCATGAAGCAGGCAGACATTTTTCTCCTGAAAGGATTGCACGATCTCATCGTGCGCCCGCTGCTGAAACTCGTTCAAGGCATTTAACTTTACGACCTCCTTCACCTCCTGATTCAGCCGGCCGACTTCATGAAAGTAAATCTCAAATATCTTTTTCTCCACCAAGCCATTCAGAATAGAAGGAGACACCCCTGCACGTTGCAACAGCTCTTTTTTCGAAACTTCTTTCGGCGTTTCTCTTCCAAGGATTCCCGAACACTCGACATATTTCATCAGCAACGCCAACTGCTTCGGAGCACGGGACAGGATATCAAATAAGATATGAAGCCGCTTTTCATCAGCAGAACCGGCTAATCGTACTCTCGCCTCTGTTTTCGGCTTGTAAGTACGGCGCAATTCCTCTTTCACAAAGATGGCCTCTCTATCCAGCAGAGATTTGATGACTGTGAGGATATTTTTCATGCCACTCTCCTTCTCCAGTTTCGTGACACATTGCTGAGAATCTACTGAAAGCAAATCAAGAATACGCTGCTCTCTTTCCGACAACGGTGCATCTGCCTCAAAATCGGGATTATATTCTACAATCGTTTCACTCTCCAACTTCAAACCGGAAGGAAGTGCCGCTTTATAAACGTCTCCTTGTGTACAGAGATAGTAATCTGCCAGCCACTCCCAAAACTTAAATTGAGTGGACAATAAAATAGGAGAAGCATCCAGCAATGCAGATATATCCTTCACCTCATACTCCGTCGGAGCACAATAATGAACATTACGAACGATAGCTGTATAAAACTTCTTCCGTCCGAAAGGAACTATCACACGGCATCCGATTTCAACTTCTTCCGCACATTCATCCGGCAGGGAATAGGTAAAGTACTTCGGAAGCGGTAATGGTAATATGACATCTACATACTTTTTCATTGCAAGCACAAAAGTACAATAAAAAAATGGGGATTTAAAAGAGGGAAGGGAACACTGATAAGAAAAATAGTCTGTACACCGGAATTTAATAAAATAGATTCAAGTTTACAGACCAGTATCTTAAACAAAATACCTTAGAAAAAAGAGCCTCCTCTATCGGAAGCTCTTTCTTTTTATGATAAAAAGTAACGGATAGCTTAGAATATATAAGCAACGGATACTTGCCAAGTCTTGGTTTTGTATGAGCCTTCAATGTCTTCAAAGCTGGCAGTCTTGCCCAACGGAATATTATAATTAGCTCCTACTTGCAGATGATTCAGCAACTTCACACCTGCGCCGACATTGATACCGACTTCAGCTTTCTTTTTATCGGTTCTTACTCCGTCTATTGTCTTATTACCGGCAAAATCAAAGTAAAAATCAGGACCGGCAGCCACATAAAGACCTACCAGACTTCCCAGGCCGATGTTATATTTCAAATTGACCGGAATATCCAAGCCATTCTGCTTGACAGTAGCTTCTTCACCTCCATCAGAGATTTTTATACCTCTTTGAGCAAAAAGCAAAGACGCATCGACTCCTAATCCCACAACCGGGATATTGAATTCCGCCATCGGACCGATAAAGAAACCTGTAAAATTATCCTTTTTAAAGTTTTCTTTCACATCAGAAAAGCTTGCTTTAGACAAGTTTAAACCACCCTTTACACCAAAATGTAATTGTGCCTGGGCAGGCATCGCCATACCGATACATACGGCAATCATTAAAGCACCAAAAATCTTTTTCATAAATCTACGTGTTTATAATTCGGGACAAAGATATATATTTATAATAAATAAACACAAATTATTGCTCTTTGTTCGAAATCAACTCCCGATTTGCCAGCAAGGCCTCCTTAGTCCCCGCTGCCATCGAAAGAATACCGTCATTACACGTAACCATACCGCTCTCCTTGCGTCGCGTCAGCCAATCAGTTACAAAATCCGAAGCATATCCTCCTGTACTGAACTCACCGTCCAGCGCTATTATCTTTTTATAGGCAGACAGGTAATCTTCTTCCGTCGTATCGGGATAAGCGTTGGTGTAAAGCCAAAGCTGGATGTCGTAAAGCAGATAAGAACGTTCGTCGGCATGAAGCGCAAAGAATCCCTTATCAATTACTATTTCTTCCGATATCTTCCGAATCCATCGCTCCGTATCCACGGGATGATCACACTTTGCGCACAAATCGGACAAGAGCGGTGAGAAAGCTGCGTTCCGAACTTTTTCCAGCTCCATTCTTTCATCTTCTTCCGATGTATCAAAGACATCTTCGTTAACAAGTCCCCGAATAAATTTTTCAAAGTTATCGGCAAGGAAAGTAACATAATAATCATCTTCCTGATCGACATGAACGACTTTCGGTTCACCCTGCGGACCACACTCCCGATAATCAAGAAAAATCATATCATGTCCCGCAGAAGGACAGTCGCAGATGGCCACTCCGATGTCCGGATACCCCCATTCTTCAATCATGAAACGGCTGCCGAGCTGTCCGCAAAGAGAATATATCTTATCCTTATCAACTCCCATAATGCCGGTGATAGCCACATGATCGTCCGCCCAACTGGTAGGCTCGTCGCAAGGAAAACAAACATTGAAAGGTATTCCACCGTTATGCTGCTTCATCAGCCAAATATAAGATTCGGGGAGTTTGTATCCCAGTTCACGTTCTGTTTCTTCTATCATCTCTTCTGTTGGAGGCGCGCCAATATATTCATTCATAGCATATTCATCATCATCCCAGAAGTCTGTAAAGTCAAAATTCTCAAAAGGTCTGTTTTTCATAATCGCTGTTTTTAATTTGTATTCTTTTAGTTTTGCTTTGTATGTACACTACTTTTTACGAATATACTAAAAAACAGACATTATCAATTTATTTCCTTTATTTATTTCGTTTTTTTTACGAGTAGATGAAAAAGAATCCAAGATTAAATATATAAAATACACTAATGATACAAAACACAGAGACCAGCCTATATTAACAGGCTGGCCTCTCTTTTTACCCCTATGAATCAATGATTCGGATGAATATCCAGTTTCACCGGTTTAATCATATTTTCCGGTTTCAAGATCGTATCCAGGTCTTCTTTGGAAAGAATGTTATGTTCCAGCACCAGCTCATACACTCCTTTACCCGTTTCCAGAGCCTCCTTCGCTATCTTTGTAGAATGTTTATAGCCAATTACGGGATTCAGTGCGGTCACTACTCCGATACTGTTGTGTACATCCCGACGGCATTTTTCTTCATTGGCTGTGATGCCATCAATACATAAGGTACGCAATGTATCAAAACCGTTCATCAACAAATCCGCAGATTCAAAACAGCATTGTGCCATGACAGGTTCCATCGCATTCAGTTCCATCTGTGCAGCCTCTCCACTCATAGCTACACAAAGGTCGTTTCCTATCACTTTATAAGAAACCTGATTCATGACTTCGGGAATAACAGGGTTCACCTTTCCCGGCATAATGGAAGACCCCGGCTGCATGGCAGGCAGATTGATTTCTCCCAGTCCGCAACGAGGACCGGAAGCCAATAGCCTCAGATCATTACAAATCTTGTTCATCTTGACAGCTACACGCCGCATGGCCGAAGAATATCCTACCATGCAGGAAGTATCCGAAGTAGCGCCTATCAGGTCATCTGCCAGTTTGATATCCAGTCCGGTAATCTTGCGCAGGGCAGCAATGCACTTTTCCGCATATTCCGGTTCGGCGGTAATTCCGGTTCCGATGGCTGTCGCCCCCATGTTGACCGTCAGAAAATCCTGTGCGGCAAAATCGAGATTCTTCAGTTCATGTTCCAAAATACTTGCGAATCCATTAAAGGTTTGTCCTAGTGTCATCGGTACGGCATCTTCCAGTTGGGTACGTCCCATCTTGATGATGTGTGCAAACTCCGCTCCTTTCTTTCGGAAAGCCTCGATCAGTGTTGCAAAGTGTTTCACCAATTTAAGATGGGTATAATACAGACCAATGTGAATGGCTGTAGGATACGCATCATTGGTAGATTGCGAACGATTGACGTGATCGTTAGGCGAGCAGTAGTGATACTCTCCGCGTGCATGTCCCATCAGTTCCAGTGCACGGTTGGCAATCACTTCATTGGCATTCATATTGGTGGTGGTTCCGGCTCCACCCTGTATCATATCTACAGGGAATTGGTCATGATGTTTTCCTTCCAGTATTTCTTTACAAGCCTTCAGTATGGCATCCGTCTGTTCCTCAGTCAGTAAATCCAGTTCACGGTTGGCAACGGCAGCTCCCATTTTAGTGATGGCCAATGCCTGAATAAACAGGGGATACTCATTCAAATGAAACTTGCTGATGCGAAAGTTTTCAATACCACGGAGTGTCTGTACTCCATACAATGCACTTTCCGGCACTTCACGACTACCTATCAAGTCGCTCTCTGTACGAGTTTTTTTTGATAATTTCTGTCCCATATCGGTTGTTTTATAACAATAACACATTCGTTAGTTGATATAATAACCAGCCAGAGATGTTATTGTTTTAATAAATATGCAAAAACTATTCAATAACTTTTTTGTTGTTAATA
>ERZ772900.2238-NODE-2238-length-15038-cov-3.133485_pt1 | contig 15038 bp, 16 predicted proteins | sample MGYA00512124_ERZ772900 | MGnify/ENA primary metagenome ERZ772900 (study PRJEB29015, sample SAMEA2737716) | human gut metagenome | biome: human gut; feature: human-associated habitat; material: faeces | place: China | collected 2012 ... | reverse complement strand
TCTCAAAGGGCAAGTTGAAAAATTAAAATTTCTCACTTCTTCATCTTAGGAGCAATAAGCAGCACCACTGTCACAAGAAAATATACACCATACAGTAACCAAGTAATTGTATTGTTCCAAGGGAAACTCTTTTCTGGATAGCGTATAATCAAGTTCGCAAAAGCAAACAGAAAATAGACAAGCCATCAGGGCTCCTGTAAAATGATAGTTGTCGAAAAAATCATGATGTAAAGGAGAGACCCTAATGGCTCACAAAAAGAATACCACAAATCTGACAGAATTGCTACTGCAATGTGTGACGCAGCCGGATCCGATGCTGAGTATGCTGGAATGGCTGTGTACACATCTCATGGAGGCCGAGGTCGATCAGCAGCTGGGCGCAGAGAAAAGTCAGCGCACGGACGGCAGGAGCGGATACCGCAGCGGTTATCGTCCTCGCCGTCTGGATACCCGAATGGGCACGATGTACCTCATGGTGCCCAAGGTTCGTCAGGGCGGCTACATTCCGTTCTTCGTCACAGAGCGCAAGCGCAGTGAAGCCATGCTCGTACAGGTGGTTCAGGAAGCCTTTGTGCAAGGCGTGTCTACCCGGAAAATGGAGAAGCTTGCGCATAGTCTCGGCATTGAAAATCTATCCAGAAGCCAGGTGAGCAAGATGACAAAAGGACTGAATGAGCAGGTCGAGGAGTTCCGTAATCGCTCTCTTGCCGACGCAGTGTACCCGGTTTTGTGGGTGGACGCACTGTGTGAAAAAGTTCGTGTAGATGGCAGAATTGTCAGCATGGCGGTGCTTATCGTGTGTGGTGTGGACGAAAATGGACATCGAGACATCATTGCCGTTGAACCCATGACCGAAGAATCCAGAAGTTCCTATGGAGTGCTGTTTCAGAATCTGAAAGACCGTGGTCTGTCCACGCCCAAGCTTATCATTTCCAATGCTCACTCCGGGCTGGTTTCGGCAATCCGTGAGTCCTTTCCCGGCGCCTCGTGGCAGCGCTGCAAGGTGCATTTCATGCGAAATATTCTGGCCTATGTGCCGCAGAAAGAGAAGAAATCCTTCGCTGAGACACTCAAGGAAATCTGGCTGGCGCCTACGGCTGAGTTCGCCAGAAAGCGGGCATATGATGTGATCGACTCCTATGCCAAGCGCTTTCCCAAGGCGGTTCAGTGTCTTGAAGACGGATTGGAAGATTCTCTGGCTTTTTATGCATTCCCAATGCTGGATGCGCGAAAAATCTCATCTTCTAACATGATTGAGAGATTGAATCGTGAAATCCGCAGACGTACTCGCGTGGTCGGAATCTTTCCAAATGAAAGTTCCTATGTTCGCCTGGTGACAACGTATCTCATGGAATACGCCGAGGACTGGTCTGTTTCCAGAGCTTATCTCAGCCAGGAATCCATTGCGGCAACGCTGCTCGTTGCAGCCTAACTTCATTTTTCAGGAGCCTTTTTGCGAACTTTACTTGACGCGGTCCGCGAATCAAGAATATATACGCTGAAGTATTTTCAACTATCTATTTTCTACATATTAATATACACTGGTTTTATGAACAGGTCAAAGTAAATCCATGTCAACGCACCCCGCCCAGGCGCTCTTCTGCCCCTGAGCCGTACCTAAAACTTTGAACCCTGTAAGACAAACCAGACCACACGAATCCTTAACCGGAATCGTGTGGTCTTTTTTGTTGCAAAAAAACAAAGGAGGAACCCTTATGAACACCGAAAACAACATGAACCCTATGAGCCTAGACGAACTGTTTGCAGCATCGCCCACACCTGTCGCTCCCGAAAGCACTCCGCTTCCGGAAATCGCACAGACCACACCCGCAGAAACCACTGTTCCTGAACCAACGCCATCCACAGAACCGCAGACCGCTCCCTCTGCCACGGAACAGCCCGCTGCTTCTCAGCCGGACAACATCATTGACCTGTTCGGCGCAGTCGTAGAACAGAGCGAAGAAGATGCAATCGCTGAACTTATGGTGAAAGTCACCACAAGTCGCCCCGTATTTGACTACGCTTCCATTCAGGACGAAATCAAGGACGCGGACATGACCTTTGAGCAGCTTCGCGTCAAGATGTCGGCAGACTGTCCGGAGCTAGAGGCTCGCGCCCATGTTTCGTGGTCGCTCAGCTACGCCGGCTTCAGCGAACGTATCACTGACGTAAACAGCACGATCTATGACGCGAAATCCAAGCTGGAACAGAGCAAGAAGTTCAAGGACGCACTGAAAAAGCGCAAGCCTGCGGATAAGCTGCCGGTTTGCAGCGTCAAGCCTACCGTCACCGCGCAGAAGAAGGGAATTCTTCCTTTCCCTGCATACAAGGCAGTCTGCGAAAGCGTGGATGCGGCAGAAAAAGCAAACGCGCCTATCTGCTATATTCCTTCGCAGAACGGGCAGATTTACGAAATGCGCCGCAACGAGATCGGTACGTTTATCGCGCCGTCCTCGAAAATCGTGGAGCTGGACATGGTACGGGCAGGGTTTCAGATGAACCTGCCCCGGCTTCCAGCCGCCAAGCTCGCGGAAATCATCTCGTTCTTCCGCCGTGTCTGCGTAGCGCATGACCGCTGCATGGAAGCACTCGTCAATGTGTACTGGGATCGCGTAGAGCAGGAATATATCCTGCACGTTCCGGCACAGCAGGCCACCGCAGTCAGCGTGGAAACAGACCTTTCAGACCGCCCGGACGAAAATCGCTATCTTCTCGTGATGGAAGTCCACTCGCACAATATGATGGCGGCGCGGTTCTCCAGGACGGACGATGCGGACGAACAGGCCACGCGCCTGTACATGGTCATCGGACGGCTGGATCGGTTCTATCCCGAGATCCGCTGCCGGTTTGCCTGCGGCGGACAGCACATTGAAATTCCGGCCGAACAGGTCTGTGAGCGGACCGATGTGCCGTTCTCGACTGCGTGGCTTACCGCCGTTCACGCCCACCGAAGGGAGGCGGCGTGATGCGCTTTCGGACAGACTGCCCCGTTCACATCGTTATGCTCGGCTGCGGCGGCACCGGCGGTCATATCGCACCGCACCTGTACCGCCTGCTGCACGCGCTGTTCCGTCCGTCTAAGGTCATTCTTTGTGACGGCGACATCGTAGAGAAGAAGAACCTCGTCCGGCAGAATTTCATCGCGTCCGATCTCGGCAAGAATAAGGCAGAAGTGCTGGCAACGCGCTATTCCGGCGCATTCGGCATGGAAACCTGCTTTTCGGACCGCTTCGCAGAGAGTGAACAGCAGCTTAAAAATCTGCTGACACCCAATCAGCGGAACGCGCTTGTCATTCTGATCGGCGCGGTGGATAACAACCGCAGCCGTCAGCTCTGCAACAGCGTCTTTTATCAGATGCGTGAACTCATTTACATCGACTCCGGCAACGGCCTTTCCAGCGGTCAGGTGGTCTGCGGTATCCGCCGAGGCGGCCGCACCGTACAGAAACCGGTTGCACGATTTTATCCGGATATTCTCGAACCAACGGACAAATTCCCGTCCGAACGCTCCTGCGCGGAAGCGTCTGTTTCCGCGCCGCAGGCCATTACAGCGAACATCATGGCGGCAACGCTCGTGCTGTGTATGCTGTACAACATCTTGGCCGCCGGAGAACTCGTCACCCGCATGACGACATTCTCCAGCCGAACCGTAAATGTCAGACCGCTGCTCTCCGGACGGAGGGCGGCGTGATGAACGGAGGGAGTATCTATGTCTAAGCTGAACCTCTCATTATTTGTGAGCACCCTTGCGGAACTGCCCTCTGTGGAAGGACTCCTCGATGATTGCATCGGGGAGTCTTATCTGCTTGAAAGGGTTATTTTCCCTCTGCTGAACGGTGAAACCGTGTTGATCGACGATCTCGATATGGACGCATTCGACTAGACCTGTATTGATGCGCTGATCGAACGCGGTGAACAGGCCGACGGCGGTTGCTCTGCCCTCGGTCTGTATCAGCAGGCGGTCAATACCCGTCCCGCAGTACAAGCAGACTGTGATTTTGTCTAAAGAAACAAGGAGAACTTTATGGAATATTACGAAGAACTGACGTATGCGCTGAAACAGTTATCGGTCGTGCAGTCTTTTTATCATGCCGGACGACTGGAAGCATACAAAGAAAACTGCGGCAGCAGCATCGACTGCGATGAAGATTTTCTCTACGCCAACTGGTGGGAACTGCTCGAAGCAGCGGCGGATTTCGTTGATGTCCGCTGGGACGAAAGCGAAACCTGTGAGCGTCTGTACTTCTCGGACGCGGTCATTCGCCGCTGTCTTGCACAGGTGCAAAAACACGCAGATAATCTGGGTATCCGCCTGAAAAACGATCCGTATTATCAGGAAATCTGCAATGATGTTTACGACATCCTGCTCGATGCCTGCCCATACAACTGCTGTTTTCGAGTGGTTGCGCAGACGCACCACAAACGTGGCTTCGGCCTGTCCGTCTGGATCTACTGCGAACAGTTCTACGATCTCCGCAATCTGCTGAACGGCATTTTAGAGGTCATGGCGTACTTTTCACTGGAAACAGCAAGGCTGGAACACCAAAATATGCTGACCGGTGAACCAATCGTCTTTCCGCAGCTTACAGAAAGCGAGGCGGCGTAACATGATCCGAGAAGCCATTCTGCATTTCGACCCCCTGCAAACGCAGGTAAAAACCGAATGCATCGACCAGAACGGTCTGCGCAGCGTCAAATTCATCGAAAACGAGGACTTGATGCGGGCAATTCGTCAGCATATCTACACACCACCGCTGCACAGCGGTCTGCTGCCGCCAAACTGCGTGGCTCTCACCGCGCACAAGGAGCAGTGGATCGTGACGCTTGCAAGCGACTGCGACTGCTACGACGTTTTCTATCACAACACCGCTTACGAGAACTTTCCCGTGCCTCGGCTTCTGCTGTCCTGCACGATAAACAGCGGCAGATTACAGAATTTCCGGCTTGCGGTCGCCAATCAGGGCGAACTAACACCGGAAACCGCGCTGTTCAAGTGTCCGTTTCCCAATGTCAACGGCTTTTCGCTGTGTGTCGGCTCCAATGTGTTCACCGGTTACGACACGCCCCGCAAACTGCGGACGCTTCTGCACCGTGTCATGGCCGTTCCGTTCGGTGATGATTACTACCGACCGGAGCAGACGCGGCTGAACCTCGGCGCACGTGAGCTGTTCGAGCATCTGAAGGACAAAACACCGGCGTATTACTACGAAAACGTGCTGATTTCGTCCGGCAAAACCCTTTCGGATTTTCTGGGAGGTGCCGCATGAACGCTTCTGAACTCTACCGCAGATTGAGTGAGCCGTTTCCCTCCGCCGATGTGGAATGGCGTATCACCAAGGTACACCAGCGTTCCGGTCTGGCGGTGCCGTACATCACCAGCCGCGCCATTCAGACACGGCTCGATCATGTAGTCGGCCCGTTCTGCTGGCGCACGCGCTACATTCCGTGGCACCAGTACATTCCCAAGCCGTCCCGCGGCGAAAATCCCGAAGCCGACCGCACGCCGGTCGCGTCACAGCTCTGTGGCCTTTCCATCTACGACGAGGAAAAGCGTGAGTGGATCGAGAAAATCGACGGCGCGGAAAACACCGACTTTGAGAGCATCAAGGGCGGTATTTCGGACAGCTTCAAGCGTGCCGCTGTTCTCTGGGGCATCGGACGGTATCTGTACCTTTTCGACGCCAAATGGGCGACGCTGGACGAGAGAAAACGCATTGCGAACCCCGCCGAACTCACGCGATACTATGCCGACAAGCTGCAAAAGCTGGGGCTCTGCACCGCGCAGAACAGCAATAATGCACCGAACTGCTACCTTGTAAACGGCCTGACGCCCGCACCGATGGACAGCTATCCGAACGCGGTCTGGGTTGACCTCACCACGCCGGACGGCCATACATTGAAAGCGTTCAGTTATGGCACAAACCCCGGCCTGGCCGACGGTATTTCTCTGAAAACCGCGTCTATCGTGCAGCGAAACAGCGCAAACGGCAGTTACTATGAACTGACAGACTATCAAGCGGCGTGAAGGAGTGAAGAACATGACTGGTTTTGTTATCACACAGCTTTCTCTCTGCGATTTCCGCGGCTTTTCCGGTGAGAAAAGCTGGACGCTTGGGCAGCTTACCAAAATCACTGGACACAATTATCAGGGAAAGTCCTCGATTGCGGACGCGATCGCGTTTGCGCTGACCGGCGCACCGTATTTCGGCGGGCGCGACTTAGACCGGCTGCATCACAGCGGCGCGGCCATGATGTGGGTGGAAGCTGTATTGCGCACCGATGAAGGCAAGACGCATACTGTTCACCGTATCCGGCAGAACGGCCGCACTGTGCTTTCCGTGGACGGCGCGACCACCACGCAGGAACGTTTCGCGGAACGATTCGGCAGTAAGGACCTTATTCTTTCGCTGCTCAATCCGCTGTACTTCGCGGAAGTTCTCGGCGGGGATGGACGAAAGCTGATTGAGCAGTACCTTGCTCCCGTATCGCACGAAACCGTATTGAGCAAACTCAGCGAAACCATGCGCGAGCTGCTGAAAGACGAAGCGATTGCCATTCCGGCAACCTATGTCAAGTCCCGCCGCGAGGAACTGAAAGAACTCGAGAAGGACTGTCTGGTGCTGAACGGACAGATGGAGCAGACCGAAATGCAGCGTGCAAAGCTGCAAAAAGACCTTGCCGAAAAGCAGGCTCGGCTTGCTCACGCTGCGGCAGTCTTTGCTCCACTGGAGAAAAGGCAGAACGCACAGGATTTTTCCGCGATAGACGCGGAACTGCAAAAACTGTCCGCGCAGTATGACGCGGTACAGGATAATTCCGCCGAAACGGCGCGTTCCGAACTGCAAAACAGGCTGAAAGCGGTACATTCCCGTGGCTATGCGTCCGAAAACACCGCAAAGTTGCAGAAAATGCAGCTTGACCTGCAAATGCTGTACGGACGGTACAGCGATGAAAGTGCGCGGCTCGGCTACCTGCAAAAGCAGGGCGCGTGTCCGACCTGCCTGCGGCGCATGGACGCACAGGGCTTATCTGAGGTGCAGTCTGCCTATCGTCAGCGGTTGCAGAAGATACGCACGGACGGCACGGCATTGCGTCGGCAGGCCGAAACGCTGAACAAAGAGGAGCAGACACGAAAGACGCAATTTGAAAGCTGGAAAGCGTCTGAAATTGCTCGTCTGGAGCAGGAATTGCAGAAAATCTCGTCCGCAAGCACCGCAGACCAGCAGAAAGCACTCATCAAAGCGCGTATCAAAGAACTGACGGCGGTGCGTGTTCTCGGCGGTCTGACCGCCGAGGAACAGACGCAGTACAGCAGCCTTGCCGCCGAAAAAGGCCGCCTGGAAAGCGAAATTGACGCTATCTGCAAGCTGCTTTCCGGTCTGCCGCAAGGGCAGAAACAGGCACTAAGCGACCTTGATGCGAAAATCGCCATTTTGAACGACAAACTGACCGCCGCCAAAGCTTATCAGGCAGAACGCGCACAGCTTCTGTTTGCGCCGCTGCAAATGCACAAGGCCGCTCTAAAGCTCATCGAAACCAGCAAATCCAGCGGCGAAGTGCATGATGTGTTCAAGCTGACCTACGACGGCCGCGATTATGTGCAGCTTTCGCTGTCCGAGCGTATGCGCTGCGGACTGGAGGTTGTAGAATTGCTGTCACGGCTCAGCGGACGGAATTACCCGCTGTTCGTGGACAATTCCGAATCGCTCTGCGACCTCGGCGCGGCGCAGCACGCCGGTCAGCTTATTCTGACGCGCGTTGTCAGCGGCCAGACCTTGCAGGTGCAGGCGGCTGAACCGATGCAGCAGAAAGCAGGGTGACGTATGAGTCTTATCACTTTCCCAATTCTGCAAACCGCGCGCAAAAGCGGTCTTTCCGTGGGGAACACGGGGAAAAACGTGCATATCAACTGCCCGTTCTGCGGCGAAGGCAAGCGGCGACTGTACCTTTATCCCGATACCGAGCAGTACCATTGCTTTCACTGCGGCGCGCACGGAAATGCGGTAAGCCTGTACGCGCGGCGCACTGGCTTGTCCTATGCAAATGCGTATCACGAGCTGGAAGCCGACCGGATGCTGCATTTTCCTCTGCCGAATGTTCCGAAAACGCCGGAACGCGAACCCGCATCAATCGAAAAGCGTGACGCGGTGTATCGTGCAATGCTGAAACTGCTGCCGTTATCCGCAGAACATCACCAAAACTTGCTGCATCGCGGTCTTTCCGAACAGAAAATCCGTGGAAACAGCTACCGCACCCTTGCAGACGGAAAAGAACTGCGCGACAGCATTGCCGCGCAGCTTTCCGCCCGTTTCGACCTCAACGGAATACCCGGATTTTATTTTCGGGACGGCTCTTGGCGGCTCTGTGCGTACAGCGGTCTGCTGATTCCCGTCCGCGATGCGGACGGACGCATGCAGGGTATCCAAATCCGCCGCGACAGTGCCGAGCGTATGAAATATGTCTGGCTGTCCAGTGCAGGAAAGCCTTGCGGCACACCTGCGCGAAGCTGGGTTCATGTGACCGGCAATCGTGCAAAAGCTACCGCCGTTATCACCGAAGGACCGCTGAAAGGCGATGCCGCCAGTGCACTGTCCGGCGATACGCTGTTTCTCTGCGTGCCCGGCGTATCTGCAATCAAATATCTGCCGGAAACGCTGAAAAACCTGCATTTGACTGTCGTTTACGAGGCGTTTGATATGGATAAGCTGCGCAATCCGCAAGTTGTAGCCGCACGAAAGCGGCTGCGGCAGATGATTGCCGACTGCGGACTTCCGTGTCGGACGCTTCTCTGGAACGAAACCTGCAACGGTATTGATGACTATTTTGCCGCACAAAAAATCTGTTAAAGGAGAACTTTTATGAATAACCAGAACAATTTTATGATCGTTCAGGGTGAAAACCTTGACGAAAACCAGCTTCTTGGAAAATTTGTCTATTATTCGCTGGCCGATGTGCTGGTAGACAAGGACGATTTCACGCGCATCTGCCTGTCCATGAACTTCCCGTATGCCGCGCGGCGCATTTCGGTCGTGGACGCATTCCGTAACGCGACGGGCCGTGTGACGCGCAGCATCACACAGAACAGCCACGGCTCGCAGGAGATTTTCCGCATCTACTGCCGCGACAATATGCGCGATGGACAGATCTATTCGCGCGAACTGGTGCGCGAAACTGTGGGTTTGAGCACCAATCAGTATGAAAAACTGGCAAATGTGTGCTATGACCGCGACCGCGATGCCATGTTCTGCAACATCGAGCAGAACGATACGACCGTTGATGTCCCACAGCTTTGCCGCGAGATGGAGCAGCGATTTGAAATTTACCGCAACTGCCTCGGCCGCAGTCAGATCGACACGATCGTAACGCATTACCTTGCGTCGCTGGATGCTTTGCCAATTTCGATTTACGGTAAGCTGTATTTCGTGCCGCGCCATCAGATGCATAAGGTGGATCTTTTCGAGGACTTTCTTGAGACACTGAACGATTTAAACCGCGGCGACAGGCCGCTTGTGGTGAACAGTTTTTACGTTGCGGACGACGATAAGCAGCGCGAGAAAATGACCGCCGAGTTTTACGCGCTCGTGCGCCGCGAAGCGCAGGAGTACGAGGAACGTGCCGCGCACCTCATCAACAATGGTACGCAAAGTCCCGCTATTCTGGAACGCTGGGTAAAGCGTATTCGCGAGCTTGAGGAGAAAAGGCAGCGGTTCGAGGAACTTTTCCGCCGCCAGCTTGATGAAACCGACAGCGAGTTCGATACCCTCCGCCTGTATTCGCAGGAATTGCAGGTGCGGGCGATAGGGCTGAGGACGAAGAAAATTGCGTGATCGCATAATGACACAAAGTAAGGCCGGACTTATCAAGTCCGGCCTTTTCCCTTGCTTACAATGTATCTATCTGATGCCTGCTGATAATCTGCGAATACTGCTCTATAAACCCTTTCCGCTTGCGGGAGCTGATGGGAACGCTGTCGTCGCCGGTGAGGTATATCGTGTCCCCGTCGATGCGCTCGATGTATCTCGTGTTGACAAGAAACCCCTGATGGCATAGCACGAAACCGTAGCCTTCCAGCTTCTCGCAGACATCTTTCAGCTTGCCGCAGATCGTGATTTTCTGCTTTGCCGTATGGATAAACAGGTGCCGATGATACGCCTCGACATACAGTATCTCGCTCGGAAGCAAGGAATAAATCGAGGACTTATTGCTGACCACCCACCGAAAATGCCGCGAGCCGCGTTCCGCAAGAATATAATCGAATTCTGCCAGAAAGGTTTTCCGGTTGATCGGCTTGATCAGGAACTGCGATGCCTTCACATGAAACGCGCTCGTGACGTACTGGGGATACGACGAAATGAAAATGATGTCGATTTCCGGATACCGTTTGCGCAGCGTTTCGGCAAGCCGTGTGCCGAGCGTGTCCCGTAATTTTACGTCCAGAATTGCGATTTCACACGCGGGCGGGCCGTATTGCAGCAGCTCTGCGCCGGAATGAAACGAAAAAATCGTATATCCCTCGCGGACGGAAAGAAACTGTTCGATTTGCTTTACCTGTATCTTGTCATCGTCACAGATGATAATATTCAACCTGAAATTCCCCCATTTACGCCCCAATATCCTGCATCAGCACAGAAAGCGTGAAAACCTGTTTTTCCTGCCGCCATGTGAGCATACCGTGCAGCTGCTCGGCCATCTGCATCATGCTTTTCACGCCGTAGCCGTGCGCTTTATTATCCGCCTTGGTGGTGAGGAGCCTGTCACCCGCGGTTCGCACCGGCTGGTCTGCGGCGTTTTCCACGACCAGCGAAATCATGCGTCCATGCTGCCCGATATGCACCCGGATAAACGGCTTTGCACTCTTTTCGCAGGCTTCAATCGCATTATCCAGCGCACCGGCCAGAATAAACGCGATCTGCGGCTGTTTGATTTTCTCCAGCGTCAGCATCGAAATATCGTTTTCAAACGGGATTTTCGCGTGTTCTGCCATTTTCGCGGACAGGACCGCATCAATAAACGGCATACCGTTGTCAATCAACGTGGACGGCTGTACTTTTTCCTGAAAACCGGCAACGTACTTGTCCAGTTTTTCATATTCCCCGACCTGAATATAGCTGCGCACATTGAGCAGAATGTTTTTCAGGTCATGCCGCTGCACGGCGACCTGCCGGTTGGCCTCATAAAGCGCAGAATAATGCTTAACCTGATTTTCCAGCATTTTTTCTAAGTTTGCCAGCTGAAGCCGCTCCCGCTGCACGCGGAGCTGGTCGGTGAACAGGTAAATGCACCCCGCAATTGCCGCAATCAGCAGCGCCGACAGAATAAGCGCCGGAATGAGGTAGGCGGTGTCTGCGAAGGTAACGACCATATAAACGAAACACAAAATCAGAACTGCAATTAAAAAAATAATAAACATTGTCATTTTAGACTGGTGTCTTTTGAAGAAACTTATCGCCTGAAAAACAATATTTACATATATTAGTTCGATTACTACACCTAATGCACATATAAACGGAAAAAGCCATAAATTATTGACATCATTCATTTCAAAAGAAAAAAGCATTCGCCCTATCATCCATGCACTACCTTCAGCTAAACCACCGATAATGAAAAAAGCAAATGATATAAACAATCTCAGAAACCATTCGTTCTTGTAAAAAAATGTTAGCAGGAAAAAAGCAGTTATATTTATCATGAGATTAAGCAGTGGATTATATAGAATTTGCGTCTGTACTGCCAAAATAGTTGCAATCATCGAAAACGCAATTATTTTATACTGCAACCGGATGGAACGCGATTGTAGCATATGCTCAAAACAGAATAATTTGATGTACACCGGCCCAAAGGCCGATATAAGATAACCCAGTAATTGCACGTTTTTATCCCCCATACAAAATTTCTCAAATTTTTCTTACATTGATATTAGAACTACTGCCTACAGAGATAATATATCATTTTTTATATCTTATCAATATTCACTTTTGCAGTTTTTCTGAACACTTTTTATATTTCAGATGAAATATAGGTTCGTTATAGTAAAATAACTATACATTAACTATACATTGTATAAAGACAGAAGGATTTATATGTGTGCTATGGATAAATTTGCGAAATATATCGTTCGATACGGGAGGTTCCCTCATCATCAAATAAACGATATTTCATATGCGCTTTCAGTGATGATATGGGATTTAGTCACATTCCTTAGTTCAACGATTATCGCTATGGCACTTGCCGGAGAAGGTCTTGGTTTTATTATGCTATTCGCCTTTATGTTTGCATTGCTGCGTGTATATGCAGGCGGATTTCATGCGAATTCCCATTCCGGATGTATATGTACATCGATAACTATTTTCACAGGTTCCATGCTGATTCTTAAATATAGTCTAAACTACGTGATATATCAAATCATAACTGTTATTTATTGGTGTGCATGTATTTTTATATGGAAACTCTCGCCTATTGAGCAAACTGCTAAAAGGCTATCATTATCTCAACGGACAAAAGCAAAAAATATACTCCAACACTTCATGATAATGATAATCTTATTGGTGCTCCGTATCGAATGGATGAATGTGAAAACCGCAATATGCATCAAATTATCTGTTATCTCCGTATGCATTCTGCAAGTAATTCATATCATTACAAAAAATACAAATTTCACCAAATCTATATATCGAAAATCTATGTATCCAGTATTGCATTTCATCGGGTTGTTTTGTCTTGTGGTATGTGAGAAAGCTATTCCTATGCCTAGTCAAATTTGGAGTTATCAGCAAGACTGTCCTCCGGATATCGCACGTAAATACATGAAATAAGCAATACTTCTGAGACCATACCGTTTTTTTCAGAGCCCCGCATGGCTCCCACAGCTATGCGAGGCTCTGTTTTTTTGCAAAATCCGCGCACTTTACCTGCGCATCCGAAATAATTTTCGCATTTCCACACACTGTATACTTTGACGACCAAATGTAAACTGATTTCTGCTATGATTAAACTATAAAAAACAACTGGATTATTCCTTCATTATATCCCAAGGAGACGAGATATGCGATATGAACGATTACGGCAGCTGAGGATGGAAAAAGGCATGACGCAGACCGCTCTGGCGCACTCACTTTCCGTCAGCAAGGCGGCAATTTCAACGTATGAAAACGGTCTGCGCAATCCGCCGGATAATACGCTTGTCGATATGGCGCATTTTTTCAATGTATCCGTAGACTACTTACTGGGGGTTTCCGACATCAGATATGCTTTCAAAACGTCGTTTACCCGTGATGAGCTTATCGCGGCGGAAGCTGTCATTCTCACGCTTCTCGATATGCTCCGCCGATAAAAAAGTATCACCCCGTTCGAACGCATTGTTTCTTCTGTGCGCTCGAACGGAGTGATACTCCGTTTTCTGTACCTTGACAATATATAACCCGGGTGTGCTCCGTGAAAGCAAGCACCGGAAAGCTGCAACCCGTTAAGCGAATGAGAAGATCAGCAGCGACCATCGGCGGCTTGAATACCGATGGAACTATATTTTTTAGACGGAAGGAGGTGTTTCTATGAACCCTGATGCTTTTGACAGTTATCCCGAAATGCTGAACGCCGAACAGCTTGCGAAAATGCTCGGCATTTCCCGTGCAGGCGCATATCAGCTGCTGAATTGCGACTCCTTTCCTACACTCCATATCGGCAAGCGTAAAATCGCGCCGAAAAGCAAGGTGCTGGAGTGGATCGACCAGATGACCAGTCATTGACTCATGTACCGTTTTTACAACATTAAGGAAAATTGTTAAATTTTCTGCTGGGCTATGAACGCATATCGTCCTATGCTATACTGTAAATACGAAGTGCATTCATGTGCCAGCAGAAAGGAGTTCTTATTTATGGCACGCACAAAAAACTGCCGCAGTGCGTCCGGCAGCGGCAATATCCGCAAGCGGCCAAACGGAACGTGGGAGGGCCGCTATACCGCCGGAACAGACGAGCGAACGGGAAAATCTATCCGGCGCTCGGTTTACGGCAAAACGCAGAAAGAAGTCCGCGAACGTCTGCGTCAGATTACAAACGATATTGACACCGGCTCCTATGTCGCCCCATGCTCCATGAAATACAGTGAATGGATCGACATATGGCTCAGCGAATACCTGACCGGACGTTCCCCCTTGACCATCAGCCAGTACAAAAGCTATGCACACAATCATATTGTGCCGGTACTGGGCAATCACAGACTGGACGAGCTTTCCCTTGCGCAGATACAGAAGTTCATCAATTCGCTTGCACAGGAAAGTTTGTCCGCCAAGACCGTAAAGAATATTTACGGCATCATGCACCGCTGTTTGCAGCAGGCCGTCACGCTCGGCTATCTGCGGCATAATCCATCGGAGCATTGCAGTCTGCCGCGCAGTCTGGACCCGGGCATTACCCCGCTGGAAACGCCCGAGATCATGCTGCTCATTCGCAGATTACAGGAGCTCAACCACCCCGATGCCAATCTTATTCTGGTAACACTGTTTACCGGAATGAGGCAGAGCGAGGTGATCGGATTGAGCTGGCCCGATGTAGATTTTCGGAAAGGCATCATCTTTGTCCGGCGGCAGCTTGTCAAGCTCCCCGAAAAAGGACAAGGCTACATATTTTCCTCACCGAAAAGCAAAAAGTCGCGCATCATCAAACCAGCCCCAACCGTAATGCGTATTCTTGATCGTCAGCGTGAACAGCAGAAGCACTGGGCGCAGACCGCCGGCAGTGCATGGGACAATCCCGACAATCTGGTGTTCACCAACGAGGTCGGACGGCATCTTGCTCATGTCACAGTTTACAAGCGGTTTAAGGATATTGTCCGTGAGCTTGGTTTTCCGGAGTGCCGTTTTCACGATCTCCGGCATACCTTCGCAACCGTTTCGCTGGAAAACGGCGACAGCATCAAGACCGTACAGGCCAATCTCGGACACGCTACCGCATCGTTCACCATGGCAAAATATGCTCATGTCAGAGATGTCGTTCCAGCTTGTGACAAAGTTGGGCGAGGGCGAGATGAAAGCCGTTGACGA
>ERZ772900.2233-NODE-2233-length-15086-cov-4.871532_pt1 | contig 15086 bp, 13 predicted proteins | sample MGYA00512124_ERZ772900 | MGnify/ENA primary metagenome ERZ772900 (study PRJEB29015, sample SAMEA2737716) | human gut metagenome | biome: human gut; feature: human-associated habitat; material: faeces | place: China | collected 2012 ... | reverse complement strand
TACCATATCTATCAGAAAAAGCCCAGCTCCAGCCGGACTTTTTCGACAGACTGAGGCAGGTATGCCGTCCGTTGACGGCATACTTGCCTGTTGTTTTACTTCAACCTTCTTAAATGCCTTGCCGCTTTCTTGTAAACCCCGGGATATTTTTCAGAAGATAATGCCCATACAAACCATGGCCTTTCGGCGAGCAGGCCGCACTGCTGTAGGGCATGAGGTCGAGGTAAGGTACATAGCGGGAATCACCAGTTTCCCAAAGTTAAGGATATGGATGTACCAGTAAATGAAATAATCAAAACAGGGTGCAAAACACTGGGCATAATAGATAGAAAAATAACAGGAAATTCTCACAATCAAACAATCTTATGGTTCACATCCAATTTAAATGTTGACAAGAACAAAAAATGTGCTACTATTAAAACATAACCATTTTCTATAGCGCACAAAGATGTTAATATTGGAACATTTTTTGTGAATTCTCCAAACACCATCTCCTTTATATATATTATTAGGTGTAAAGATATGTAAAGAGGGGCGGAAGAGGGTTCTATAATATTTTTATTCCACGGTGAAATTAGAAAGGAGAAAAAAATGAACACCACATTGATCCTCGTAGTCCTAGCAGCCTATTTCGTCGTAATGATCGGAATCGGCTGGTATGGACGCAAATATGCAAAGGACTTTGATTCCTTTGCAAGTGCCGGAAAAAGCTGTGGCGCAATTATGCTGATTGGTACCTGTGTCGGCTCCCAAATCGGCAACGGCTTTGTTGTCGGCGGAGCAGGCGATGGCGCTGCGTTCGGCTTGAGCGGTGCGGTTTACGGCATTGCCTGTGGTTTGAGCTATCTGGCCAGCGCAGTCATTCTGAACAAGAGAGTCTATGCGAAGGGCTTTATCACGCTTCCTGAATTTCTTCACGATCGCTATGGCGACAGAGCTACCTCCTTGGTTTTCTGTATTGCTTACTCATTCTCTTCCATCGGTGTCATTGCCGCTCAGATCATGGCTGGCTCCGCCCTCTTCGAGGCGTTCGGTCTGAATGGTACGATCGGCGCAATCGTTATCACCCTCGTCGTTCTTGCTTACTCTTCGCTCTCCGGCCTCTGGGGATCTTTCGCCACCAGCGTCGTACAGGTTGCGGTCATCATCGTTGCTTTGATGGCCACCTTCTTTATCATCGTCGGCCAGGGTGGCTTCACCATTATCAACGACGCCATTGCAAGCGGAGCCGTTCCTTCCGATTACTGGAATATCGGCAATCGCGGCCTCTCATACTTCCTGACCCTCACCATTCCCGTCTGCCTCCAGTGCATGATCGACCAGTGCAACATCCAGCGTATCAACTCCGCTAAGAGCGAGAAGTCTGCTTTCAGAGGTTACGTGTGGTCCTTCGTGATCTGCGTTTTTGTTGCGTTCATGCCCACCTTCATTGGTATGTACGGCGCTGCCCGCTATGGCATTACTGGCAACAGCGTGTTCTTCACCGTTGCTCTTGAGGCTCTGAGTCCCCTCGCCAGCGCTATGCTGATTGCCGCCGTCGTGGCTGCAATCATGTCCACCATCGACAGCCTGTTTGTTGCCTTCTCCACCGTTCTTCTCAAGAACGTGTATCAGGGCTTCATCAATCCCAATCCTAGCGAGAAGTTCTTCAAGATCGGCGACAAGGTATGCAGCATCGGCATTGCCGTCGTTGCGCTTCTCGTCTCTCTTCAGTTCACCAGCATCATTTCCCTGCTCAACAGCGTTTACGCCTTCATCTGCGCCTGTGCTGCGACTCCGTTCCTCGGCGGTCTGTTCTGGAAACGCGGTACCAGCAAGGGTGCTCTTGCAAGCGCGCTTGTTGGTTTCGTCGTCGTGCTTCTCCACCTGACTGGCATCATCTCCTTGCCCCTTGCTGACCTCACTCCGACCCTCATCGCAGCCGTGGCTTATGTCATCGTAAGTCTTTGCGACAAGAGCGGCGCCGAGGTCCAGACCGATGGCGCGAAGTAATCCGTACGCGGTCTTATAAAAGGTAATCACCATGCATTGAAAAACCTCCGTCTGCAGTCGCCATCGGCTGCAAACGGAGGTAAATTTAAAGGCATTCCTATAATGCCTATGTACACTGGCTTCGCCGAATCTATCAGTGAGACGCTGGCTCCCCGAGCCCGGAGTAGCGGAGCAGGGAAAGCGCCGAGGCATCTTCAAGCGAGGGAAGGTATAGATCCGCGGTGGCGCAGATCTCTTCTATATCCGCTGCCGCAGTGGGGTCGCTGATTGCGACGACGCGCATACCGGCGCTCTTGGCGGTTCTGATGGCATACAAAGCGTCCTCAAAAACCCAGATATTCTCAAAGGGGCATCCGATCCGTTGCCGGATGTCGGAAAAGGCAGCCAGGTCATGTTTACTCGTGTTTTGATCATACGTGCTACTTATCGTGTCAAAGAAAGAAATAAGACCGGTGCTCTCCAGTGCGATCCGAACCATGCGCAGCGGCGTGGCCGAAAAGAGATGCAGAGGGATGCCGTGCTGCTTCAACACTGCGAGAAATTCGACTGTGCCGGGCTTGACCTGGACCTCGGTTCGATAAAGATACTCCATGTCAGCATGAAAAGAGGAGAGAATCTCTTCTGGAGCATCTGGAATATGAAGCTCATCCCTTAGGATCTGGATCTGCCGTTCAAGAGAAAGCGGGTAGAGCCTACTCTTCAGGCTGTCCTCATACGCAATTCCTCTGGAAACAAGGTAGCGGATGGGCAGCTTTTTCCAAAAAACCATGGAGTCGAGCAGGGTGCCGTCCATATCGAAGACGACAGCCTGCGGCGGTTGAATAAAATCACTCAGCATGTCAATACCTCGATTCCGTGCTGTTCGAGCACCTCAACCCACTCCGGCGTAATATCGCTGTCAGTTACGACGGTATCTATCTCCGATATCTGGGCAAAGAGTGCAGGGCGTATCTTGCCGAATTTAGAGGAGTCGGCCAGCAGGATTTTCTGCTGCGCAACTTGCATGCTGGCCTGCTTCACCTCGATCTCGTACTGATTGACGCAGGTAATCCCCATAAGGTCGCTTATTCCGGCGGCTGACAAAAAGAACATATTGGCGCGCGTCCTTCGTATAAAGCTAATCCCCTCTGGGCACTCGAACATCTGGGTGTTGCGATGATAGCTGCCGCCCGTCATCAGAATGTTGAGATCCGCATGGGTGCTCAAGTAGTTAAAAATGTTGGCATTGTAGCACAGGACCGTGCAGGGGGAGATGTCCGGAAAATGACGCGCCAGTTCTTCGGTCGTGCTTCCCGTATCAATGATGATCGTGTCGCCCGGGCTGATTAAAGAGGCGGCCTTGATGCCGATGCGGGATTTTCTCTCATTGTTTGTAGACTGCTCGTGAGAGAGCTGATAATCATCGTCCCTCGTTCTGGCCTGATTGATGTTATAAATCGCAACACCAGAAATATAAAGGATCAGATTCTGCTCCTTCAGGCTGTACAGATCGCGTCTCGCAGTCATTTCAGACACATTCATATGTTGTGCGATATCTTTCACGGATGCCCCGCCGCACTCTATGAGATAATCCAGGATCCCTTTCAAACGGTTGTTTTTGTCATTGCTTTTCATCATATACCCCAGCTTTTCAAACTCATATCAATTATGTTTGCTTCGTCATTTTACTACAGCCGTGGTTCAATTGCAACAATTATATACCTTTGTGATCGATTTTTTCTGATATTTACGAGGTTGTACCGATATCCGAGCATAAGTTCAGTGAATGACTATGGTGTTTAAATGCACAGATCTGTACAAATGTGGCGTTCAAAGCAACAGAATTTGATAAAAACGCAAAATGAACATTTATATAATGTTCATTTTGCGTAAAAATAAAACAAGAATATGAAAAGATATTGACATTCTAGCGTTGCTATTCTATCATATAAGTAATGGCGTACCGCGTCTCGCTTCCTTCCTGATGCGGTATAGAAATGCAGTCTGGCAAGTGTAGCGCCAGAATCTCAACATCAAGTCTTTTTGGCGTCAAACTATATAGAATCAATAAAAAGGAGTTGTAAATATGCAGGAATTGAAACGACCAGAGCTGAACGGCGTTTTGACCGAGCTTCCCGTTCCCTTTTCCTCCGACGGCGGACTCGATTACGCATCTCTTCACAAAATGATTCATTTCCAGATAGAGTCGGGCATCGTCGGCATTTATCTCCACGGCGTCGGGGGCGAAACGCCGTTTATGACCCATGAGGAGGAGGACGGGCTGATTCGAGAGGCGGTAAGCGCGGCTCAAGGCAGGATCCCTATTATCGCCAATGTGATCTCCGCCGGTAAGGAGAAGGCTGTTGAACGGGCAAAGCGCTATGAGGCCGCAGGCGCTGATATGATAAGCATTTCACAGCCCATCTTCTACACATACTCCGACGACGCTCTTGCGGATTACTATTCGGCCGTCCTTGATTCAGTCTCCGTGCCGTGTATGGTGTACAATATGCCCTCGGCAGGGTATACCCTTTCCGCTAGCCTGATCGGTAGGTTATTTCAGGATAAGCGTATGATCGCCTATAAGGACAGCACCCAGAATATCATGCATCTGCAAAGCACCATTGCCAAAATCGGACGACCGGAGGTGCGGATTCTTGCCGGCAGCGACGCGACCTTCCATTCTACCCTGTGCAGTGGCGGCACCGGTATCGTCTCTATGATCTCCATGCTCTTCCCGAGGGAGGTCATCAAGCTCTACAACTTCTTTAAGGCCGGCGATCTGCCCCGCGCGTATGAGCAGCAGATGTTCCTTTTGAAAGTGCGCAGCGAGCTGAAGGCTGCGCCGCTGCTCGCCGGATATAAGGCAGTTGCCAGAAAAATGGGGCTGTACGCCTGCGACAGCGTGCGTCCGCCGCTGACAAATATTACGGAGCCCGAAACGGAGGCTCTGTGGGAGCGCCTGAAAAAGCTGCGTATCACAGAGGAATCATAGCGGAATTTTACCGACATTCCGTTTTCCCTTCGGGGGTCTTGCAACCGTGAGGAAAACGTCAAACAAAAATCTAATCAGAGAGGAAAATTTATCATGCGGAATGATGAAAGGTTTTTAGGGGCTGCAACCGAGTTGACCATCAGTTACACGCCGAGTGGGGCGATCGATCACGACGCGATCGCCCATATGGTCGAATGGCAGGCTGAGCGCAGAATTAATTACATTTTTGTCAACGGCATTTCCAGCGAATGCTATATGATGACCCACGACGAGCAGGTCTCTCTTGTCTCTACCATGTGCCGCGAGACGAGGAAGAACGGGATCCGCGCGATGTGTAACCTGATGATCCCAGCCTGGCGCGATGCCATCACCATGGCGAAGCGCTATGAGGACGCCGGTGCCGATGCGATCTGCATCACTCCACCGTTTCTTGCTTCCTATCATGAGCAAGCCTTGACCGAGTACTATGAGGCTGTGATCGAGTCAACGAAGCTGCCGGTCTACATATATAATGCGCCGCAGACGGGCAATCTGCTCTCTCCGTCGCTTATTGCAAAGCTAGCCAACAAGTACGAGCATGTTCGCGGCTATAAAGACAGCACCCAGAACATCGTTCATCTGGAAACGTTGATGGGGCTTGTGAAGAATCCGGACTTCGATTATATCGCGGGCAGCGATTCCACGATCTTTACTACTCTTGCGCTCGGCGGCGCTGGTATCATCTCCTTTATCAGCATCGCGTTCCCGCAGCCGATCATCGATATCTGCGACGCCTATGCCTCCGGTGACATCGAGAAGGCCAGAAACGCACAGGCGTTTGTCATGAAGATCCGCGACGTGCTCAGAAAGGGCGGAAACAGCGCCGGCTACAAGTATGCGTCCGAGCTGATGGGTTGCCCTATTCGCGGCTCGCGCTATCCGGACAGCCTTCTCATCCTCCCCGAGAATCTAAAGCAGGAAATCCACAGAGATCTGGACGAGCTCGGCCTGCTGTGAGGGTGGACGGCCATGTCGAATATCTTTTGTGTGAACAGCTATTTCTGGCTGCACAGCTTTTACAGCAAAACTCTTCCCGGCGACGGTGAAACGCTGACCGGCACGCGCTACAGACCGTCGGGTGGCGGAAAGGGCGTCAATCAAGCCTTCGCGGCAGCGTATAAGGGTTGCAAGGTCGAGGTCATCGGTCGCATCGGCAAGGACGAGCCGGGAAGAATCTTCGCCGAAGAATGTGCGAGCTGTGGCGTCGGGACACGGTATATGGTATACGATTCGGAGCATTACACTGGTTGTGGATGCATTCTCCGCGATGAGGTCGGCGGAAATGCGATTGTGATTGTGCCGGGCGTTCAGGACTTCCTGCAGCCTTCTGACTTCGACGCAGCCGAGTCCTATATCCGCACGTGCAGTATCGGCGGATTTCAGCTTGAGGTAAATCTCGACGCGGTTCTCTACGGAATCAAGCGCTGTAGCGAATGGGGCATAAAGACCTTCGTTGACCCCGCCCCTGCGGTTCCTCTGCCGAAGGACATCTACCCGAGCATCGATTATATCAAGCCCAACGAGCACGAAGCCACAATCCTTACCGGCATTCCTGTCACCGGCGTTGACAGCGCGGTCGAGGCAGGTCGCTGGCTTCTGGAGCGCGGTGTAAGAGAGGCCGCGATCATCACCCTCGGAGAAAAGGGCTGTGTCGTGGTCACGCACACAGGAGTGAAGTGTTTCCCGTGCCCGAAGGTGGAGGTCGTCGACCCGACCTGTGCCGGAGACTCTTTCGCAGGGGCGTTTATGGCGGCGATCGCTCAGGGCAAGACGCTGGAGGAGGCCATCATTGAGGCTTCCGAGCTTGCCTCGCTCACTGTCTCGGTATCTGGCTCCATGTACAACTGCTTCCATGTGTGCGACGAGCTCTATCAACGCATCCACGCAGACTATCGTAAGCAGCTCGATAATTCAGCTAACAATCATTAAAAACTTTATTATTTTGAAAGAAGGTACACCAAATATGAACAAGCAGGACATTCTCACTCGCGTTGACCACACCTTACTCAAGGCAGTTTCAACCTGGGAACAGATTCAGGATATCTGTGAGACATCTTTGAAGTACAAGACCGCTTCCGTGTGCATCCCGCCCGCATTTATCGCCCGCGCGCACAAGGCGTATCCGAACCTGAACATCTGCACCGTGATCGGCTTCCCTCTCGGCTACAACACGACAGCTACCAAGATCTTTGAGGTGGAGGACGCCATCAAAGAGGGCGCTTCCGAGGTGGATATGGTCGTCAATCTCGGCGACGTGAAGGACGGCGCTTTTGACAAAGTAACGGAAGAGATCAAGGCGCTGAAGAAAGCCGCTGGAGACAAGATCCTCAAGGTTATTATCGAGACCTGCTACCTGACCGAGGAGGAGAAGATCTCCTTGTGCAAGTGCGTCACCGAGGGCGGTGCCGACTTCATCAAGACCTCCACGGGCTTCGGCACCGCTGGTGCGAAGATAGAGGATATTGAGCTCTTCAAAAAATACATCGGCCCGAATGTGAAGATCAAGGCCGCCGGTGGAATCAACTCGGTCGAGGATCTCGAAATGTTTGTGAACGCCGGGTGCGAGCGTCTCGGCACGAGCCGTGCAGTGAAGTTGCTGGAAGAGTAATCTGGAGGCTCCCCATGATTGATTTTGTGCTTCGTAACTATACCGACATAATTTACGGACGCGGAAAAGAAGCTCGCGTCGGTGAGCTAATCCGAGAATTCGGCGGGCACAAGGTACTAATCCACCATCCTGATGAGGCATTTGTGGCACCTATCGTCGAAAATGCGAAGAAAAGTTTGGAAGCTGCCGGCCTCGAGTGGGTCGAGTTGGGCGGCGTCGTGGCAAATCCCCGCTTGGAGCTAGTCTACAAAGGGATCGAGCTTTGCCGCAAAAATAAGGTCGATTTCCTACTTGCCATCGGCGGCGGTAGCACCATTGACAGCACCAAGGGCATCGGCATCGGCGTTCCCTATGACGGAGATGTGTGGGACATATACGATGCGAAGGTCCGTCAGCAGGAGTGCCTGCCCATCGGCGTTATCAGCACCTTCGCAGGAACCGGCAGCGAGATGACCTTCGGCAGCGTGATTACCAGCGGTACACTCAAGCGCGGCATTGAGGATCCGGACGATCATGTGACCATGCGTCCGAAATTCGTGATCTTGAACCCCGAGTTCACTTTCACTGTGCCGAAATATCAGACCGCGTCGGGAATCGGAGATTTGCTGACGCATCTGACCGAGAATTTCTTCACCAAGAATCCGGACAACGACCTCTCCGACGAGTTTGCATATGCCGGCATCCGTACCGTTCTGAAGTACGGGCCGATTGTGATGGAGAACCCCGCCGATTATGAAGCGCGCGGACAGATCATGGTGCTCTCTCCGCTGGCAATCTGCGGGGTCATGAAGGTCGGTCGCTGGGGCGATTGGGGTTGCCACGATATTGAACACGAGATGTCCGGCGAATGGGATATCCCACACGGCGTCGGGTTGGCGATCCTAATGCCCGTTTGGATGCGCTATGTTTTCAAGGATCTGTTGCCCTCGTTCGTGAAGTTTGCGGTGAATGTATTCAATATCCCGCTGAATGTGGAGCATCCCGAGCTTACAGGCATGGCCGGGATCGACGCCTACGCCTCCTTCCTCTATGACCGCCTCGGTCTGCCGCGCACGCTGACCGAGCTGGGCATAAAACCCGAGCGGATGACGGACGAAATACTCCGGAAGGTCGCAAGACAGGTATTCTATAAGGGTAATACCACCTGCGGACGAACCCGACCGCTCAACGAAGAAGACGTCTATCACATTTTGAAACAGTGCGTATAAGGGGAGATGGAAACTATGAATAATTTTGAGCTTCGCAATCTTCCGGATCTCTTCTTTGGACGCGAGTCGGAAAAGAAGTGCGGCAAGCTACTGCGTGATATGGGCGCACACCGTGTTCTGATCCATCACTCCGGCGAGCCATTCGTGCTTTCGCTGGTAGAGCAGGTCAAGGGATATATCGAGGCAGAAGGACTGTGGTGCACGGATCTGGGCGGCGTCAAGCCGAATCCCCGTCTGGAGCTTGTGTATGAGGGCATAAAGCTGTGCCGCGAGGAGAAGATCGACGCCATCCTTGCCGTGGGCGGCGGCAGTGTGATCGACAGTGCAAAGGGCATTGCCATGGGTGCCGTCTACGATGGCGACGTATGGGATTTCTATAAGGGGACTGCGCTGCCTACCAAGATACTGATGATTGGTGCGATCACCACCTTTGCCGGCACCGGCAGCGAATTCAGCAGAGCGTCTATCGTGACCAACGAGGCGCTTGATCTCAAGCGCTCCTGTGACGACATTGATATCATGCGGCCGGCCTTTGCCATCGTGAACCCCGAGCTGACATTCACCGTACCGCCCAAGCAGACCGCCGCGGGTGCCGCTGACATTTTCTCCCACTGCTGCGAGTTTTATTTCACGCACACCAAGGACGTATATCTCAGTCACCAGCTGCTGGCGGCCGGTATGAAAGCCGTTTTGAAGAACGCTCCGATCGCTTACCGCGAGCCCACCAACTACGCCGCGCGTAGCGCACTTTCAATCACCGCACCGCTTGCCATCTGTGGTATCCTGCGTCTCGGCCTCGTGGGCGATTGGGCTTGCCACCTCATCGAGCATGAAATGTCCACGGAGTTTGACTGCCCGCACGGCACCGGCCTTGCAATCATCACGCCCTATTGGATCGAGTATGTTTACCGCCAGGACGTTAACCTCTTTGCGCGCTGGGCCGTGGACGCGTTCGGCATCGACTATGACTTCGACGATCCCGAGCGCACGGTCAAGGATGGACTTCTTGCCCTAAGAGATTTCTATCGTCAGCTGGATATGCCTCGCACGATCCGTGAATTTGCGCCTCAGGCCACGCCCGAAATAATGGCAAAGCTCTCCCGGCGTATTCCCTACTACGGCGGCGAGGATAAGTCCACCATCGGTGAGACCTTCCCACTCAATGAGATGGACGTATATAATATTTATATGGCCGCTCTGGGTTAATCGCAAGCGCAGCCGGATGGTTGCTCCCTATATGCAATCATCCGGGTGCATACGAACGAGGTTGGCTGGCGCAGATCTGCCGTCAGTCAATGAAGAAAGGGATAATCAAGATGAAAAAGAACAAGGCTTTTATTTTGGGCAGTTACCATTGCTGCTACTCTTTTACGGCGGAGCAGATGCCCAAGAGCGGTGAAACCGTGATGGGGTACCGTTTCAAGATGTCTGGCGGCGCAAAGGGTCACGGGCAGATGCTGGCGTGCGCCTTGGCCGGAACCGAGACGAGCGGCATCATGCGTGTCGGCGACGATACCTACGGCCACTATTGCATCGACGATTTCAAGCGGGCAAATATTGACTGCACCTATGTGAAAATTGATCCCGACCATGCAACCGGAGCGGCGGGCGTCATGCTGAACCGAGTCGGAGAAAACATCATCATCGTGGTTCCAGGTGCAAACGCCGCCATTACTGAAGAGGACATTGATGCCGCCGAGCCGATGATCCGAGAGTGCGCGGTTGCAGGTTTCCAGTTTGAAAATAACTTCAACGCGATCGAGTACTGCATCAAAAAGGCCGACATGATGGGCGTTGATACAGTGGTTGATCCCGCCCCCGTCGTGCAGTTTGATGATGCGCTGTATCAGCACATTTCCTACATCAAGCCCAACGAGCATGAGGCAGAGCTTTTGACCGGAATTCCGGTAGTTGACACGGAGTCCGCGGCAAAGGCCGGCGAGCTGCTGTTGGAAAAGGGTGTCAAAAAGGCCGCGATTATCACTATGGGCGGCGCCGGTGTTGTGCTCGTGACCCGCGACGGTTGGAGAGCGTTCCCCGCCGCAAAGGTGAAGGTTACGGATACCACCAGCGCGGGCGATACCTTTGCAGGTGCGCTGGTAGCCTCGCTGGCACAGGGGATGGATGTCATCGATGCGGTTATTCACGCCAATTGTATCGCGGCGTTCTGCGTAAAGCGCGGCCCGCAGGAAAGCATTTTCGATTTCTTTCCCACAAAAGAGCAGCTTTCCGCGCTGAAGGCTGAATATCTGACACAGCTGTGAGGTGAAACAGATGATTACAAAAAAACAAGTCGAGCATATGCTCGACGGATCGATGGCGGCGGACAACCCTACCATCGCCGATGCAGTTGCATTCACAAAGAAGGCGGCACAGTACGAGTTTGCCGGCATTCTGGCCTCCGCTTATTTTGTCCCTCACGTAGCGGACATTGCCCACGCCGCAGGTAGGAAGATCGTATCCGTCGTTGACTATCCTATGGGCGGCGCGGAAAATGACATCCGTCTTGTTGCTGCAAAGCAGGCATTTGACGCAGGTGCCGACGAACTAGATGTATCCATGGATATTAGTGCATTTATGGCTGGTAACTACGCTCGTGTTACAGACGAGATTCTGCGTATTCTTGAGCTTGCCGGCGACGATAAGCTCATTAAGATTATCTATTTCGCAACGCTTCTTACCCCCGACCAGCAGCTACGCGCCGCTGAGCTTTGTATCCGAGCGGGTGTTCCGTTCCTGAAAACCAACACAGGACACGGATGCAAGAGTACGGTAGAAGAGGTAAAACTCCTTAAGGATCACTTCGGCGACGCCATTAAAGTAATGGTTTCGGGCGGCGTCCGAACCGGCGAGCAGGCGAAGACTATGATTCTGGCTGGTTGCGACCGAATTGCGACCAGTTCCCCGTTCCGGATTCTAGATACCTTTGTAGAGGAGGAATAAGAGTGCTTCAGAAAGATTTGGCGTCTCACCTGATTCTGACAGTGCTGAAAATTGGCACCACGGAGCAGCAGGTTCGAGACATGGTCGAGAAAGCGGCCGCCCACGGCCTGTACGGCGTTTGTGTTTTCCAGAATATGGTTCGTACCGCCCATGAGGCCGCCGCTGGAAGATTGCGCGTTATCACCGTGACAGGCTATCCCTCTGGCATTGATGTTCCCGTGACCAAGATCGAGGATGCGAAGCTTGCGATCAAAAATGGCGCGCAGGAAATAGACTTCGGAATCAACCTATCCGCCCTCAAGTCTCAGGATCTCAACACGATCAGAGAAGAGGCCTCCGGAATCCTCGCCGCAGCGAAGGAGCAGGCGTGTAAGGTATATGCCGTGTTTAACACGTTCAATCTGAACGAGGAGGAAACAGCTGAGCTTGTCAATCTCTGCGTTTCTCTGGGTGTCGACGGTCTGAAAACAACCTGCGGCGATGCGGTCATTCCGCGCGGGACGGAACAGCGGGACGTTGAGCTGCTGAAAAGCGCGGGGCTGCCCATAAAGGCGGAGGGGCTTATTGATACGGTCGAAAAGGCTCGTGAGCTGCTTGACGCTGGCGCGGCTTATGTCTGCTCGGCCAGCGCTCTGTCGATCATCTCCAGTGCGAAATGCCGGAAGGAAAAGGCTGCCGACATGAGAAAAACGACTCTAATCGAGGATTCGCCCGCCGGGGCGGCGAACGCCTATGTGGCGGATCTCTACCGCGCAAATGCCTGCCTCAAAAAGGATGATTTTCTCTATCTTAGCAAGCTGAGGCCGTTTTCCGTCCTGCTGATTAAGACAATCGCCTCGCGGACGCTGGATATTTTTCCCTATCGGGAGACGCCGGATGTGCTTTTGTCTGAAGAGGGAGCCTGCTATCTCCACGAGATGGGCATTACCAGGATCTATGTGGACAACAATGTGCTGGAGGATCCCACCGGAAAAATTGAGGTTATCCGGAATCAGGATCTTACGGGCATTGTTCCGGGCTTCTATCTCAGCTGTGACTGCAAGGACGGACTGACCTTATATGAGGACATCGCGCTTCCTCTCGGTATGCGCCGCGACGGCAGTCTCTACACCCGCATTCAGTGGGCGAGCACGACCGAGAAAACGCCCTACTATTGGGTCAACAATCTGATCGACGACGATATAGAGCGTCATGGCGGCACATGGGGCGCCAACACCATGGGACCCGCCAACTGCATTCTGGATTTCTTTGGTGAAAGCAAGGAGATATCCATGGTCAGATTGTTCCATAACGTAGGCTCTGATGAGAGCGTCATGGAGGAAATGGCCGAGCACATCCGTATGTATGTCAGCGACGATGAGCGGTGTAGCCGTTTCGGAAGAGATACGCAGGATGTAAATGTCGTCACTTGGAAGCAGATTGTGGACGCCAGAATGGAGATGCGCGAATACTGGTCTGACTACATTTTGGAGCAGCCAGTGAAGGCCCGCTATTTCCGCTTGGAGTTGGTCAAGAATTTCGGCACGCCTCCCGACGTGCCTTGGACTGAAACGGCCGAGCTGAAAATTTATTAGAAATAATCTCTATTCAAGTAGCTTTGTGCCAAGGAACACTGCACTGCTCTATCACGCTTTATTCAGTGTCCTGTATTTCCTTGGCGCAAAGCTATACTCTGTTTAGGAAGGTTAATGCGTACATGAATATTCAGATATTGACTTCGGCCATCATCGTTCTGCTTATCTTTCTTGGTGTCATGATTATGCTGAGTATCCGGTCTCAAAAGTATAACCAGACATATGAGAGCACCGTCACGGCCGGTCGGTCGTCATCTCTTTTTTTGATTGCCGCAAGCGCGGTGGGCGCTCAGATCGGAAGCGGCTTTGTCTTGGGCGGTGCGGAGCATGGCGCGAATTTCGGAATAGGCGGTGCCTGGTACGGTATATGCTGCGGCCTGTCCTTCGTGGTAGCCGGTCTTTTCCTCGGGCGGATATTCCGGAATATGGACTGCATTTCCATATCGGAATATCTGCGCAGTCGATATCAAAACAACACCACCTCGATCCTCTACAGCGTTTCAAATATTTTCAGCGGTTTTTCCCTGATTGCTGGACAGCTGCTGGCTGGCAAGACTCTTTTCGCCTCACTGGGACTGAACGAAACAGCGGGGATCGTCACCGTGACCTTGGTCATCTTCCTGTTTGTGACCTTCTCCGGAATGTGGGGCGTTCTTGCGGCATCCGCGCTACAGAGCATCGTGATCGCGGCAGGGATGATCATCGTGCTATGGCAGGTCATCGGGCAGGAGGGAGTGCATATCCTAAAGGTTGCCCTGCCGGAGTCATATTTCTCGATCCAGCCGTATGACTGGGAGACTTTTGTTCAGCTGACGATACCGACCATCCTCTTTGCGCAGATCAGTCAGTTCCTGTTTCAGCGCTTCGCCGCAGCCGATTCGGAAAGAAGTGCCGTCAGAGGCCATGTCATCGGCGGGGTGGTTCTGATCCCCCTTGCCTTCGTACCGACGCTGATCGGAATGTTCGGGAAGGTGCTTTTCTCGCAGGCGCACTACGAAGGTATATTTGTAAAGATTCTGATTGACCGTATGCCGGCACTGATTAGCGGAGGTGTAATCGCCGCGATCCTCTGCGCTGTTATATCGTCCTGTAACGCAACCTTCCTGATGATTAATACCTGCTTTGTACACGATATCTGCAACGGACTGTTTCCAAACCGGGTTTCGGAAAAAAGAACGCGCAGACTATACGTTTGCAGCAACATTATCACCTGTTTGATCGGAACAGTTCTGGCGCTGACGAACAGCAGCATTCTTAATATGATGTCCCTTGCGTATACGTTTATGATCTCCGGCTGTCTCGTGCCTTTCCTCGGCGGCATCCTCTGGAGGCGTCCAGGGGCAAAAGCGGCCATATCCAGTTCGGTTGCGGGAATACTCACCGCCTTGCTGTATAGCTTTAAGGTGATCCGCTTCCCCTTCGGAAGTATCTTCCCCATCGTGCCGTCCTTGGCTTTCTATGTTTTGATCGGGCTGGTGGAGAAACCGTTTGCCTCCTCACGCGATACGGCAGAATAAGCTGGTCGGTTAAATCGCGCTGGCAAGGCTACGGATACCTCGCTCCACCAGTCTTGCCAGCGCGTCGACTTTCCCTGCCCGATAGCGTGTAAATTCCGGAGCATGAGTGCCACCTGCACGGAGGTTTATCCCCAGTATTATGGAGAAATAAAAACAGGCGAACCCCGAACCCTTGATTTGAACTGCACCCCATTTGTTAGACAGTATGATATACTATCTAACAAGTGGGGT
>ERZ772900.2208-NODE-2208-length-15276-cov-3.639511_pt1 | contig 15276 bp, 13 predicted proteins | sample MGYA00512124_ERZ772900 | MGnify/ENA primary metagenome ERZ772900 (study PRJEB29015, sample SAMEA2737716) | human gut metagenome | biome: human gut; feature: human-associated habitat; material: faeces | place: China | collected 2012 ... | reverse complement strand
GCGCAGCACCCGCAAGGGGTACGCCGCATCCGTAAGGCAGCAGAGCTGCCAACGGCTGCGCAGCCGTGACGGATGAGGGGAAGGCTGTCGACCAGAGCGGGCTTAAATCAACCCTCCACCCCGGCGGCGGCCATGACCAGGCCCAGCACCCCGGCAGTCTGCTCGGACCAGGCGGCGGTGTCCACGTCGGTGCAGCCGGCTTCGCTGAGCAGCTCCTGGGCATCGTCGCTGAGCAGAACCTGGCAGTCGGCGTTCACCAGGCCCAGCTGCTCGTTGTACTCGTCGGCGGCGCTCTCGTCGCCGGAGACAGTGTTCAGCATTTCGTTGACGATGGCGGTGATCTCCTCCTGGCTCAGGGTGCTGGAGGAGGCCCAGTCCAGCAGGGAGACGGCATAGGGCACGGCCTTCAGGGAGCTGCCGGCGCTGCCCACCTCCACATTGCCCTTGATGTCCACCAGAATGGCGGAGAGAACGTCGGCCTGCTGAGTCTTGGCATCGTCGTCCTGGGCGGAGGAGCTGGAGGTGCTGGAAGAGCTGGAAGAACTGGTGCTGGCGCTGGAGGAGGAGCCGCCCTTACTGCCGCAGGCGGCCAGAGAGAATACCATGGTCCCGGCCAGCGCAGCGGCGGCCAGGCGGCGGAGCATATTGCGATTCAGATTCATGTACATAAATAAGACCTGCTTTCTGAAAAAGATTGGGTATCAGGGAACGTCAGCCCAGGGCCACGTCCAGCATCATCATGACGCTGAAGCCCAGGGCGAAGAACACAGTGCCCACATTGGAATGCTTCCCTTGGGACATCTCGGGGATGAGCTCCTCCACCACCACATAGAGCATGGCGCCTGCGGCGAAGCTGAGGAAATAGGGCATGGCGGGGACGATGTGCTCCGCCGCCAGAATGGTCAGCAGGGCGCCCACAGGCTCCACCGCCCCGGACAACACGCCCCCGGCAAAGGCCCGGGACTTTTTCAGCCCCTCCGCCCGCAGGGGCATGGAGATGATGGCCCCCTCGGGGAAGTTCTGGATGGCGATGCCCAGGGACAGTGCCATGGCCCCGGCGGCGGTGATCTGAGCGCTGCCGGACAGGTATCCGGCGTAGACCACGCCCACGGCCATCCCCTCGGGGATATTGTGCAGGGTGACGGCCAGCACCATCATGGTGGTGCGCTGGAGCCGGCTGGCCGGGCCCTCGGTCTGGCCGCTGTTCTGGTGGAGGTGTGGGACCGCATGGTCCAGCAGCAGCAGAAACAGCACGCAAATGATTTCGCTAAGGCTGAGCATGGTCCAGCAGCAGCAGAAACAGCACGCCGATCCAAAAGCCGATAAACGCCGGAAGAAAGGCCCAATGGCCCATGGCTGCGGCCTGGTCAATGGCGGGGATGAGCAGGCTCCACACGGAGGCGGCCACCATCACTCCGGCGGCAAAGCCGGTGAGGGAGCGCTGTACCACGTCGCTGAGGGAACGGCGCATGAAAAATACGCAAGCCGCTCCTAGGGATGTACCCAAAAATGGGATCAAAAGTCCGAAAAAAGTTGCATTTTCCTGGTGGATATTCACCACTCCTTTCCTTGGAATGGCATTGTAGCACAAGTTCCCTGCAAATGCAACAAGAATCAGGGGCAACGGGGGTAATCAAGGGGACGGTTCTTGTGATTAGTGCCTAATCAGAAGAACCGTCCCCGTGATTATAGGTATTGAAATCCTTTTCGGACTCTACTATTATGAAAATGAGGATGTCTAGCTCCAAAAAATCGATTGCTCTTGATGACAGGTTTAATGTAACAGTTCCCTAATCGAAGGAGAAATTAAATGAATTTCACGATGTTACCGCTACAAGGAATCAGATGGGACGATCAAGAAGTCTTGTTAGGAAGTACGATGGAAGATATCGAAGCGAAATTAGGACAGCCGGATATTGTCGATCAGTCGCTCTACTACTTTGACAGTGAATTGCGGTTTGATTTTTCTGAGAAAGGTAGACTGGAATTCATAGAATTTTTAGGGGGGTATCATGGAAATATTCAGCCTATTATCTATGGAATTCAGGCTTTTCAAGTAAATGCAGATGAGTTATACCGCATCTTAGCAGATCACAATACTGGCAATATCATGGATAATGAACACGGGTATTCGTTCGCATTTCCTAACATCGGAATTGGAATTTATCGGGAATCTGTACCTGGCAATGCTAGTGATCTAATAAGCGAACTAGAAAAACTAGGTATCAATGTTGCTGGAAATTCTGACGTCAAAGAAGAACAATTAAAATCTTCACATTGGGCAACGATCTCTTTAGCATCCTCAAACTACACTTGGTAAGCAAAGAAAAAAGATCAACTATATGGGGACGGTTTCTGGATTTGGGGCCGTCCCTATGATTATTTGTTGTATCCCGGCGAAAAGAATGGTATAATGATACCAACTTCCCCGGGCGCTGCCGGGAAAAAACGAAATGAGGTTAAGAACATGACATATAAAGAGGAATTTATCACTTTCATGGTGCGCTCCGGCGTGCTGACCTTTGGGGATTTTACCACCAAGAGCGGGCGCAAGACCCCCTATTTCGTGAACACCGGCAACTATAAGACCGGGGCCCAGGCCGCTAAGCTGGGGGACTACTATGCCGCCTGCATCCAGGAGAACATGCCTGACGGCATCACCTGCCTGTTCGGGCCCGCCTATAAGGGCATCCCCCTGGCCGTGTCCGCCGCCGCCTCTCTCTACCGCAGCTATGACCGGGACCTGCCCTATTGCTTCAACCGCAAGGAGGCCAAGGACCACGGCGAGGGCGGCACGATGGTGGGCTATAAGCCCCAGGACGGGGATGACGTGGCCATCGTAGAGGACGTGGTCACCGCCGGCACCGCCGTGCGGGAGTCCATCGAGCTGTTCAAGCATGTGGCTGACGTGAACATGAAGGCCCTGTTCGTCTCGGTGGACCGGATGGAGCGGGGCACCCGGGACTGCTCCACCCTGGACGAGCTGCGCCAGGACTATGGCATCAAGGTGTTCCCCATCGTCACCGTGCGGGAGGTCATCGACTTCCTCCACAACCGCCCTGTGGACGGCAAGGTCTATATCGACGATGACATGAAGGCCAAGATGGAGGCCTATCTGGAGCAGTACGGCGCAAAGCAGTAAAAAAGCGGGAAAGAAATCCGTCAGAAAGGAAGTCGGTCCACCATGCCGGGACACAGCGGGCACAGGCAGCGGGTCAAAACAGAATTCCTGGCCCGGGGCGTGGAGGGCTGGTCCGACCACCGCATTCTGGAGCTGCTGTTGTTCTACGCCATCCCCCAGGGGGACGTGAACGAGCTGGCCCACCGCCTGGTGGACCACTTCGGCAGTCTGGCCGGGGTGCTGGACGCCTCGGCAGAGGAGCTGAAGAAGGTCCCCGGGGTGGGCGACCACACGGCGGTGCTGCTGAAGCTGGTGCCCGCCCTGGGCGGACGGTACCAGGAGCAGCGGGGCGCACCGGGACAGATCATCCACAGCCCGGAGGAGGCCGCCGCCGTCCTCTCCCCCTATTTCTTCGGGGCGGCCAACGAGATGGTCTATGTCCTGTGTCTGGACGGCAAGGGCAAAGTGCTGGGGGTGCGCAAGGTGTCGGAGGGCAGCATCTATGCCTCTGACATCAACATCCGCCGCATTGCCGAGGCGGCCATGAGTCTGCGCTCCGCCGGGCTGTATCTGGCCCACAACCACATCAGCAACCTGGCGTTTCCCTCCGCCGCCGACTGGCAGACCACCGATGTCATCCGCTCCGCCCTGGCCGGGGTGGGGCTGGAGCTCATCGACCACCTGATCTTTGTGGACGGGGACGTGCTGTCTTTGAACCAGTCGGAGGCGGGCGGCCACAGACCGGTCTATGAACTGTTATAGATGAGCCGCGATAGAAGCATTCCTGATTTCGCTCTCCTTCCCGGGCGGGAGGGGGAGCGAAGTTGTTCTTGCATTAGAACATTGGTTCTGATATGATGGACGTACAAGAATAATGGCAGCACCGCCGCGGCGGGGAATCGGAGGAGAACATGGCAAAATTCCAGGTGGTTTCGGAATACAAGCCCAGCGGGGACCAGCCCCAGGCCATCCAGGCCCTGTCCAATGGCATTGAGATGGGACTGGACGAGCAGACGCTGCTGGGCGTCACCGGCTCGGGCAAGACCTTTACCATGGCCAAGATCATCGAGCAGGTCCAGCGGCCCACCCTGGTCCTGGCCCACAACAAGACCCTGGCCGCCCAGCTGTGCGCCGAGTTCCGGGAGTTCTTCCCCAACAACGCGGTGGAGTATTTCGTCAGCTATTATGACTATTACCAGCCGGAGGCCTATATCCCCCACACGGACACGTTCATCGAAAAGGACTCGGCCATCAACGAGGAGATTGACCGCCTGCGTCTGTCCGCCACCGCCTCCCTGCTGGAGCGGCGGGACGTGATCGTGGTGTCCTCCGTCTCCTGTATCTATGGCCTGGGCGAGCCGGCGGACTTTGCGTCCATGATGGTCTCATTGCGGGTGGGGGCCACGCTGGAGCGGGACGAGCTGCTGAAAAAGCTGGTGGCCATCCGGTATGAGCGCAACGACATCGCCTTCGAGCGGAACATGTTCCGGGTCCGGGGGGACACGGTGGAGGTGTGGCCCGCCTATTGGAAGGACACCGCCATCCGGGTGGAGTTCTTCGGGGACGAGATCGACCGCATCAGCGAGATCAACGTGGTCACCGGCTCCCCTATCCGGCGGCTGACCAACATCCCCATCTGGCCCGCTACCCACTATGTCACCCCCAAGGACAAGATGGATGCGGCCATTCAGGAAATTTATAAGGAGCTGGAGGAGCGGGTGGCCTTTTTTGAGAGCCAGAACAAGCTCATCGAGGCCCAGCGCATCAAGCAGCGCACCATGTATGACATCGAGATGATGCAGGAGCTGGGCTACTGCTCCGGCATCGAGAACTACTCCCGGGTTATCGAGGGCCGCCCCGTGGGCTCGCCCCCCCACACCCTGCTGGACTATTTCCCCAAGGACTTTGTGCTGTTCATCGACGAGAGCCATGTGACCCTGCCCCAGGTCCGGGCCATGTACAACGGGGACCGGGCCAGAAAGACCACCCTGGTGGACTATGGCTTCCGCCTGCCCTGCGCCTATGACAACCGGCCCCTGAAATTTGAGGAGTTTGAGCAGCGGGTGAACCAGGTGGTCTATGTCTCCGCCACCCCCGGGGAGTATGAGCGCACCCGGTCCGGCCAGATCGTGGAGCAGGTTATCCGGCCCACCGGCCTGCTGGACCCGGAGATCCAGGTCCGCCCGGTGGAGGGCCAGATCGATGACCTGATCGGGGAGATCAACGCCCGCACCGCCAGAAATGAGCGGGTGCTGGTGACCACCCTGACCAAGCGCATGGCTGAGGACCTGACCGCCTATCTCCAGGGGGCAGGCATTAAAGTTCGGTATATGCACCACGACATCGACGCCATGGAGCGCATGGAGATCATCCGGGACCTGCGCCTGGGCACCTTCCACGTGCTCATCGGCATCAACCTGCTGCGGGAGGGCCTGGACCTGCCGGAGGTGTCGTTAGTCGCCATCCTGGACGCGGACAAAGAGGGCTTTTTGCGCAGTGAGACCGCCCTCATCCAGACCATTGGCCGGGCCGCCCGAAACGCCGGGGGCCAGGTCATCATGTACGCCGATTCCATCACCCCGTCCATGCAGCGGGCCATGGACGAGACCCAGCGCCGCCGGGAGAAGCAGGCGGCCTATAATAAACAGCACGGCATCGTGCCCAAGACGGTCATCAAGTCGGTGCGGGACCTGCTGGACATCTCCGCCCAGGCCGACGAGACTGACTCCCAGGCCCGCAAGGGCACCGCCCCCGCCCTGACCAAGCAGCAAAAGGCCGAGAAGATCGCCCAGCTGGAAAAGCAGATGAAAGAGGCCGCCAAAATGCTGGAATTCGAGCTGGCCGCCGCCCTGCGGGACCAGATCATCGAATTGCGGGGGAAATAAAAAATGAAATATCGACGGCGAAAGTCAATGCGCTTACAAGGGTACGATTATGGCAGCCCTGGACGATATTTTATCACAATTTGTACCGTAGAAAGAGAACAGTGTCTTAGCAGCATTGTAGGGGCCGATGTCCTCATCGGCCCGGACAGCAGACTGACAAGATACGGAAATGTGGTTCGAGATACGTTTGAAGAGCTGGAAGCGGTGGAAGCGTATGCTATTATGCCAGATCATGTGCATTTTTTGATTCATTTTCCTCAAACGGGAAACGGGCCGCTGGGGACAGCGGCCCCTACGGCCCAGAAAAACGAAGAAGCTCCTCAAAGGACAAACAGAACAGTTGACGGGATCGTGCGTTTGTTCAAACGCAGGATTACACAGCGATGTGGAAAGAGTATGTGGCAAAGGGGTTATTACGACCATATTATCCGAGACGAAAAAGATTATTTGCGAATATTAAACTATATTGGCACAAATCCTGCACGAGAATTGGAACGGCGGGATGACATTAAATGATAACAGAAACAGAGGGAATACCATGGCAAAGCAAAAAGACGAAAAGACCAATGTGATGCGGGTTTTGGAGCAGAAGAAGGTGGCCTATACCGCCCACACCTATCCCCACGAGGAGGGGGTGGCGGTGGACGGCGTCACCGTGGCCCGGTCTATGGGCCAGGACCCGGAGTGCGTGTTCAAGACGCTGGTGGCCCGGGGGGCCTCCGGGGGCTATTATGTGTTCGACATCCCCGTGGGGGACAGTTTGGACCTGAAAAAGGCGGCCAAGGCGGTGGGGGAGAAGTCCATCGCCATGATCCACCAGAAGGAACTGCTGCCTCTCACGGGCTACGTCCACGGGGGCTGCTCCCCGGTGGGCATGAAGAAGCAGTTCCCCACCGTCTTCCACGAGACGGCGGAGATCCTCGACACCATCACCGTCTCCGCCGGGAAGATCGGCTATCAGGTGGAGCTGGCCCCCGCTGACCTCATCGCCTTAGTAGGGGGAAAGACGGCGGACCTCACCGTGTAAACCAGACCGGGTGACCGGGGCGTATCAACAACAGAACAGGAGGGTATACCATGGAAAAGAGAGAACCGTGGGAAAAGAAAGGCACGTTTTCGGCCCTGAGCGTCTATCAACGCATCCTGCTGCTTTTGCTGATCGTGATGATCGCGGCCTTTACCGGCCTGGCGTTTTGGTTCCAGAGCCACCCGGGGCTGGTCTGCGTCGGAATGGACGGCAAAAAGGCCCTGCTGGTCCGCACCCAGGCGGGGGAGACCGTCCGCTACTCCGGAAAGCTGGACGGACAGAGTGCGGAGTTCTCCGTCACCGGGGACACCGTCACCTACCGCTGGGGGGAGGAGACCTACGGCCCCTATCAGGTGAAACGGGACCCCACGGCCCGGCCCCCATACGACCCGGAGCACCCCTGGCCCAGCGGCCAGGTGGGAGTGGAGGTGCGCCGGGAGGGTACGGTGGTCTTTCGGGGCGGCTATACCCCGCCGGGGCGCATGATAAACGACTACTGGGCCAGAGACCTGGTATGGGAGGACGGCAGCGACTACATTGACTGGTCACCGGGCATCTATGCCACCACCTCCACCGGGGAGATCATCGGGCTTACAGGCCAAGTGGCCGCTCATACCGTCCACCAGCCCCAGCTGACCACCGTCATCCAGGCGGTCATGGGGCCCCAGCTGTACCAGCGGGGGAGCTGGACCGGCTATATCAAAGCCACGGCCCTGGCCGTCTTTACCGTGCTGTATGTGCTGTTTTACAAGCAGATGCTCCAAGCAAGGATGAACTGGCTGGTGAAGGACGGGGAACAGGCCCAGCCCTCTGACATTTCGGTGGCGGCCGCCCTGGTGGGAATGCTGCTGCTGACCGGGGCCACCCTGCTCTGCTATCTGCTGCCGCTGACAGAACTGACCCCGGTTTGATAGATCAAAACGACTCCCCTGACGGGGAAAAGGAGAAGACCAATGCACACTCATATCACAGTGAAAGGCGCGCGGGTGAACAACCTGAAGAACATCGATGTGAGCATCCCCAGGGACAAGCTGGTGGTGCTCACGGGGCTGTCCGGCTCGGGCAAGTCCTCCCTGGCCTTTGACACCATTTATGCCGAGGGACAGCGGCGGTATGTGGAGTCCCTCAGCTCCTACGCCCGGATGTTCCTGGGCCAGATGGAGAAGCCGGACGTGGACTATATCGACGGCCTGTCCCCCGCCATCTCCATCGACCAGAAGACCACCAGCAAGAACCCCCGGTCCACCGTGGGCACCGTGACGGAGATCTATGACTATCTCCGTCTGCTGTGGGCCCGGGTGGGCACGCCCCACTGTCCCATCTGCGGCAAAGAGATCAAGCAGCAGACGGTGGACCAGATCATCGACCAGGTGCTCGCCCTGCCCGAGGGCACCCGCATCCAGGTGATGGCCCCGGTGATCCGGGGGAAGAAGGGGGAGCACGCCAAGATCTTCGAGGATGCCCGCAAGTCGGGCTATGTCCGCTGCCGGGTGGACGGCATCGCCTATGACCTGTCCGAGGAGATCAAGCTGGAGAAAAATAAAAAGCACGAGATCGACGTGGTGGTGGACCGGCTGGTCATCCGGCCCGACATCGCCCGCCGCCTGACCGACAGCGTGGAGATCGCCGCCAACCTGGCCGGGGGGCTGGTGGTGGTGAACGTGGTGGGGGAGGACCGGGACATCCTGTTCTCCCAGAACTACGCCTGCGAGGACTGCGGCGTGTCCATGGAGGAGCTGACCCCCCGGATGTTCTCCTTCAACAATCCCTTCGGGGCCTGCCCCACCTGTATGGGCCTGGGATCTCAGATGAAGATCGACCCGGACCTCATCATCCCCAACAAGGATCTGTCCATTGTGGAGGGGGCCATCACCGCCTCGGGCTGGAACAACGTGAAGGGGGACGGTATCTCCCGCATGTACTTCGACGCCCTGTCCAAGAAATATAAGTTCAAGCTGAACACCCCCATAAAAGACCTGCCGAAAGAGATCATGGATGTGATCCTGTACGGCACCGGGGGGGAGAAGCTGACGCTGCACTATGACCAGCCCCGGGGCCAGGGGACCCTGTACCAGCCCTTTGAGGGTATCGTGAACAATCTGGAGCGCCGCTATCGGGAGACCCAGTCGGACAGCGTGAAGCGGGAGCTGGAGGAGTGCATGAGCCAGTGCCCCTGCCCCACCTGCCGGGGCCGACGGCTGAAGCGGGAGTCCCTGGCCGTCACCGTGGGCGGGCTGGACATCGACAGCTATTGCCGCAAGAGCGTCAGCGATGCCCTGGACTTTATGGAGCATCTGGAGCTGAATCCCACCCAGACCATGATCGCCGCCCAGATTTTGAAGGAGATCAAAAACCGCCTGGGCTTTTTGCGCTCGGTGGGACTGCAGTACCTCACGTTGTCCCGGGAGGCGGGCACTCTGTCCGGCGGAGAGAGCCAGCGCATCCGCCTGGCCACCCAGATCGGCTCCTCCCTGATGGGGGTGCTGTATATTCTGGACGAGCCCTCCATCGGCCTGCACCAGCGGGACAACGACAAGCTGCTGGCCACCCTGAAGCAGCTGCGGGACCTGGGCAACACCCTGCTGGTGGTGGAGCACGACGAGGACACCATGCGCCAGGCCGACTATATCGTGGACATCGGCCCCGGGGCCGGGGTGAACGGGGGCCGTGTGGTGGCCGCCGGAACGCCGGAAGAGGTGATGAACACCCCCGGCTCTATCACCGGGGACTATCTGTCCGGCAGAAAGAAGATCCCCGTCCCCACCCAGCGGCGGAGCGGGAACGGGCACTATTTGAAGATATTCGGCGCGGCGGAAAACAACCTGCGCCACGTGGACGTGGCCATCCCCCTGGGCACCTTCACCTGCGTCACCGGCGTGTCGGGCAGCGGCAAGTCCTCCCTGGTCAACGAGATCTTGTACAAAAAGCTGGGGGCCGACCTGAACCGGGTGAAGGTCCGCCCCGGCAAGCACGACCGCATCGAGGGGGAGGAGTATCTGGACAAGGTCATCAACATCGACCAGAGCCCCATCGGCCGGACACCCCGCTCCAACCCCGCCACCTATACCGGGCTGTTCAACGACATCCGGGACCTGTTCGCCTCCACCCCCGACGCCAAAAGCCGGGGCTATGGCCCGGGCCGCTTCTCCTTCAACACCCGGGGCGGCCGGTGCGAGGCCTGCACCGGCGACGGCCTCATCAAGATCGAGATGCACTTTTTGCCCGACATCTATGTGCCCTGCGAGGTGTGCAAGGGCCGCCGGTATAACCGGGAGACCCTGGAGGTGCGCTATAAGGGCAAGAGCATCTATGACGTGCTGGAGATGACGGTGGACGAGGCCCTGCCCTTTTTCGAGAACCTGCCCCGCATCTATAACCGCCTGAGAACGTTGGAGGAGGTGGGCCTGGGCTATGTAAAGCTGGGCCAGCCCTCCACCGAGCTGTCCGGCGGCGAGGCCCAGCGCATCAAGCTGGCCACCGAGCTGTCCAAGCGCTCCACGGGCAAGACTATCTATATCCTGGACGAGCCCACCACCGGCCTGCACTCCGCCGATGTCCACAAGCTTATCGAGGTGCTGCAGAAGCTGGTGGACACGGGCAACACCGTAATGGTCATCGAGCACAACCTGGACGTGATCAAAACCGCCGACCACCTTATCGACCTGGGTCCCGAGGGGGGCGACGGCGGCGGCACCATCGTCTGCACCGGCACCCCGGAGGAGGTGGCAGCCTGCCCCGGCTCCTACACGGGGCAGTATCTGAAGAAGATGCTGGGATGATCCACAAAACACCCATAAATGAGGTCAACAAATGGAACTTTTAAATTGGCTGACGGCCACAACACAGGGAAAATTTGTGTTCACCATGCTGGTGTCCATGATCCCCATCGTAGAGCTGCGGGGCGGGCTGCCCTTTGGGGTGGCCATGGGGCTGCCCTATTACCTGGCCTTTCCCGCGGCGGTGGTGGGCAATCTGATCCCCAGCCCCTTTATCATTGTGTATATTCGCCGGGTCTTTTTGCTGCTGCGGAAATACTTCCCCCGGATGAACGGCCTGATCGACCGCATGGAGACCAAGGCCCATCTGAAGGGGCAGAAGGTCCGCCGGTATCAGACGCTGGGGCTGTGGCTGTTCGTGGCCATCCCCCTGCCGGGGACGGGGGCCTGGACAGGCTCCCTGGCGGCGGCCTTTTTGGACATGCGGCTGAAAAACGCCCTGCCCGCCGTGGTGCTGGGGGTACTTACCGCCGGATGTATCATGCTGGGACTGACCCACATGGGCATCAATCTGTTTTCCGGTGCAGTGTAACGGAAGGGGCGGACCCGGGCATAGAATGGCCCGGAGGTGCTGCCCGATGGAGCTTTGGATGGAGGGGGCGCTGTGCGTCCTGTGTGTGCTGGGCCTGTGCGCCCTGGGCTGGGTGCTGCTGGGGCGGCTGCTGCGGCCCATCCCCGCCCGGAACGTCCGGCTGGTCATCGCCGGACGGGGAGCGGGGGAGGACCTGGAGCAGACGGTGCGGGGGCTGATGTGGCTGCGGGGCCTGGGACTGCTGTCCTGCCCAGTGGTCATCGCCGACGTGGACCTGACCCCCCAGGGCTGGGAACTGGCCCTGCGCCTTACCCTCCGCTGGCCCGACCTGGCCCTGTGGCCGGCGTCGGCGCTGGAGGAGTACATTTGCGAAGTTAGGAATTAGGAGTTAGAAGTTAGGAGTAGGGGCCGCTGTCCCCAGCGGCCCGTGGTGACCGGAAGGGTCTGTTGTGCGGGCCGATGAGGACATCGGCCCCTACATGCGAAGCAATTACCAGAGAGAAGGGGGCTTGTCCCTTGGAAGAAGTTACAACACAGGCGCAGGTGCTGGAGGGGACAGTCTCTGCCGTCATCTATCAGAACGAGGAGAACGGCTATACCATCCTGCGCCTGGACTGCGGGGAGGAGGAGACCACCGTGGTGGGCGCTATGCCCGGCATCTCCCCGGGAGAATATCTGTCCGTGCGGGGCCGCTGGACCCGGCACCCCACCTATGGTTCCCAGTTCAAGGCGGAGGTGGTGGAGCGCCGCCTGCCCCAGGGCCTGAAGGAGATCTATCACTATCTGGCCTCCGGGGCCGTGAAGGGGGTGGGCAAGGCCACCGCCCGGCTGCTGGTGGAGAAATTCGGGGAGGACGTGTTCCAGGTCATCGAGGACGACCCGGAGCAGCTCACCCGCATCCGGGGCATCTCCCCCAAACGGGCCCGGCAGATCGGGGACGTGTTCCGTCAGCAGATGGGGATGCAGCGTCTGGCGGAGTTTTTGGGGGAGCACGGTCTGCCCCTGGAGCTGGTGCCCCAGCTGCGCCGGTGCTATGGTGACGTGGCGCTGGAGGCCCTGAAGGCCAACCCCTATCTGCTGGTGGGGGAGGAGTTCGGCGTGGACTTTGCCCAGGCCGACGCCCTGGCCCTGTCTCTGGGGGTGGAGACGGAGGACCCCCAGCGGCTGGAGGCCGGCCTGCTGTTCGAGCTGACCCACAATCTGAATAACGGCCACACCTTCCTGCCCTATGGCAAGCTGGTGGGGGCCACCGCCCAGCTGCTGGGCGTGCCCGGGGAGGAGCTGGAGGACTGTCTGGACGATTTAGCCGCCCGGGGCTGCGTGGAGCGGGAGCGGGTGGCCGGGCAGGACGGGGTCTATCTCCCCAGCCTGTATGAGGCGGAGACGCTCATCGCCTGGCGCATCCGGGAGATGAGCGAAAACGAGCTGCTGCCCCCCGGCGACATGGAGGGGCTGCTGCGGCGCATCCAGCGGGACCAGGGCATCACCTATGCCCCCCAGCAGCGCCAGGCGGTGGAGCTGGCCGCCCAGCGGCAGGTGATGCTGCTCACCGGCGGCCCGGGCACGGGCAAGACCACCTGTCTGCGGGGGGTGCTGGCCCTGTTCGAGGCCATGGGTCTGGACACCGCCCTGGCTGCCCCCACGGGCCGGGCGGCCAAGCGGCTGGGGGAGCTGTGCGGCACAGAGGCCTCCACCATCCACCGCCTGCTGGAGACCGCCTTTGACCCCCACACGGGCAAGCTGGTCTTCACCCACGATGCGGACGAGCCGTTAAGCGCCGACGCAGTCATCGTGGACGAGACGTCTATGGTGGATGTGACCCTGATGGCAGCCCTGCTCCAGGCTCTGCGGGGGGACTGCCGCCTGGTGCTGGTGGGTGACCCGGATCAACTGCCCTCGGTGGGGCCGGGGAATCTGTTCTCTGACCTGATCCGCAGCGGGGCGGTGCCCACCGTCCGATTGACGGAGATCTTCCGCCAGGCGGCCCAGAGCGCCATCATCCGCAACGCCCACATGGTGGACTGCGGCCAGCTGCCCGACCTGAAGCGCAACGACAACGACTTCTTTTTCCTCACCCGCCGGGACGGCCAGAGCGCAGTGGACACCATCGTGGACCTGTGCCGCCGCCGTCTGCCCGAGCGGATGGGCATCCCGGCGGACCAAATCCAGGTGCTCTCCCCCACCCGGCGGCGCACCACGGGGACGAAGGCCCTGAACCAGGCCCTCCAGGCCGCCCTGAACCCGCCCTTGGATGGAAAGGGGGAGCGGCGCTTCGGCGACTGGGTCTTCCGTGCGGGGGACCGGGTGATGCAGGTGAAGAACAACTACGACGTGCTCTGGCGGGAGGACGGGGGTGCTGATTCCGGCATGGGGATGTTCAACGGGGACATCGGCGTGGTCCGCACCATCGACCGGGATGTGGTCACGGTGGACTTTGACGGACGGGTGGTGGAATACACCCCGGACATGCTGGGGGAGCTGGAGCCGGCCTTCGCCGTCACGGTACACAAGGCCCAGGGGGCGGAGTATCGGGCGGTGATCCTTGCCGCCCTGGATGGGGCCCCCATGCTCCTGTCCCGCAGCGTGCTGTACACCGCCATCACCCGGGCCAAAGAATTATTCATCATCGTGGGCGACGACCAGACGGTGGCCTATATGGTCTCCAACGACCGCCAGACCCGCCGCTATTCCGGCCTGAGAGCTAGGTTGTCAAGGCTATGAAAACTAAAAAAATTTTTCCCACCGGATAGTCCAAAAATGAACGATACTTACATTTAAACCGAAAAATCGAATTCGTCAAAACAAGAGTATTTTGGACGATTCGATTCAAAATGAACGGCAATTATTGTTCATTTCTGCAGCATCAAAAAAATCCATGAGAATCCGGCAAAAATGTCGGACTCTCATGGATTTTAACTTTTATTTCAGATAATCATTTACGACTTTAATGACCTTCTCTATATCTTCATCAGTCAGCCACATATGCAATGGCAGCGTGATCAGATGCTGGCTAACTTCATGGGCATAGGGGCAGGTGCCATTCGCATACAGATACATGCTGTACTCCGTATTATCACGGTAATGGACGCCGCCATAAATATCATGCTTAGCTAACTCGGCCAGGAGCGCCTCGCGGTCAGGTACAGTCAGCTCATAAATGTGATAGGAGCACTCATCGGCGTGAGGAGCACCGATAATTCCGATATTCTTGTTGTCTTTGAATGCGTCGTTATACTTCTTCACAATCTCTCGACGGCGCGCATTCTCCTCGTCCAAATACTTCAGCTGTACCAGTGCAATCGCCGCCATCACAGCATTGCCGTTATACTTGTAGCCCACATAGTCCACATCATACTTCCACTTGTAAGTACCGGCGTTAGAGCGGGCGTAAGTATCCTTGTTGATGCCGAGCCATGCAAGCTGACGAGCAATTTTATCATTCTCTTCATTTGCAAAGCAAATCATACCGCTGTCACCGGTGGGCAGATTCTTCACGGCCTGATAAGAGTAAACCGTCACATCCACGCCTTCCCAGGTCCCGGGGCAGACACCATTTACCTTCGTGCCAGCCATGTGCGCCGCATCGAGGATCAACTTCAAGTTGTGCTTCTTGCAGAGCTCGATGATCTTGTCCAGTTGACCAACACGCCCACCATAACCGACAAAGATGACCGCTCGCGTCTTTTCATTGATCTTTTTCTCCACATCCACCGGGTCCAGACACAGATACTCATCCACATCCGCAAAGGTCGCATGAAGGTTTTCGTACAAAATGGAGTGAGGAGTGGAGATAAACGTAATAGGCGTGGTGATGATCTCATCGCCATCCTGCCAGCCGTTCTGCATCTTCAAAATCTTAACAGCGAGGTGCAGTCCAACTGTGTCCGAATTGATATAGTACGCATGGGGGTGACCGGTATACTTCTTCCAGGCAT
>ERZ772900.2199-NODE-2199-length-15308-cov-4.058677_pt1 | contig 15308 bp, 9 predicted proteins | sample MGYA00512124_ERZ772900 | MGnify/ENA primary metagenome ERZ772900 (study PRJEB29015, sample SAMEA2737716) | human gut metagenome | biome: human gut; feature: human-associated habitat; material: faeces | place: China | collected 2012 ... | reverse complement strand
CTATATCAAGAAGGTCATTGGCACCGAGGAGGCAAACTTTGCCCGCACCATCGATTTCCGTCGGAGTCTTAATTGGAATTATAAATCTTTTTAATTACCCTATTTTAAATTTTGCAAGTTGGATTATCATTCTTACACCTGTTATATGCTTACTATTTTATGATCCATGGAGTTCAAAGAAAACTTTACTCCTGGATTTATACTTTTTCATATTTCTTTTAACTTTTTTTGAAACAATAGGGGTCGCTCTATATGAATTGTTTTTGATTTTTATTAAGTTTCCATTATGCGAACCAGCACATTCCGTTTTTAAAATGGCTATTTCAAAATTATTAATTATATGTTTATACCAGGTAACCAAGAATCGTTATTTGTCAAAACAGCATAGTGTACTTCCTATGAAACAATTGATTTTATATATTTTATTATCATTCTGTAGTATAGTAAACATTTGCTTAAACGCTAAAATAGGTTATTCTGTTACAATACCGGAGACTGACAAATATATAGGATATTTAACAATTATAATTACCGTATTTATTAATCTTCATATTATGTGGCTACTTGAATACATTATTGAAAATCAAAAATTAAAGTCTAAAATAGCCCGATCAGAGCAGCAAGCAAACTTACAACTTAAATATTATAAACAATTAGACGCAAACTATCAGAAATCGTTACAAATGATACATGACATAGATAAGCATGTTAATACGATAGAGCAACTATATAAAAGCAATGAATTTGAAAAAGCAGATAACTATATCAAAGCAATGGATAGACTTATATCAGATTTTGTATTATTCCCATACAGCAATAATACAGTTCTAAATCTTATACTGAACGAAAAAAAGATTTTTGCAGAACAACACGGCATTCTGTATAAATGTACCGTTGAACAAACTGATTTTAGATTTATGGATGACATTGACATCACAACTATATTTTCAAATTTGCTTGAAAACGCCTTATCTGCTAGTGCTCTTTGCAAAACCAATAAAGAAGTATCAGTAATAGTTAGTTCCCATAATAACTTTGTTATAATCAACGTCAAAAATAGTTGCAATTCATACACAAAATGCGGAACATTCTCTTCTAAAGACTATGGAACTGGTCTTTACAATGTTGAAAATAGTGTTAAGAAATATGAAGGTTTCTTAAAAATCAGCTACTCGCAAACCGAATTTAACTGCAATGTTGTTTTAAGTAATACGCACTAATTAATACTTAATTCCTTCATCAACACATATAATCCTTTGCAAATCAAAATACCGGCTGTCAGGAATTTCTATCTGACAAACGGTATTTCACTTTTTGTTTTCTATTAAAATAGAAGTCTTCCAATTTTTCTTCCCTTCTTTGTAAGCTATGAATAACACGCCGTCTACTCTTTTCCTAAATTCTGTTAAAACAGGAAACGATTAACATTTATTATCAATTCCTCTGCTACCTAAGTGGCAGGGGAATTCTATTTTCCGGAACATTAGATTCCACGTTAATCAGCCCTGAACATTTTTCCTTTATAAAGTCACTCCATGGCATCAGCTGCTCTATACCTGCGGACGAATTCATGTAATCCGGCATATACAGGAGTACCGTATAGAGGTACTGGAAAATATTCAGATTGTTTGCTTTTGCTGTTTCCACGATACTGTACATCACCGCACTTGCTCCGGCACCGGCTTCTGATGTGTGGAACAGGAAGGCTTTCCGTCCGATTGCATAGCTTTTGGCTTTTCGTTCAGCATGGTTGTTCGAGATTTCACACCGGCCATCCAGTAGATAATTCATCAGTTGTTCTTTTATGGCTTTTTACAGTTGTTACTGTTTCTTCCGGTTATAATGCTTTCAAGCACTTCCAGCCCTTTTTGTATTTCCTGTTCGTCCGGTTTTCCATATCCTAACAAGAGTACCGGTCTTCCCTCCGGCGGTGTGTGAATATAATGCTCTCTGATACCCATAAGGCGGATTCCGCACTCTGCGGCTTTTTTACAGATTTCTTCCTCTGTAAGCGTTGTATTCACCTGCACAAGCACATGCAGTCCTGCGTTATCCCCTGCAATATTCTGCACCCAGTTTTTTTTCTTCAATTCGCCGACTAAAAAATCATGCTTGTTTTTATAAATTCCACGCATTTTATTTAAATGTCTGCCAAAGTATCCTCCCCGGATGAATTCCCGCAATACTTCCTGCTGGATTTTTGAAACGGTTGTGGAATAGAAGCTGCATGATTCCTGATATTTTTTTAACAAATGCAACGGAAGAACCATGTAGCTGATTCGCAGGGACGGCGCAATACTTTTTGAAAAAGTACCCAGATATATCACCTTCTCCTCGTGGTCAATACTCTGTAACGACGGGATCGGCTTTCCTTTATAACGGTACTCACTGTCATGATCGTCCTCGATCAGATATCTGCCCTCTTTTTCCGATGCCCATTTTAAAAGTTCCAGCCGCTGTTTTAAAGGCATGACTGTTCCCAAAGGAAACTGGTGTGATGGCATAACATATAAGATATCTGCGTTTTCCCTGCGCACCGCCTCGATCGGCATACTCCCCTGCTCTGCCGGAATATTTTTCACCAGATAACCCATATTGGAAAAAGTGCGGTACGCCTGCAGATAAGTCGGATCATCCATCAGTACGGTCTTCTTTTCTCCTAACACCTGCGCAAGCAGAAGTTCTAAATATTCATTACCTGCGCCGATTATGATCTGTTCTGCGACACAATTCACACCTCTTGCCTGATGAAGATAATCTGCAATTGCCATGCGCAGTTCGTGATCTCCCTGTCCATCTCCCGACAAAAGAATTTCTTCCCTGTCATCCAGCAGGACATTTTTATGCAGTTTCCGCCAGACATTGTACGGAAAATTCTGCGTATCGATCGTGTAAGGGGAAAAATCAATTTCCTTCTGTTTTGAAGATCCTGCTCCATGTTTTATCTCAGTTTTCCATCCCGGCTGCCAGTCCTGCCCTGCCTGCAGTTTTTCCTGCATATGGTTCCGCTGTTCTAACTGATACAGCGCCTCAATATCACAGACAAAATATCCCCGGTATGGTTCTGCCTCAATATACCCTTCTGCCAAAAGCTGATCGTATGCCAGTTCCACCGTGCTGCGGCTCACAGACAGATTTTTTGCCAATAAACGGGTTGACGGTAATTTTTCCCCTTTGGAAATCTTACCGTCAACGATCTCATTTTTTATATATTCATATATTTTTTCATAAAGGGGCGCTTTCGCGCCCCCCTGCAGATCAATCATAATCTCGTTCATTGCAATCCTCTTACTCTTTGCCAATTCTGATGTCTGGTATCCCCTGCCGCCTTTTACGCTTTGGAAGTCTTAATTTCCCGGATGATCTCCTCTTTCAGATCGAATGCACGATCCTTCATCTTCTTAGAAGCAGAGCTTGTAGACAAGATCCTGGAAATACATTTGGACGCAGTATCGTAACGTTTGAAATGCTTTGACATAACAGCTAACAGGTAATCTACTGTTGTCTGATCCATGCCGCACATTGGAAACATCTCTGTTGATACTGCTTTTAAAAAGCCTTCATAAGCCTGATTATAAAATGCCTCCTGCTGCTCCAGACACTCCCTGCGTTCCTGTTCCAGCGAAGCATCCTTCTCATCCATGCCCTCTAACTTTCCACGATAGAGCCATGAAATCTTAAGACAGGTATATGCCTTCTCACTTGCTTTTCCTTTTTTTACCAGAGTATTAAACAGTGCGAGTTTGTAACGGTTAATTGCCGTATCATAATCATATACCGCCGGTTCTTCACCAGTCGGCTTAAAATTTGCACATATTTTCTCTTTGATCAGTTTGATCTGGACCGATGACAGATGTTCAAAGTAGCGGTTCATTGCTGTATAACCGCAGTTTGGACATGATGCAACATCATATTTTAAAGTATCAATATACATAAATCTTGGTCTCAGATCAAAATCCGGTTCGAGACGTTTCACTCTTCCGTTTTTGATCATTTTTGTTTTGAACACTTTATCGCACACAGTGCAGCGCACTGATTTTTCTAGCAGAAATGATTCCTCAGAAGGTATTTCTTCTTTTGCCTCTCCCTGCTCTGTTGATGCACTGGTTCTTTTTTCTTCTTCAAACAGATTTTCTGTACCCTCTGTCTTCAGACCGAACTTTTCCAATCCCTTGAATAAATTCATATCCGTTCCTCCAATATTGACTGCTTTTCTTGATTGTAAATTAGTTATTTGACGGCAATTTAAATGAACTCTTCAGCGAAACGATCCGGTTAAATACTAGATGTTCCGGTGTAGAATCTTTTGCATCTACACAGAAGAATCCCTGACGCACAAACTGGAAGCTGTCATAAGCCTTTGCGTCTGCAAGATTCTCCTCTACATAACAGTCCTTTAATACTGTCAGTGAGTTTGGATTCAGGTTCAGGCTTCCGTCCTCATTGTATACACCCTTCTCTTCATCCACAATATTTTCATACAACCGGATCTCTGCTTTTACATTCTTCTCAGCAGATACCCACTGGATCGTTCCTTTTACTTTACGTCCATCCGGGCTGTTTCCTCCGCGGGAAGCCGGATCGTAGGTACAGTGGATTTCTGTCACTTTACCGTTCTCATCTTTCACGAAGCTGTTGCATGTTACAAAGTATGCGTTCATAAGACGGACTTCATTTCCCGGGAACATACGGAAATATTTCTTTGGCGGCTCTTCCATAAAGTCCTCACGGTCAATGTAGATTTCCCTTCCAAATGGCACTTTTCTGCTTCCAAGTTCTTCGTTTTCAAGGTTATTCACAACATCCAGATATTCTATCTGTCCTTCCGGATAGTTATCGATCACTACTTTGACCGGATCAAGGATTGCCATCATACGTGGTTTCTTTAATTTCAAATCCTCACGGATACAGTACTCGAGCATTGCATAATCGACAGAACTGTTTGCTTTGGAGATTCCGCAAAGATCTACGAACATCTTCATGGATTCCGGTGTAAATCCTCTTCTTCTGAGCGCTGCGATCGAAACCAGACGAGGATCATCCCATCCGTCAACGATGCCTTCTTCTACCAGACGTTTGATGTAACGTTTTCCGGTTACTACATTTGTGAGGTATAATTTTGCAAACTCAATCTGTCTTGGCGGCATCTCATCCTTATTTGGGATCATATCTTTGCCAACTTCTTCCACTACCCAGTTATATAATGGTCTGTGGTCTTCGAACTCCAGAGTACAGATAGAATGGGTAATTCCCTCGATCGCATCCTCGATTGGATGTGCATAGTCATACATTGGATAGATGCACCATTTGTCGCCTGTTCTGTGGTGTGTCATATGTGCCACACGATAGATAACCGGATCTCTCATATTAATATTGGAAGATGCCATGTCGATCCTTGCACGGAGTACTTTTTCTCCATCGGCGAACTTACCATTCTTCATATCTTCAAATAATGCCAGATTCTCTTCTACAGAACGTGTGCTGTATGGATCTTCTTTTCCCGGTTCTGTCAAAGTTCCTCTGTATTCACGGATCTGTTCTGCGGAAAGGTCTGATACGTAAGCTTTTCCCTTTTTGATCAGCTTTACAGCTCCTTCATACATCTGTTCGAAATAATCCGATGCAAAGAACAGTCTTCCCTCCCAGTCAGCGCCAAGCCATTCAATATCAGACTGGATCGCCTCTACAAATTCTGTTTTCTCCTTGGTCGGGTTTGTATCATCAAATCGAAGATTGAACTTTCCGCCGTACTTCTGTGCCAGCCCGTAGTTTAAAAGAATGGACTTTGCATGTCCAATATGAAGGTAACCGTTTGGTTCCGGTGGGAATCTGGTATGAACCTCATGGCAGTATCCCTCCTCGATATCTTTATCAATCATCTGCTCAATAAAATTCTTAGAGACAGTCTCGTTTTCCATAATTTCCTCCTTGTTTTTCAAAAATGAAGTCTATCTAACATATTACATGATGTATGATTCAGACGCAAGCATAAAATCGCTCGGCATTCTTTATTATAGCATACTTTTCACTGTTTTCCAGCTATTTACAAAACAAAAAAGAAGCGGCTGCACTCAAGCAGCTTCGCTTCCTTTTCATGCCTTTTACCGGTCTTCCCTGAAATATGCCTCTCCAAGGCTTGCCGGCGGCTGATTTTCCTGTTTATTTCTCTTACTTGTGATGATCAGGACGATAATTGTCACAACATACGGAAGCATTTTTACAAGCTCCTGTGTTGCCCTATTCAATCCCGGAAGATAGATATATAAAATATATAATCCACCAAACACAAAAGATCCCCAGATCGCATGATCCGGATTCCACAATGCCAGGATTACAAGTGCGATCGCTAGCCATCCTCTGTCACCGAATCCATTGTTCGACCAGGTACCACCCAGATATTCCATAACAAAATAAAGTCCGCCAAGACCTGCGATCGCTGCGCCGGTCACTGTGGCAGCATATTTGTACTTTGAGACATTGATACCTGCTGCATCCGCTGTTGCCGGGCTTTCACCGACAGCTCTTAAGTTCAGTCCTCTTCTTGTTTTCTTTAAAAAATAGGTCATGACCACTGCCACGATAACGGACAGATATGTCAGGAATCCATAAGAAAAGAAAAGTGTTCCGATCACCGGAATCTTTGAGAGTCCCGGAATAGTGGCGCGGTATGCAGCCGCCGTTGTCTGAACGGAAATCTGTCCGACACCTCCAGCCAGCTTGGAAATGGAACCACCGAAGAAGTTACCGAATCCAACACCAAATGTCGTAAGTGCAAGTCCCACCACATTCTGGTTCGCTCTGAGTGTGATCGTCAGAAAACTGTAGATCAGCCCGCCCAGGGCAGATGCGATCAGGGAACACAGCAGTGAAACCAGCACCCCGATGGCTCCGTTTGGCGTCTCTGTACTTTTTTCATAAAAGAAAGCACCCATAAGTCCGGCGATACCACCCATGTACATAATTCCCGGAATTCCGAGGTTTAAGTTACCGGATTTTTCTGTGACGATCTCTCCGGAAGCACCAAATAAAATAGCGACTCCCTGTCCGATCGCCTTCTGGATAAACGTCAGTAATAATGTCATTCTATTTCTCTCCTTTCTTACGGAACTCTAATTTGTAGTTAATAAAGAATTCACATCCGATCAGGAAAAACAATAAAATACCTGTAATAATATCTGATGCATTTTCATTCAGACCAAACTGCGATGCCACCTGGATCGATCCCTGCTGCATAAATACAAGGAATCCGGAAACAAGGATCATCGCAAGCGGATTAAACTTTGACATCCATGCAACAATGATCGCAGTAAATCCCCGTCCACCTGCTGTACTTGTCGAGATGGTATGGCTCGCACCGCTGACGATCACTGCACCGGCAATTCCACAGATCGCACCGGAGATCATCATTGTACGGATAATGACCTTCTTCACATCGATTCCTGCATATCTTGCAGTATTCTGGCTTTCTCCGACAACCGAGATCTCATATCCCTGTTTGGAATATTTCATATAAACATAAACTACTAATGTAATTGCTAAAACAATGATAACATTTAATGTATATGCATTGCCAAAAATTGTTGGAAACCATCCACCTTTTGTTGCTGCATTGATAATACCAACGGTATTAGAACCAGACGGATTCTCCCAGAATACAATACAGAACGTTACGATCTGCATTGCGACATAATTCAGCATTAAAGTAAATAAAGTCTCATTGGTATTAAAATATGCTTTAAAAATGGCAGGGATCACACCCCAGATCAGTCCGGCCAGACCACTGACAACAAAAATCACGATCAGCAGTAACCAGTTTGGCATTTTATCGCCAAAGTAGATCATCATTGCCGCTGCCGCTGTACCGCCCATTAAAATCTGTCCTTCTGCTCCGATGTTCCAGAATTTCATTTTAAATGCAGGGGTAAGACCAATTGCAATACATAAAAGCACCATCATTTCACGGATAGTCACCCAGATCCTCCGGTTGCTTCCAACTGCTCCATCAATAATTCCAAGATATACTTCGATCGGATTCTGTTTTGTGACTGCCACGATCACAAGTGCTGCTACTACCAGTGACAATGCAACTGCGATCAGTCGGATCGCCCACGCTTTTCCCACACTGATATGGTCTCTCTTCACCATACGTGCAAAAGGTTCTTTCTTCGAAATCACGTTTTCCTTACTCATTCTTATCCTCCGTCAAACCAGTCATCATCAGTCCCAGTTTTTCCTTCGTTGTGGTACGCGCATCCACGATACCCGCAACTTTTCCACTGTTCAATACCAAAATCTTATCACAAAGTTCCAGCAGGACATCCAGATCCTCACCTACACAGATGACTGCAACTCCTTTTTTCTTCTGGTCATTCAACAGATTGTAAATCGTGTATGATGAATTGATGTCAAGTCCTCTGACCGGATACGCAACCATCAGCACAGTCGGATTGCTTGCGATCTCACGGCCGACAAGGATTTTCTGTACATTACCGCCGGAAAGCCTGCTGACCGGAGTATCCACACCCGGTGTCACAACATCTAATTTCTCCACAATATCTTCTGCAAGTTTCTTTGGAGATTTACGATCGGCAAAGAAATGTCTGCCTTCCTTATAGCTTCGGATCATCATATTATCTGTCAGATCCATGGAACCAACAAGTCCCATTCCAAGACGGTCTTCCGGCACAAACGATAATGTGATACCAAGATTTTTAATATCCTCCGCCTTCATCTCGGAGATTTTTTCTGTCGTACCCTCCGGGGAAAAATAAAGGATCTCGCCGCTCTCGATCGGCTGAAGTCCTGCAACGGACTCTAATAATTCTTTCTGTCCGCTTCCTGAAATTCCTGCCACGCCAAGGATTTCCCCACTGTAGGCGGTGAAGGAAGCCTCTGTCAGAACCTTAAGTCCCTCCTTGTTCTTACACGTAATGCCACGCATCTCAATACGTTTTTCTGCTCCTACAGGCTCGGTACGGTTGATATCCAGTTTTACTTTCTCGCCGACCATCATCTCTGTGAGTGATTCTACGGTTGCCTTCGCCGTCTCTACCGTATCAATATATTTTCCTTTTCGAAGCACTGCGACACGGTCAGAAAGTTCCAATACTTCATTTAATTTATGTGTGATGATAATAATGGATTTTCCTGCTTTCCTCATGTTCCTGAGGACTGCAAATAATTTTTCAGTCTCCTGCGGTGTCAATACGGCTGTCGGTTCATCGAGGATCAGAATGTCTGCCCCGCGGTAAAGTACTTTTACGATCTCTACGGTCTGTTTCTGTGAGACAGACATGTCATAAATTTTCTGGGACGGATTGAGGTCAAATCCATACTGTTCTGTCAGTTCCCTGATTTCTTTCTCTACCTGTTTCATATTCAGTTTTTCTTTTCCAGGCAGACCTAAAATAATATTCTCGGCGGCTGTCAAAATATTGATCAGCTTGAAATGCTGATGAATCATTCCAATACCGAGTGCGAAGGAATCTTTTGGGGAGCGGATGGTCACTTCTTTTCCATCCACATAAACTTCTCCTTCGTCCGGGAAGTAAATTCCGGAAAGCATGTTCATCAACGTAGTCTTTCCACTACCATTCTCTCCTAAAATCGAAAGAATTTCACCTTTCCTGACGGTCAGATTCACGTTATCGTTCGCAATCACGTCACCGAAACGTTTGGTTACACCTTTCAGTTCAATAGCGTTTCCTGTTTCCACAAGTAATCCTCCTAAATACGAAAATCCTTTCAATCTGTATCTTGAAAGGATTTCTCTGTTTTCTTCCAATATTTCTATCATTGCAGAGCACAGAAACCATCTGTGCCCTGCCGGTTTATCTTAAAAATTAGTTTGCCTGAGATGTGATGCCATCAATGATAATATCAAAGGATGGTGCAGATGCCAATTCAGATTCATGATAATAACCGTCTGAAACGTAATCAGCATATTTTGCGTAATCTCCGCCTTCTGCGATCAGGTCTTCTAAGGAAGATCCGTTTACTGTAAATGTAGATGTATCAAATACATGAAGAGAACCATCTTTTAATGCTGCTTCTACTTCTTCTACTTTTGCGTCTGTTCCTTCTGCTGCAACAGCCTCATTGACCGGAGTGATTCTGACTGCATCCTCAGAGAATCCTTTGCACCAGTCTGTGTCGATTGCTTTTCCATCTAATACGCACTGTACAGCGTAAGTATAATATACACCCCAGTTATTTGTAGGAGATGTCAATGCTGCGTCCGGAGCAACAGATGTCATATCTACGTTGTAACCAACACAAGGAACACCTGCTGTCTCACATGCTGATGGAGCACCTGTTGTATCGGCATGCTGGCTGATCAGTACACAGTTATCTGCGATCAGCTGATTTGCAACTTCGCCCTCTGCTGTCATATCTGCCCAGCTGTTTGTATACTGAACTTCCATTGTAACAGATTCACATACGCTCTTAGCACCTAAGTAGAAAGATGTGAATCCTGAAATAACCTCTGCATATGGGAATGCACCTACATAACCGATTTTTGCCTGGTCTGCTGTGATATCACCATTCTCGATCATCTCATTTAATTTCATACCTGCAACAACACCGGATACATAACGTGCTTCATAAATTGCATCAAAGTAGTTGTGCATATTTGCAAGTCCTGAACCTGCCGCTTTAAAACCTGTTGCATGACAGAACTGAATGTCCGGATACTCCTGTGCTGCCTGTAAAATGTATGTCTCATGTCCAAAACTTGTTGCAAAAATAATATCACAACCCTGCTCTGCAAGATCCACTGCTGCATCATATGCTTTCTCGTCCTCCGGGATCGTCGTCTTCTCAATAATCTGGTCATCTGATAATCCAAGGTTTGCTGCCATCTCATCAATACCTGCCATATGAGCTGCTGTATATCCCTCGTTCTCATCACCGATATAAATAACACCGACTTTGATATCTGCTGCGGAAGCTGCTGCCTGTGTGCCATCTGTACCAGCCTCTGTAGAAGCTGCTGCACTGCTGTTGTCTGCTGTGTCTCCACATCCTGCCACCATACCGACAGTCATTCCCATTGCCAATAAAATACTTAATGCCTTTTTCATATAATCCTCCTTGTTTTGCGAAGCAAAATCCAATTTTACGAAGTAAAATTTAACCTCTGGTGAAGAGAGGATTTAGCCTCCTTGTTTTCCGTAGGAAAAACTAATTTCAAAATACAAAAGTCAATTTAGCATAGCAATTTTTTATCGTCAATATGATTTGTATGGTAATTTTCAAAAAAACGTCCATTTTTGCAAAAAATCCTTATATTGATAAGAAGAACTAATACAGGAGATATTTTTAACTAATAAAAAATACAGTCTTTCTCCGTCATCTGGAAAAAGACTGTATCTTTGTTCTTATACTCTTCGGATGTGCTGATGTGTAAACAGGTGATCCTGACAATACTCATAATTGCCCTCGCACTTCGAACAGAAACGGAACTGTAAATTTGGATCATCCAGCTCTGTCCGTCCGCAGACCGCACATTTGTGTTTTGCAATACCGGAACCAGGTCGCGGCTCTCTCATCTGCGCCCTGAACTGCTGCCTGCGATGCACCTCATGTGGGGTATACCGGCTCAGATTCCTCGTGGACAGGAAGAAAATGAGGTAATTTAACAGTGACATCACAATGCATAACAGCATAATCCCTGCATACCATAATGCAGTGGATACAGACTGTGTATATGCATAAATCGCATGATAGGTATCCCACACGCTGAAGATCATGATCACAACATATACGGCTGCCATCCATTTCATTTTTATCGGAATGATAAAGTACAGTAACACCTGCATATCCGGATATAAGGTCGCAAATGCAAGGAATATAGACATATTGATATAGGAAGTACTGATCATCTGTCCCATCATTGTGCTTGCAGTGTGGGCAAAACTGCCACCCATAAACAGATAGATCAGACCATACGCCAAAAGGCTTCCCACTTCAGTCAGCAGGATTCCGCCGATGATATAGGCATTAAAACGGAAAGTTCCCCACGCGCGCTCCAACGCAGTTCCAAGCTGATAATAAAACATCATCATGATCAACAGAAAAATGATATTGCTGTCTGTCGGCATTAAAATCCATGTGATAAGTCTCCAGATCTGTCCGTGTAAAATGTAATAAGGCTGGAAATTCAAGAATCCCAATATATTCGGTGCCACCATGTTCAATACAAATCCAACGGAATATGCTCCGATCAGATACACGATCAGATTCGGTACCGCATATCTTCCAAATTTACGCTCCAGTTTATTTAACCAGTTCATATTGCTACTCCTTTTTTTCAAATACTCTTTGGACTGTCTTCTTTTTCAAACAATCTAGCTAAAGTATATCTATGCAGGAAACCTTTGTCAATCGGCGCTAAATTTCTTCATAAAAAGTTTAGATTTTTCAGATTATTTTGTCATTGTTTTTTGTTTTTTCCTGTCGTATAATGTACATTGCTTGGTTTTTGAGCACATATATATAATAGGAAGAAATAGTGAACATAGACTATTGATAGATCTGATTTACAAGAGATAATTTGGAGGAAAGATATGAGTAACAATACACTTCATAAACTTGGTATTGATATTGGTTCCACGACAGTCAAAGTAGCTGTGCTGGATGAGAATGACAACCTGTTATTCTCCGATTACGAGAGACATTTCGCCAATATCCGTGAAACTCTCTCCCTGCTGGTGGAAAAAGCTTATAAACAGCTTGGGGATATGCAGATTGCCCCGATGATCACCGGTTCCGGTGGTCTTACCCTTGCAAAACATTTAGACGTGCCGTTTGTCCAGGAGGTCATCTCCGTATCCACTGCTTTACAGCACTATGCACCACAGACCGATGTTGCCATCGAGCTTGGCGGTGAGGATGCAAAGATCATTTATTTCGAGGGCGGCAATGTGGAACAGCGTATGAACGGTATCTGTGCCGGTGGTACAGGTTCTTTTATCGACCAGATGGCATCCCTCATCCAGACAGATGCGACCGGGCTGAACGAATACGCAAAGAATTATAAGGCAATTTATCCGATCGCCGCCAGATGCGGTGTATTTGCCAAAACAGATATCCAGCCTCTGATCAATGAGGGGGCTACCAGGGAAGACTTATCCGCTTCTATTTTCCAGGCAGTTGTCAACCAGACGATCAGCGGTCTTGCCTGCGGAAAACCAATCCGTGGACACGTTGCTTTCTTAGGCGGTCCTCTGCACTTTTTATCCGAGTTAAAGGCTGCGTTCATCCGTACCTTAAACTTAGATGAGGAGCACGCGATCACCCCTGAGAATTCCCATCTTTTTGCAGCGATCGGTTCTGCACTGAACTATAAAGAGGACAAAGTAACTACTTTGGCAGAATTACATACAAAACTTCAGTCCGATATCCATATGGAATTCGAAGTTGCAAGACTTGATCCTTTATTCAAAGATCAGGCAGAATACGATGCTTTCCGCACACGCCACGACGGACATCATGTAAAGTCCGCAGATCTGGCTTCTTACGAAGGAAACTGCTACCTCGGTATCGATGCAGGTTCCACCACAACGAAAGTTGCCCTGATCGGTGAGGATGGTTCTCTGCTGTACTCCTTCTACAGCAATAACAACGGAAGCCCGCTCTCTACTGCGATCCGTGCGATCAAGGATATTTATTCCAAACTGCCGGAAAAGGCACACATTGTACACTCCTGCTCCACCGGATATGGTGAGGCGTTACAGAAGGCTGCTCTGAAATTAGATGACGGCGAAGTAGAAACTGTCGCACATTTTTATGCCGCAGCATTCTTTGATCCGGAAGTTGACTGTATCCTCGACATTGGTGGTCAGGATATGAAATGCATTAAGATCAAAAACCAGACCGTTGACAGTGTCCAGTTAAATGAAGCCTGTTCTTCCGGTTGTGGTTCTTTCATTGAGACATTCGCAAAATCACTAAATTTCTCTGTACAGGACTTTGCCAGAGAAGCCCTTTTTGCGAAAAACCCGATCGATCTTGGAACCCGCTGTACAGTATTCATGAACTCGAAAGTAAAACAGGCGCAGAAAGAGGGCGCATCCGTCGCTGATATTTCTGCCGGTCTTGCCTACTCAGTCATCAAGAATGCTCTATATAAGGTAATCAAGCTTTCCGATGCAAAAGATCTTGGTCAGAACATTGTGGTACAGGGTGGAACGTTCTACAACGATGCCGTTTTACGAAGTTTTGAAAAAATTGCCGGTGTCCAGTGTATCCGTCCGGATATTGCCGGTATCATGGGAGCTTTCGGCGCTGCCCTGATCGCAAGGGAACGCCATGAGGAAGGTTATCAGACCTCCATGCTCTCCATCGACGAGATCAATGCACTGACTTTTGACACGAAGCTTGCAAGATGTCAGGGATGTACGAACCACTGTCTCTTAACCATCAACCGCTTCTCCGGCAACCGTCAGTATATTACCGGCAACCGCTGTGAGCGTGGTCTTGGAAAAGAGAAGAACAAAGACAACATTCCAAACCTTTTTGAATATAAGAACAAACGTATTTTTGACTATGAACCATTAAGTGCAGAGGAAGCAGCCCGCGGTACCGTCGGCATCCCACGTGTATTAAATATGTATGAGAACTACCCATTCTGGGCAGTTTTCTTCAAAAAACTAGGTTTCTCCGTGGTACTCTCTCCGTCCTCCACACGTAAGATTTACGAGCTTGGTATCGATTCGATCCCATCCGAATCCGAATGTTACCCTGCAAAACTTGCGCACGGACATGTGACCTGGCTGATCCATCAGAATGTGGATTTCATTTTCTACCCGTGTATCCCATACGAGAGAAATGAGTTCCCGGATTCTAACAACCACTACAACTGCCCGATCGTTACTTCTTACGCAGAGAATATTAAAAACAATGTGGATGAGATCACTTCCGGTCAGGTGAAGTTCTTAAATCCATTTATGGCATTCACAAATGAGGACACCTTATCCTCCCAGCTCATCAAGGTATTTGGTTCTTCTGAATTCGGCATTTCCGAAGCGGAGATCCGTGATGCAGTTTCCGAAGGCTGGAAGGAATTAGCTGTTATCCGCATGGAAATGCAGAAAAAAGGTGAAGAAGTATTAAAATATATGGAAGAGACCGGAAGACGCGGTATCGTTCTCGCCGGACGTCCATACCACGTTGACCCGGAGATCAACCACGGTATTCCGGAGCTTATCACTTCTTATGGAATCGCCGTTTTAACAGAAGACTCTGTCTCCCATCCGCATCAGCCGGAGCGTCCGTTGATCGTTATGGATCAGTGGATGTACCAC
>ERZ772900.2196-NODE-2196-length-15324-cov-18.269828_pt1 | contig 15324 bp, 13 predicted proteins | sample MGYA00512124_ERZ772900 | MGnify/ENA primary metagenome ERZ772900 (study PRJEB29015, sample SAMEA2737716) | human gut metagenome | biome: human gut; feature: human-associated habitat; material: faeces | place: China | collected 2012 ... | reverse complement strand
GAGTATATAGTTTTCCGGTTGAGTTGGCAGCAAAGATTGCAGTACATACAGTAAACGGGTTCTTGCAGGATAATCCGGACAGCTTTGATTTGGTGGAATGGGTGCTGTTTGATACTCATACTGAATCAGTATATGAAGCAGAGGTTGATAAGTTATATGACAAATAAAATGACAAAAGGGAACTTTTATGTACGCTGAAAAAACAAATTATGATGATATTGAAATGTCGAGCAGGTTACGGAATATTCTCAGAAGAAATGGATTTGAGTCATTGGAAGTATTGAGAGAATATCCAAAGGAACATTTTATAAAGTTTCGTAATATGGGGCAGGCGGCACTACAAGAATTATATCAGATTTGTGAAGAGCAAGGCATAAAGCTTCATAGTGTAGAAGATTTGAATGATAGGGAACATGGAGTCAGATTTGATGACTTCCTATGCATGGATGCGTTTAGAATGGGAATCCTCCTGGTTATAGACAGTCAAAAAAGTTGAGTACTGAACTTTTTTGACTGTGTAGTTTTGGTGAGCTTATTATGGCATGACAGCTTTTGCAAAAGTTGGTTTGATTGCTGTAATAGATGAAGTTACTGGATATCAGGATGAACGCGATAGAAATGAACTTCAACTTATTTTAAAGAAATATGTTAGTCAAGAGTTGCTTCCATGGGCGAAACGTTTTCCAGATGAGTTTTACAAGCAAATGTTTAGACTAAAAGGATGGGAATATCGTGGAAAAGCAAAACCTTCATATGCAGGTAAATTAACAAATGAATATATATAATTATTTACCCCCAGGAGTATTAAACGAATTAAAACGAAAAACTCCAAAAAACAAAAATGGAAATAGAAGTACAAGATTCCACCAATTTTTAACAGAAGATACAGGATTGCCAACATTGGACCATCAATTGCAGCAAACAATTGCATTGATGAAGGCGTCAGATACGTGGGAAGAGTTTGATAAACTTTTTAGAAAAGCTATGGGAGAACCAGTTCAATTAGAATTATCTTTAAAAAATGAATAGGAATTATGCTTGCTGGTATTATGAGTGAGTGGGAGGTTACAACAACTGTGAAGATAAGTGAATTATTTGATTTAAAAAAATCTCAATATGAGCTTGATTTTGTGGATATTAATCCGGATATTGATACGCCCTTGTTTTTGGATCCATATTATATTTCTAAATGTGAATTTCCGTTTGCAGTTTGTGCTTATGAATCGATTAGGTCATATTTTGAGTTCTTGTTAGCGTTATTAAAGGGAAAAAGAATAGAACAAGCGAGAGAACTGTTTTCACATCTAGGTGAGAGTAATGATGTGTGTATGGGAATGTCTCATGGAAAACCTCAAGGGCGCGGTATGGGACCAGAAGATACAAATGCAATATTTAAAGAATTGTTAAGGAGCCGAGCAATTCATTCTGGAATAATGGAGGATATTGAAGATTTTAGAATATTTGTACCTAATGTCGATAGAGATAAAGTATCGGATATGACTGCAAATATAATAAAATTACAATTGTTAGAATACACAAAACAGCAATGCGAATTACATAATATTCCACTTCTTCAAACTGTTCCATCGGGAATGTATTGGAATGCAAAACATAAAAGATGGGATAACCAATATACAGAAAGACTTGTAATAAATAATAAACCTATACTATTAGTACCGAAGAGAATAGTTTCTTTTACTGACAAATATACAACGCAAGAGTATAAACAACATTTTGTGTTGAATTATTTACAAAATGAACACTTGAGTTTGGGTAGTTCACTTGTAAGAAAATATAAGAATGGTGAGAAATATGTTACAAAAAAAAGTATTGAAGAAATCGAACCTCCTATAGATAAAGAATATTTGGCAAGATTTACTGAATCACATCCGGAAGTATTTCAAGATTTCAAAAATAAAACTGTGAGCAAAATTGAAAGGATTCAAGGTGCGGTTTTAGAAGATTTAAATGCGAATGAAATATGTAATTATTTGATTAGTAAATTGAGAAGCGTTCCATCTGGAACAAAAAATGCGTCTAACTATCATAATCTAATAATTGGTATTTTGGAATTGCTTTTTTATCCGAATTTGTCATCACCCAAAAAGGAAAAAGAAATACATGAGGGTAGAAAACGAATAGATATTGTGTTTAATAATTCTGCTGAAGATGGTTTCTTCTATACAACACCTAGTCATAATGTTACATTGCCATGTCCATATGTTTATGTTGAATGCAAAAATTATACTGGTGAAGTTGCAAATCCAGAAATTGACCAGCTAAGTGGACGATTTAGTAATATGAGAGGAAGAGTTGGAATTCTTACATGTAGAGTTTTAGAAGAAAATTTCATTAAAAGATGTGCTGATACTTTTACGGATGAACGAGGTCTTGTAATTCCGTTGGAAGATAGTGATTTAATAAAGGCATTAGAGGATTATCCTAATATGGGAGTTGATGCAATAGAAAATATTCTTGCAAGCAAATATGAACAAATTGTTTTTGAAAAATAATCCTTAGTAGTAAGAATTTACCTGTTACTACTAATTTTACTACTAACAGGTAGTAACAACATGCTCAATCTTGCTCTGATTTGCCATAATCTGTAATTTCAGAGCAAACTACATGAACCACGGAAACCCTTGCAAAACAGGGCATTCCGGGACAAATCAAGGAGAACCAAAACTATGATAAAAGTGCTTTTTATCTGCCACGGCAGGACTTTGATAAATGCCTCAAATCAAAGATAAATGCGGCAAACTGGGGCTTTCTGCGGCAGAGCAAAAGCAATAACCATACTGTTCGTATACGTTTCAGACGATTAAAAAAGAAAAATGTACAAGTGCCCGGATGAAAATCCGGGTATTTTTATAGGTGGGTGCAAACTTTATAACGATAATACCGTTAAAAAGTATTTCCGCATATCGAAAAAATTAAGTTGACTTCTGCCCAGAGTAGAGCGTTAATGTCAGTACCATAAAACCCAAGGAGCTGATTGCTGTATGGCAGAGAAATTAAACATCAATGAAAAGTATATGCTGCGGATACTGGAGGCATCTGAGTATTACGGCATTGGAATCAAGAAAATGCGGCGAATCGCAGAAGATGGTGAGAACATCTTTGCTGTGAGGAATGATAACCGGTGGATGATCCACAGGGAGAAATTTAATGAGTATCTTGAAGGACATTATTTTTCCGGGAAGAAGCCGGAGGAGGATATTCCGGTTAAGGTGTTTTGATACTAAGGTATGATATTTTTTGATGTATATTTTTACGATTAAATTATAAAAATCTCCGAGGCAAATGCTGCCCCGGAGATTCGTTTTTTATGCGTTGTACAGCTTCAAGAGTGCATCCAACAGGCGGTATGCCTCGGTGCGGTAATACTCGTTGTGCTTGGACTGCTTTATATGAAGCTTGTCCATGTCAACATTCGCAAGACCCGCTTTCAAAAGGTCGGCAGATTGCTTGCGGACGGTGTTTGCTGCATCGTGACCAAGGTGCATTTTTTCGTGGAATTCGGCACCTTTGACATCGTTGAGCAAAAGTAGTGCGGCAAGGCCATGCTTCGGAGAACGGTCGATAAGGTGATGAACAAGGTTTGCAAATAATGTGGCGGTTTCTGCCTTGTTCTCCTGCTCAATCATCATATCTTCCGGGGACTGTACGGTTGCAAGGTCAAAATCGTAATCGTCAGCCAACTGATCAATAGATACGGAACTTGGTACTGCGTAATGTCCGAGCTGTTCGTTCAGTGCCAAATTAAAGGAGCTACGAGCAGCTTTGGCAACGGATTCAGGAACTGCCATATACAGCATTTTGAAGTTTCTGCCTGCAATCGTGATGATCTTGATGCAGTCAGGGTTGGTACAATGCGCCTTTGCAAAAGCTGCATCATACATGGTTGGCACTAAGACCTCGCCCGGCTTCAGTGGTTCGTTGTTATAGTTGCGTGTGATTGAATTTACTCTGTTTGTCATGAAAAATACCTCCATTCGGTGTGGGGAATGGAGGTATCCATGACAAATCAGCGAAAAGGCAATAAAAATCCGTACCGCAGTCCGCATGGAGATATTCTCCATTCCAGATTGCAGCTCCTCTGCTCATCGATTCGCTGTTCGTATTCAGTTGTTTGTTATAGGGTGTGAGCCAGCATTGATCAAATGATGCACCTTTATAACGAGATTCACTAAAAGGGGGGATGGCGGACATATTGGAAAATAAGTTGCCGTCCATCGAGTTAAGATATTATTTTTTGCCCTTGCTCGGTTTGGTCTGCGCTAAGGCACTGCCTGCAACAGATTTTGATTTTTGACTGTATCGTCCGTCCCTAAGGATTTGACTTGCTTTTTTAGCCACATTCTTGCTAGTCTGCTTTTTATTGCTTACCATGTTTTCACCTCCTTGTATCTTGATGCTTATATTTTAGTTAGTTTTATAAATGGAAAAAACGAACGAAAAAAGAAGGAAATCAGAAGATTTTCGGAATAAAAAAGTGGGTTTCCGCTTGTTACGGAAGCCCTGGAATAAAAAGGTATTGTGTTTGGCTAAACCATGCAGCGTTCAATAGAAAGCAAATTTTCTGAATTTATGTCAGAACAATGGATTAACTTTGAGAAATCAAAGACAAACACGAATGTTTTCGATTTAGGCTTGATGTATGTGAAGATTTATACTATAATATGACCATACAACGATATAAGATAATGTTCGAGCAAGGAGGATCACCGATGGAATATAACTACAACAAGCTCTGGAAATTGTTGATAGACAAGAATTTGATGAAGAAAGATCTGATGGAAAAAACTGGCATCACATCATCTACCATCGCCAAGATGGGAAAGAACAAAGCGGTGAGTATGGAGGTTCTCGGTAAAATATGTATGGCTTTGGATTGTAATATAGGCGATATCGTTGATGTAATCAAAAAAGGTTGATTTGAGGTGAACGAAATTTATGGCGGAAGGAGGTAGCCAAATGGAGCATCTTTGCATTGGCTCATATGTGAGAATTATGACATCGTGCGCTATTCCCGCAGAACGCAAGTTTGATTCCTTCTGCGAGAAAATCATGTTATCGTTATGCCCGTTAGGTGCCACAGCCTTTTCATATATTTCAGCCGATGGGTATGAAGTCACCTACTCATACACTAATTATAATAAGATTCACTCTGCGGGGCAGAATCTGCCCACCGAAGTTATGCAAATGGCCCTGAAGAAAGATGCCCATGTAATCGAGCGGTATTTTATTCAGACCATCATTCCCGCAATGGAAGAGGCGCGTAAGAAAAATGCCGTGCTTGCATTGAAAAATGTCATTCTGAAAGATGCTACAATCGCCGACACTACCCAGCTTGGTACCATTGGCAATCTCACGAAGAATGACCTTAAGAAGAAAAATGAGTTTGTGCTTTCTGAATTCTTGGCAGATGTGTTTATCTATGCTGTCGCAAAAACGGATAACATGATAGAGTCCACATTCACAAAATCTATCAAGAAGGATTTTTATGCGGCCTATAATCCAATGGCCGACACAATCAAGTTTTACGAAGTAATAAAGCCGAAACCTGTGGCAGCAATACCTCTGACGAGCAAAGGGAAATTTGATAAAGTTTTTACGCCTGTGTCAAGCGAAAAGCTTTCCATATCCGCAAAACACGACTTTCAAATTTTCTGCTTGAAGTTTGATGATTATGATTTCGACTATCACGGTCTGTGGAGGCACCTTCGCAACAATATCGGGTATTACGTCTATTCTAGGGCACAGATTGAGACTTACATGGAAGATGATGAGATTTCGGCACTTGCTTACGATGCAATAGCGTATATCAAAAAAGCCATCGCTGACGGAAAATTACCGACCGGCAATGAGCTCGGAGAACTCTTGCTGTATATATTTCTGGAGCAGGTTCTCGTTGCTCCGAAATTGATGAGCAAGGTTGAAATAGGAAATTATGGCGGTCTTATGACGAGTGAAAGTTCCGGCATCCACCTTCTTACCGCTAATGAAACTGTTCCTTTTAGTCAGGTTATTCTCGGAACATCGATGATAAAAGGAGACTTGCAAACGGCAATAGATTCAGCCTTTGCAGATGCACAGAAACTAAAGAACAGAAAGAAAGACGAGAGACGTTTTGTTGAGTCAAACATATTTGCGGCCTCTTTCCCAACGAAGATTTATGATCAGCTTGAAGCAATAATCCTGCCTTCCGAAACGAACGGTCAAAAGCCTGCCACTGCGTTTGGTATGTTCGTGGGATACAGCCTGAGCGGAGTATCCGCAAACGGAAAACCCGTAAACGAATATCAGAACGATGTGCTTGAGCAGGTCAGGAATGACATCCAAAACAATGTGCCATTCATCGAAGCAAAAATCACGCAGTATGGATTCGACGGCTACTCTATGTATATCTATTTGCTTCCCTTCGCTGATGCAGACGAAGACAAAAAAGATATCATGGATAAGCTGTTGCAATCCGGAGGAGGTCAAGCATGAGCAATTTTAGAAATGTCACCTTCGGGGAGCATTTGTTTTCGAGAATAGATGATAATGCTTATCTGCAAAAGCTGTATCACAATATCCTTATCAACTATTCTAAACGCCTGTTTAGTTTTGATGAGATGGAGGAACAGCCTGTCAACATTGGGGATGCTCTGACCTTTGCAGATGTGCTTTCAAAATCCTGCGGCACAAACCTGTCGGATATTCATAAGACTCGTGCACAGGAAATGGTTGCACTGCTTTATGATATGTATCCTCAAGATGAGCAGGTGAAGTATTATCTTGGCTCTGTTCTTGCCAATACAGGGAATTTCCTCGGCATGAATAGGCTGACACCGGATTTTGAAAATGCTTCTCTGCTTGAGCGTGTGTTCATGCACTTCAACATGGATTACTTGTCTGTGCCATCCGATGGTGGAGCTCGTTTCTTTCCTGCACAAAAAGAGATATATGACAGTCTGTCTAGACCATATTTCAGCTATTCCGCCCCCACATCTATGGGAAAGTCCTTTATGATGCGTGCGTTTATTAAGCAACAGATTATGGAAGGTACAAAGAAGAATTTCGCTTTGCTCATCCCTACGAAAGCACTGATAAACGAGGTTACGAGCGAATTAATCGAGAGTCTCACCACTCTATTGAAGGAAACGGATTACCGTATTGTGACATCCTCCGGTTCGATGGCATTAGAGACAAAGCATAACTATATTTTCGTCCTGACACCTGAGCGAATGCTTTACATTCTGATTGATGATCCTGATCTTATGATCGATTATTTGTTTGTAGACGAAGCTCATAAAATATCTTCCGGTGATAAGAGAAGTGCGTTCTATTATAAGGTCATCAACAAGTTAGAGGAACGGAATAACAATGCGCATATCATATTTGCTTCACCGAATATTCCAAATCCGAGGGTCTATCTCGATACGGTATCAAAGGGAGATTTGGCTATCGGTGAAGAAGCTACCGTGGCGTGCAGATATGCTCCTGTCAGTCAGCTAAAATACATTGTTGATCTATGGGAACGCAATATCCGTATCTTCGATTCATACTCAAAGAAATTTATACTGCTGCACGAAATGAACCATCAATACTCGTTGAGTGAGGTGATTGCTCGAATTGGCGATAAGCGGCACAACATCGTTTATTGCAAATCAAAGAATGATGCCATTCGGTTTGCAAGGGACTATGCGGATACGCAGATCCCAATTGGCGATAAAAAGCTACAGGCATTTGCGGAGGCAATACGCAGCGATGTTCATAAGGAATACTATCTCGCTGAACTGGTGGAAAGAGGTGTGGCATACCATATCGGTTATCTGCCTGCAAATATAAGGATGCAGCTTGAGGACTATTACCGTGAAGGTCTTATCAAGACAATGTTCTGCACAAGTACCTTGTTGGAGGGAGTCAATCTTCCTGCGGAGAATCTCTTCATTACAAGCTACAAGAAGGGCTTAAACAACTTTTCCGAGGTGGACTTCAAGAATCTGGTGGGCCGTGTCGGTCGTGCGAAATACAATCTGTACGGTAATGTTTTTATTGTTCGGCTTCAAAAACAGGAACGTGAAGAAGACCTGCAAAAATTTGAAGATCTGCTGAAGGGTGATGTGCCGCCACAAAAGCTGTCCATAGAAGCTGAATTGAACGTTAATCAGAAAAAGCTCATCATCGATACACTTCTTTCCGGCAGCGTAGAAATACACAAGTCCAAGAAGAGTCAGAGCGAAGACAATTACGAGTTGATGCGAAAAACGATGTTGATCCTAGTCGGAGATATTGTGGACGGTAGGAACAGCCGCATTAGACAGGAGTTTACCCCGTATCTGACACCTGAAACTGAGTCAATAATCCGGGAGCATTTTTCCGTGCCAGAGAAAAAGCCGGAGGATGATATCAATGTCTCGTATGATCAGATACAGGGTATCGCAAAACTCATCCGCGACGGGCTGGCTTACCCTGAGATCAAAGATCCGAAACGCGGAGCGGATTATTATGAAACGCTTGCGTTTCTCAACAAACTGGCAGTGGCATTTAAGTGGCGTATCTATGAAAAACGGACACTCGGTGCGGGAGAAGGAAGAACATATACCAAGCTGACATGGTATACCGTTCTCCTGACCCAGTGGATGCAGGGGCACGGACTCAGCTATATCATCGGGCAAAGTATAGATGATTATGACAAGAAAAAGCGCGAGGTAAAAGTCGACTACAATAAATGGGAACCCTTCGACGGCTCACAGAAACATAAAAACATAATCATTGCCGATACGCTGGAGGCGATTGAGGATGTACTTTTATTTCGATTATCAAACTACTTCCTTAAATTTTCAGAGGAATACAAACACCAACACCCTAATGAACCGTTCACAAACGACTGGTACGAATTTGTTGAGTATGGAACAACAAACCGCTTGCGAATCATTCTGCAGCGAAGTGGTTTTAAGCGGGACTCAACCGAATACATCCGACGAAATGCTGATAAGTATATACGAGGAACTTTGGACAATCCAAAGCTGCTGAAAAAGGCGCTGTTGGAATGCCCTAACGAACTAGTGAGGAGAGACACTGAAGAAATCCAGTACAACGTACCTGAGCTGTTTATAGATGAAGGAGAAGAATAAGATGACGAATTTTTATGAAACCGTACTGACGGTACTGAAATCAGACGAGAGGTTTGTTGCCGAGGATGGCACTTTCCTGCGTAATGCGGTCTATGAGGCTGCAATGAAGATGGATGAGAATCTTATCCAGATTCTTCTTACGAACGATGAAACGCGCACTCGCTTCTTTGCAGAAGTCAATGGTGTGAAGGTCTTTGACAAGATAGGATTTGCCTGGGTGGTCAACAATCGGCAATTCCTGCCGGATAGTTATACCCGTTTCAAGAATAAGATTGGGCTTGCCGATGAAACTGGTGCGCTGATTTCTGCTTCTGGTAAAGTGGAGCTTGTCTTCCCCTATAAAGATTGTGTTCTTGAAGGTGGTCAGACGAAGAATGAGCAAGGTCGCGATGAGGTCTTTTATAATGAGAGTTTAGTGCCTGGAGAGGTGGATAGACTATTGATGCCCAAAGTGCTCGGAGGCGCTAAGAGATATACCGCAGATGGTATTGAGGACACCTTGGAATTTCGTGACAATGACAACTTAATCATCCGTGGCAACAATCTGCTCGCATTAAGTTCTCTGCTGAAGGTGTTTGAAGGAAGAGTGAAGTGCATTTACATAGATCCGCCCTATTATTTCAATGTGAAGAAAGATGAGGATACTTTCGCATATAACTCCAACTTCAAGCTGTCTTCTTGGCTTGTGTTCATGAAGAATCGTCTGGAAATTGCGCGGAGACTGCTATCTAACGATGGTGCTTTGTTCGTTCAGATTAGCGACGATGGTGTAGGTGAACTTCACTGTCTCCTCAAAGATATATTCGGTGTCGAAAACTTCATCAACAAGATCACCGTGAAGACAAAATCCCCGTCAGGATTTGCATCGGTAAACCCCGGTGTCTTTGAAACTGCCGAGTATATTTTAGGATTTGCCAAGAGCAAACGGGCATGGAAATACAATCCTCAATATGTTGAAAGTGGATATGACGTGAACTACAAGTTTGTTGTGGTCAATAAGGAAGCCCCTGCCAGCGAGTGGATAATCAGGGATATTATCGATGTGTTGGCGGAGGAGCATGGTTATAATGATGCAAAGGCGATGCGTGATGAACTTGGTAAACCAGTCGTAGATGAGATGGTTGCACAATTCGCATTTGAGCACGCAGATTGTGTATTCCAATCTGTTGCAATAGGAAATAACGCTGGGCAAGCAGTAGTGGAAGCACGCGACCAGTCTAAAAAGAAACCCGAACGCATACTCACAGTTGAGCGAGAAGGACAATACACGGTTTATGTTCATAAAGGTCGTGAGATTGCCTTTTATTCAAAAAAACTGCATGAGGTGGATGGTGAACTCGTCCCATCAATGCAGGTTTCTAACATCTGGACAGACACACCATATGAGGGCATCGCAAGGGAAGGCGGCGTGACATTAAAAGGCGGAAAGAAACCTGAAAAGCTCATACGCCGAATCCTTTAGATGGCGTCCAATCCGGGGGATATTGTCCTTGATTATCATCTTGGCAGTGGTACAACCTGTGCAGTTGCACACAAGATAGGCCGTAGGTATATAGGGGTTGAGCAGCTTGAATATGGAGACGATGACTCAACTGTTCGCCTTGAATCTGTCATTAAAGGGGATAGCACCGGAGTTTCAAAGGCTGTGAAGTGGCAAGGTGGCGGTTCCTTTGTCTATTGCGAACTGGCAAAGCTCAACCAGACAATTGTGGAAGAAATCGAAGCCGCTACTGATGATGCTGACTTGTCCGATATTTACGGTAGGATGGTAAAGTCCGGCTTTATCAGCTACAAGGTGAATCCGGCTGATATCGATGCGGCTGCTGATGATTACGCCGCACTTTCGCTGGATGACAAGAAGCGGTTCCTTATGGAGATTTTGGACAAAAATCTCCTGTATGTGAACTATTGCGATATTGATGATGCGGAGTTCGGCATCTCCGACGAGGACAAAGCGTTCACGAGGAGCTTTTACAGGGAGGGATAATCGATGGCATTCTTATACGAAAAAATAGACGCCTTGCGTGAGTACGGTAGCAGTGCTGTTCTCCCCTCCTACATTCCGGAGAACCTGAATCCAAATTTCGAGCTGCGCCCGTATCAGAAACAGGCGTTTGAAAACTTTATTACACATTTCGAGAGTAGTAAACGTCCGAAGCCTACGCAGGTGCTTTTCCACATGGCGACAGGCAGCGGCAAGACGCTGATTATGGCGGGATTGATGCTGTATCTCTACAAACAGGGGTATCGGAATTTTCTGTTCTTTGTTAACCTTTCGAATATTGTTGAAAAGACACGGGAGAATTTCTGCAATTCGATATCCTCAAAGTATCTTTTCGCAGAGGAGATTGTGCTGGACGGAGAGCGCATCCGCATCAATCAAGTAGACAATTTTCAGTACTCAGACCAGAATGCCATCAACATCTGCTTTACCACTACTCAGGGACTCCATATGGATATGTGGATGGCAAAGGAAAATGGTATGTCCTTTGATGACTTTGACGAACAGAAGGTGGTTCTGATTTCCGATGAGGCGCACCATCTGAACGTTGATACTAAAAAGAAAATGTCAGCAGATGAGGAGTCAAGCTATCATTCTTGGGAGCAGACCGTAAAGAATATTTTTAGCCGAAATGCTGAAAACATCCTGCTGGAGTTTACAGCGACTTGCGATCTTGCTAACCCAGCAATCCGTACGGCATATGAGAACAAGATCATCTTCGACTATGCTCTGGCGAAGTTTTATGGTGATAGGTATTCCAAGGACATCATCACGTTACGTTCCGATTTGACCGTCATGGAGAGGGCTTTGCAGGCACTTGTACTCAGTCAATATCGTTTGAAGGTATTTCAGGATCATCGTCTCGGGATTAAGCCTGTTGTACTTTTTAAGGCTGCGAAGATTGCAGACAGTAAAGACTTTATGGTTGAGTTTATAGAGACAGTGAAAAAGCTGACCGGCGCACAGCTGCGCAGTCTTTCCACTGCTGTTAATAATGAGGTCATGCACAAAGCCTTTGCTTATTTCGCTAACAACGGTATTTCTTTTGATACGCTTGCTGCAGAGCTCCGTGATGACTTTTCCGAGGAGCATTGCGTTTCCGTAAATGATGATAAGGATGCCACGCAGAAACAGATACTTTTGAATTCTCTTGAAGATGAGGACAATCCTTACCGTGCAATCTTTGAGGTCAAGAAGTTGGATGAGGGATGGGATGTCCTCAACCTGTTTGATATCGTCCGCCTTTATGAAACGAGGCAGTCCAGCGGCAAAAAAATAGCTCCCGCCACGATAGCGGAAGCACAGCTAATCGGACGTGGTGCAAGATACTGCCCATTTCAGCTTGATGATGAGCAGCCGAAGTTTCAGAGAAAATATGACGAGGATATAACCTGCGAAATGCGTGTCTGCGAGACGCTCTATTATCATTGTCAGAATGACCATCGCTATGTGACGGAGCTGCGTAATGCCCTGCGTGAAATTGGTCTGGATACCGACAAAATCGTGCAGCGTGAATATGTTCTTAAAGATGATTTCAAAGCCACCGACATATACCGACAGGGCTTAATCTTCCTAAATGACAGGGAGGTAAAAGATAGAAGAGATGTGCGTGGCCTTTCGCCGACCGTAAGGGATGATATATATCGTTTCCAAGCGGCAACGGGAGCCTCCGGCATCGATTCTGTTATGATAGAAACCTCACAGGGTGTCGACCTTGCCTTCAACTTGAAGACAGCGCATATGACCATCAAGGAAATCGCAGACATTAATTATGCAATTGTTAACAAGGCTTTGATGAAATACCCGATTTTTAAGTTTAATACACTGCGTTCCTATTTCCCTAATGTTACATCCACGAGGCAGTTCATCACGGATAATGAATACCTCGGTGCTGTCCGCATCGACATTCAGAGCAAGGATGCGCATCCGACTATGGAAACTCTCTATTCGGCCGTTTTCTATGTACTCGGAAAGATTGCGGGTTCCATTTCCGGCATTGAAGAAACATACCGAGGAACGAAGACATTCAGGGCAAGGAACATCAGAGATGTTTTTCGCAACAAGACGGTCAATTATACCGATCCACACGATGGAGGTGTTGGTATCTCACAGAATGATCCGTCCGTAAAGAGCGATTGGAAAATCGACCTTACCACGGAGGACTGGTTTGTCTATACCGATAACTACGGAACCTCGGAAGAGAAGGCATTTGTCGCTTACTTCCGTGGATATGTTGATGATTTAAGAAAGGTGTATAACCGCATTTATCTTGTCAGAAACGAGCGGGAATTTCACATCTATTCGTTTGAAGATGGTGAACGTTTCGAGCCTGACTATGTCCTTTTCCTGCAAAGGGACAAAACAGATGGATTTGAGCAACTCCAGATTTTTATCGAGCCAAAGGGCACACAACTCCTCGAAAAGGATGCGTGGAAAGAAAAATTTCTGCTCCAGTTAAAGGCAGATGCTGTGCCAACTACCACTTTTGTGGACGACAATGACTACAGAATTTGGGGACTCCATTTCTTTAATCAGGAAAACCGTATGAAAGAGTTTGATGCAGAGCTTGCAGATTTGAGTGAAAGAGCAACTATTTCAACAAATCATTCTAAGCAATATTTGAGTATGGTTGCTGAAGAACCGGCACCATATGGAAAATGATGATGTATAAGCAGGAGGTGTGATGCATGGATTCAGGAAAAGATAGGCAGGAAAAGTATGAATTGCTCATTACTGCTGATAGTGTCCAATCGACCGATGAAAGGTTTACTATGGACAATCTATCCCTTGGTGATAATTATAAGCCACTCGATGCATATTTCAGAAAGGAAAATGGGGATATTATCAAGCGTTCGTACAGCAAAGGCGAACGAAGAAATACAAACCAGACGCTGCCACGTATCGCATTTCAGGTATTTGAAAAGCAAATATCTGCCATGTCTGTAGAAGATAAAGAACGCTTTCCAGTTTGCAAATATAATCCGGAAAAGGAAATGATTTGTGGCATTTATTCAAGTGTGGATGAATTCAAAAAGCATAGAAATACCATCGAGTACCTCACCTATGGTTATGATAATGGTAGATGTATTGAACCTGATTCAGGCGGATGAGACAGATAGGGTCGTTGAGCGAAAGGAGATTCCGTTATTTGATAACAAGGCATTTCGAGAGGCTGTCATAAATGCCGTCCTGCACAATAAATGGGTGGAAGGAAATGAACCTATGATTTCGGTATTTTCCGACAGGATAGAGATACTATCAAGGGGAACACTTGCTCCGGCACAGACCATGGAAGGATTTTTCTTAGGAGAATCAATACCTGTAAATGAAAAATTATCCGAGATATTTCTTCAACTGCATATAAGTGAGAAATCTGGTCGAGGAGTCCCTAAGATTACGGAAATGTACGGGAAAGATGCATTTTCATTTAGAGAGAATTCAATCGTTGTAACGATTCCGTTTGAGAGAATAAATAAGGTTGGGAATAAAGTTGGGAAAAAGGTTGGGGATAAGAAACCATTAAATTCCAGAAGGCAAAAAATTATTTCAGAAATGAGGGACAACCCGAACATTACAACTGCAGAACTCCATAACATATTAGGTGTGAGTGAGACAGCAGTGGAAAAAAATATATCATTTTTAAGAGACAATGGTTATATAGAGAGGGTTGGTTCAAAAAGGGCAGGGTACTGGAAAGTATTGTAGGTAGATGAATTATGAATTAAATAGTGTGATTATGCAAAAGGCAGTCCATAGCGGGTTGCCTTTTGTCGTGCAAAAAAATAAAAATATGGAGGTTTATTATGGCAGACGAAAGAACAGAAAAACAAAAAGTAAAGGAAATCACAGACAAGCTGGAGGAAGGATTAAAGGAGCTTTTTGAGAGCGAAAAGTACAAGACATATCACATTGATGGAAAACCACACTTTGTATATAGTTGGAAACTGGAGCCTACGGACAAACTTCCAAAGGGCAAGAAGCCATGCCTCTCCCTTCGTGAATTGGAAAAACAGGTAAACACAGATTTAGATTTACTTGTAAATATCGTAGACGGACAGATGACAGTCTGTGAACTGATAGACCGATATTTGAAAACAAAGACTGGAGTAAGGCAAAGCACGAAACAGGGATACGTTACAGTGCAGAGATTACTTGCGAAGGAAGCATTTGGCAAAAAGACGATACGAAGTGTGAAAA
>ERZ772900.2187-NODE-2187-length-15403-cov-6.813526_pt1 | contig 15403 bp, 10 predicted proteins | sample MGYA00512124_ERZ772900 | MGnify/ENA primary metagenome ERZ772900 (study PRJEB29015, sample SAMEA2737716) | human gut metagenome | biome: human gut; feature: human-associated habitat; material: faeces | place: China | collected 2012 ... | reverse complement strand
CTATTGTCTCTTAACTTCCCGAACGACCGTAGGGAGTGATAACTTCTTTAACTTCTATCAATTCCCTCACTTGCGAAAGTTGAATTACAGATTATTCGAAAGCCCCAGCAAAGCCAAGGCTGCCTCATTATATTCGTTGATGACATCAGCATGCTTCATACCCATGTCTATCGCTTCCTGCAAGGCATTGGCATACTCCACATAGCTGATTTCTCCACTCTCATACTCGGCAGTACTAAGGCGAACGATATCTTTTGCCTTGGAAATGTTCTCGCCATTATAATAAGCCATGCGCTTGGCTGCATTCTGGAAACGGTTGTAGCCTAGGCGATAATCACGTTCCTTTTCTCTCCGATCCTGCTGCATCTCCAGTTCAGCTACCTCACGATCCTTCCTGGCAGCCTTCACCTTTGCCTTGGTAGCGCCATAGAAGAGAGGCACGCCTACACCAATCTCAAAGCCGAAGAAGTTACCCTCGGTAAAACGCTGACGGTCGATGTGGTAAGGATCCCAACTGGAAATGAGTGCCTGGGTGCGAACCGTAAGCGAAAGAGATGGCGCATAACCAGTCTTGGCGAACTTCACCTCCTTATCGAGTGCCTTCAGCCGGTCTTGCTGATACTGCGCATCAGCAGTCTGCTGATAGTTGAAGGTTCCGCTGATAGGAGATTCCAGTGCAATGAGATGAGATTCGGCTGGCAAAACAAGCTGATCGGTATTCAATAATGCCATCAGTTCCATCTGCTTGTTCTCAGCCTCACTCTTCACATTTACCATCTCTAAATGGTTTTCATTACGCAAGCGCTCGGCTGTAAGGAACTCCAGCTGTCTGGCTTCACCTGCCTTGTAACGCTTCTCGGCAACATCGCAATAACGGTCGAGGATAGAATCCTGGCGCTGAAGGATGCTCAGACGATGGGTCTGATAGAGCATCGCATAATAAGCAGAAGCAATCTCAAGCTTAATCTGCTGATTAGTTACACCAAGACGACTTTTCTCAGCCTGAGTTTCTGCCTTAAGCTGACCACGGCGGGCGGTATAAACCGTTGGAAATTCGATGCCCTGTGAAAATGCAAGAGCATTATCGGTATCGCCGCTTGAAGCCGGATTCTGTCCGAAAGCAATCTCCGTCTTATCTACATCCCATGCCGTTCCTTCCATTATCTTGGCACGTTCTATCGATTTTCTTCCAGCCTGCAACGTCAGGTTCTGCTTATCTGCCAACTGGAAACACTGCTCCAAAGTCATCTTCGTGCCGGGAATGGTGGCATCGAAAAGGTGAGCCTTTGCCTCTGAAGGGGCCAGCAGCATCAAAACTGCTGCCAGCCCGAATATAGTTTTCTTTTTTTTCTTGTTCATCCTAAATGTTTTATGTTATCTTCTTAATTGCCTATTTCCTGGTGAATGTCTTGTAGATAGCAGGCAACACCAGCAAAGTGAGCAGTGTACTGGTTATCAGACCACCTATCACCACCGTAGCCAGTGGTCGCTGTACCTCTGCTCCATCACCCTGGGAAAGTGCCATAGGCAGGAAACCCATAGAGGCGACAAGTGCCGTCATCAAGACAGGACGCAAGCGAACCATACAGCTCTCGATGATGCGATGATGAATCAATTCTGTAACTCCCATGGATGCTGACAGTTTGTCTGCTGACTTTTCTTCACGCTGCATCTGGTTCATCTGTCCGATAAGTACGATTCCATTGAGCACCGCTACACCAAAGAGGGCTATGAAGCCGACACCTGCCGAGATGCTGAAAGGCATACCTCTGAGCCACAAAGCCCAAACTCCTCCGATGGCAGCCAGCGGAATGGCAGAGAAGACGAAGAGCGACTCACGGACATTCTTCACCGTAGCATAGAGCAACAGCAAGATAATGACAAGCGCTATCGGTATCACTACCATCAGACGGTTGGTTGCACTCTGCAGGTTTTCAAATTCACCACCATAATTATAATAGTAGCCATCCGGCAACTTCAGCTTTTCATCGAGAATCTCCTGGATATCCTCCACGGTACTCTGCACATCCCTGCCCTTCACGTTGAATCCAACATAGATGCGGCGGGCACCATCTTCATGAGAAACCTGAGCCGGCGCTGGTGAATAATCAATATCTGCCACCTGGGACAACGGAATATTCGTACCATCCTTGAGAGGTATGCTCAATTGCTCAAGCGTCTCCACGTTGCGCTGCGAAGGATCTATACGGAGTACGATATCAAACTTCTTGTCTCCTTCGTACAGAGAACCCGCCACGGCTCCGGCAAAGGTGGTTTCCAATATCTCGCTGATATCATCCACACTAACCCCGTAGGCCGCCATCTTTTCATGGTTGTATTTTACCTGGATTTGAGGCAGACCGGCAACTTCCTCAACAAAGATACCGCTCACGCCCGGCACATCTTCTATCATTTTCTTCACCTTGCCTGCCTGCTGGGTGAGCACGTCCAGATCATCACCAAATATCTTGACAGCCACATCCTGCTTGATACCTGTCTGCAGCTCATTGTTGCGCATCTGAATGGGTTGGGAAATCTCTGCTTCCAATCCAGGAATGGCACTCAAGGTTTCCTCCATCTTCTCCATCAATTCTGGAGTAGTCTTGGCAGAGGTCCATTCTGCCTTCGGTTTCAGTGCAATCATGATGTCGGCACGTTCTACCGGCATCGGGTCTGTAGGAATCTCAGCACTACCTATACGGCTTACTACCTGCTTAATCTCTGGATATTCCTTCTTGAGCAGCTTTTCAGCCTTGGTACAACTCTCCACCATCTGCGACAATGAAGTTCCCTGCGCCATACTCATTTCCACGGCAAAGTCTCCTTCTTCCAGACTTGGGATGAATTCGCCTCCCAGATATTTGAAGCCCACGACACTGACGCAGAAAAGAGCCACAGCACCTGTGATGACATCCTTGTTACGTGCCAAGACCCAGTCAAGAACCGGACGGTACCATGCCTGCAACTTCTCTATCACGCGGTCGGAGAATGTTTTTCGGGTATGTACCTTTCGACTTAACATCAGCGAACTTGCCATCGGCACATAGGTAAGCGAGAGAATGAAGGCTCCCAGAATGGCAAAGAATACCGTAAGTGCCATCGGACGGAACATCTTTCCTTCGATTCCTACCAGTGTCATCAGCGGAATATATACAATCATAATGATGATTTCGCCGAACGCAGCACTCTGTCGGATTCGGGAAGCTGAGAAATGAACTTCCTCGTCCATCTGTTTCTGGGTCAGAGCAAATGGAGTTGCAGCCCCGCCATTCTGACACTGAGCAAGATAAGCAGCACGAACTTCCGGCTGCGAGAAATGACCGGTATTGATATGAGTCACCACAGCTTCAACTATGATGACCGCAGAATCCACTATCATTCCAAAGTCGATGGCTCCCAGCGACATCAGGTTTCCGTCGATGCCAAAGATCTTCATCATACCGAAGGCAAAGAGCATACTCTGTGGGATGACACTTGCTACAACAAGTCCGGCTCGCCAGTTACCTAGGAAGATAACAAGTACGAAAATTACGATAAGTCCGCCTTCAATCAGGTTGCGGGCGATGGTGTCCTCTACCCGATCCACCAGGTTGGTTCGGTCGATAAACGGTTCGATCACTACTCCTTCCGGAAGTGATTTCTGGATCAGACTGATTCGTTCCTTTACATTTTTGATAACTTCCTGGAAGTTCTCACCCTTGAGCATGATGGCGATACCAGCCACCACCTCGCCTTCGCCATTGCGGGTAACGGCACCGAAACGGGTGGCGTGACCCAGCTGAACCTTTGCCACATCGCCCACCTTGACTGGCGTTCCATCCACTGTCTTCACCGTGATATTGGCAACATCCTCCAGATTCTTCACGACACCGATGCCTCGGATATAATACTGGTTGGAATTCTCCTCAATGTAGCTGCCACCCGTATTGGCATTGTTGCGCTGCAAGGCATCAAACACCTCGCTTACGGAGACCCCGCTGGCGTTCAGCTGGTCGGTATTGATAGCCACCTCATATTGCTTGACATAGCCGCCCCAACCGCTTACCTCGGCAATGCCCGGGGTTCCGGAAAGCTGTTTGCGCACAATCCAGTCCTGCATGGTTCTGAGCTGGGTGAGCGAGTATTTATGCTCGTATCCCTCCTTGGCACGGATGGTATAGTGGTAGATTTCGCCCAATCCGGTGGCGATAGGTCCCATCTCGGTTTCGGTGTTCTTTGGCAGTTCTTTCTCCAACTGTTCCACTACCTGACTCACCTGCGAACGTGCCCAATAGATATCGGCGGCATCGTCGAAGACAAGCGTGATGACCGAGAGTCCGCTTCTTGAAATGCTTCGGCGTTCCTGGATGCGGGGGATATTGGCAAGCGCCATCTCTACTGGAGTGGTTACGTATTGCTCCACCTCCTGGGCTCCCAGCGAAGGAGCCTGGGTGATGACCTGTACCTGATTATCTGTAATGTCCGGGGTAGAATCGAATGGCAGATGCACAAGCGACCAGACACCCCATATTGCCAAGGCTATAGAGAGTACTCCAATCACCAGTTTGTGGCGAATGGAATAAGTAATAAGTTTCTGAAACATAAGCTACCCTTTCTTAATGTGCATGCTCACCATGTTCGCCCGTAAGCGAAGCCAGATAATAAGCGTTCGCGGTTACAATCTTCTTGCCGGCAGCTCCATCCTTGCCCTTCTGCAGATGGTCGCAAAGCTTCACTTCTGTATATTTACCATCCGAAGTGCCTGTGGTCACCTCATGACGGGAGAAGCTGTAGTTACCCTTGCTGGGAGCTCCATTGAGAGCGAAGACATACTGCTTACCATCTGCGCTCACAATTGCCTGGGATGGCAAAGCGAGACACTGCTGGCTGCCTGTAGCTATCTTTCCACTTACATACATACCTGCGAAAAGCTTTCCGCCATAAGTATTGCCTGACGAAGAATGCAGATAACTCTTCACGCTAGCCGCATCCAACTTTACGTGAACAGCAACGGCTTTCGAACTATCGTTAAAGTATTGGTTCATGCCATAAACGGTTCCAGAAAGTTTTACGCCAGGCTGGTTAGTCAAGTTTATGGTCACCCGATTTCCAACCTTAATCTTTGATAAATCCTTCTCGAAGACATTGAGGTCACATTCCACAGCCTGGGTGTTTCTAATCTTCATCAGAGGAGTCTGCATATCAGCATAACTTCCCAGACTGGCAGTCATCTCGCTCACGATGCCGGAGATAGGCGCATGCAAAGGGAACGCCGTAGTAAACTTGCCTTTGGATACAGCGGAAGTAGAAATACCCATCTGGCTGAGCTGTCTGCCAATACCCAGAAGATTGGCATGAGCTACCTGGTAATCTTTCTGGGTCTGCTGTAAGGTACGCTTCACGCCTGCTCCCTGCTTACTGAGCAGAAGTTGGCGCTCCAAATCCGCCTTGGCAAGTTCACACTCCTTGGCAGCAGAATAATACTCACGCTGAAGACTTACCACATCTGTATTTTCAACGGTAGCAACAACCTGTCCTTTATGAACAAGCTGTCCTTCTTTTACAAAAATAGATTTCACGATACCGCCCATCAAAGAGGCAACATCACCCATCGCCTGTGCACGCAGTACGAGCGATCCTTTCGCTTCTATGGTGGCATCCATCTCGCGCTCCACAGCCTCACCCATCTTCAAATCTACGGTGCTTACCTGCTTGGCAGTCAACGGAATATGATCAAAATCTACTTCTTCTTCATGCTCATGCTCCTCGTGTGCATGAACCTCTGAACCGGTCTGCTTCCCAAAGAAAGCGAATCCAGCCCAGGCAATCGCCGTAACGACGACAATCAAAACTATTCGTTTCATGTTTGTTTTTTCCTTCTATTTTATAATTCTACCTATTTTACAATTCTACACAACAATTTCACACCACGAATCTTATCAAAAATCCGGTGGCAAAAGTACACAAAAACCCTTGCAACTCAGTTGCATTCGAATCTTCAAACCGATTTTTGCAACCAAGTGGCAAACTTGTAAAATCATAAAATAGAAGGAGGTCCCCGTCTGCTATAGCCTGCCGCCAGTTCCTCAGCAAGCGGAGAAGCTGCCACATGCTGCCATCTCACTGAAATAAGCGAGAGACGAGGGAGAGTTAAAAGAGAAGAACAAGACAGGACCATCAACTGATGGTTCTCATCTACCAGCAACTTGCGGACACCCTTCACCACCTTGGAATTGACAACAAACTGATGCATTTGACGAACGCTACAGTTCTCACGGTCGCTGTCATTTTCCTGTTCATGATGTTCGGTATGCTCATCATTGATGTTGCCATCCTGCTCACATTGCTCCTGAATCATACAGATACGCCCCATGTGGTGATGATGGGTCATCACCGTAGATAGCAATATACTCAATGTAGCTATCCAGAGACTGAATATGTATAATCTTCTTTTCCTCATTTGCAATTTGGCTACAAAAATACAGAATTTTTGTTATATTACCAAGAAAGAGAGATGATTTTATAGCATTTTTTCTAAAAAAAACTAAAAGGCAAGTACCTATACTCCGATGATTGCCGTGTTTTAAGTAAAATTTAGTATCTTTGCAATCAAAATTAGTACACAAATAGAAATGAAAAAGTTTATTGCAGTTTTACAGTTACTCTTTGTAGTAATGTTGGCTCATGCACAGATGATGAACCCTGTGAAGTTCTCTACATCGCTCAAGACCAACGGAACCGCTGTAGCGGAAATCGTGTTTAATGGAAAGATCCAACCGGGATGGCATGTCTATTCTACAGGTTTGGGCGCAGACGGACCTATTTCAGCCACTTTTAACGTAAACAAGCTTGACGGTGTAGAACTCGTAGGCAAGTTGCAGGCTCGTGGCCATGAAATTTCAAAGTTCGACCCTCTCTTTGAGATGAAGTTACGCTTCTTCGAGGGTAGCGCTACTTTCGTACAGAAAGTGAAGTTCACCAAGCCTAACTATCTTATCGATGCCTATTTAGAGTATGGCGCTTGCAGCGACCAAAATTGTCTTCCTCCTAGCGAGGCAAGCTTCAAGCATAGTGGTAAATCTCCTGCTGTAGATGGCAAGGATGCTGTCAGCTCTGAAGATGCGAATGCTAACGGAAAGACTGAAGATCCAGCAGCTATCGCTAAGGCGAAAGCAGACTCTTTGGCTCAACTTGCCGTAGCAGAGAAAGTAGATAGCACAGCTAATATTGATTCTTCATTCTCTGTAGATGGTGATGATGCTAAGGCTTGGTGGAAACCGGTTGTAAAGGAGCTTCAGGCTTTTGGTGGCAACAATGATATTGCCAACCATTCACTCTTCTATATCTTCATTATCGGTTTTGTGGGCGGTTTGCTCGCTCTTGTAATGCCATGTATCTGGCCTATCATTCCGATGACAGTAAGCTTCTTCCTGAAGCGTGCCAAGAATGACAAGAAGAAGGGTATCCGCGATGCGATTACTTATGGTTTGAGTATTGTCATCATATACTTGGCACTCGGTCTCACCGTTACAGCCATCGCAGGTCCTAGTACTCTCAATGCGCTTAGTACGAGTGCGGTATTCAACATCATCCTTTTCTTGCTTCTGGCAGTCTTCGCATTCTCATTCTTCGGATGGTTCGAAATCAAGTTGCCAGACAGTTGGGGAAATGCTGTAGATAATAAAGCTTCCAGCACAACCGGACTCATCAGCATCTTCCTGATGGCGTTCACACTCGTGCTCGTAAGTTTCTCTTGTACCGCTCCTATCATCGGCTTACTTCTGGTACAGACTGTTACATCAGGTGACTGGTTGGCACCAACCATTGGTATGTTTGGTTTTGCCCTTGCTCTCGCCTTGCCATTCACCCTCTTTGCACTCTTCCCATCTTGGTTGAAGTCAGCTCCTAAGTCTGGTTCTTGGATGGAGACCATCAAGATTGTGCTTGGTTTCATTGAGCTTGCTTTCTCTTTGAAGTTCTTGTCTGTAGCAGATTTGGCTTATGGCTGGCACATTATGGATCGCGAGGTATTCCTCTCACTCTGGATTGTCATCTTCGGTCTGCTCGGTCTCTACCTGATTGGCAAGTTGAAATTCCAGGTAGATGCTATCGGTGGTGACCTCAACAAGCCAATGCCAGTAGCTTGCATTATGCTTGGTCTTTGTTCCTTGGCTTTCTCCGTGTATATGATTCCTGGTCTTTGGGGGGCACCTTGCAAGGCAGTAAGTGCTTTTGCTCCACCTGTAAATACCCAGGATTTCAACCTGAACACCAAAGTGGTAGAACCTGCCTATAAGGACTATGAGGAAGGTATGGCAGCAGCAAAGGCAGCAGGCAAGCCAGTACTGATTGACTTTACCGGATACGGTTGTGTCAACTGCCGTAAGATGGAGGCTTCTGTCTGGACAGACCCTAGTGTTACTGACATTTTGACAAAGGACTACGTACTCATCTCTCTCTATGTAGATGACAAGACTCCATTGTCACAGCCTATGGAGGTGACTTTCAATGGTGAAAAGCGTACATTGAGAACCATCGGCGACAAGTGGAGCTACTTGCAGGCAAGCAAGTTTGGTGCTAATGCCCAGCCATTCTACATTCCTGTGGATAATGAGGGAAATCCTCTGAACGCTGCATTCAGCTTCAAGGAGGATGTCAGTGCTTATCTTGACTTCTTGCATAAGGGTCTTGATAACTATCGTAAGTAATAATTAACTTTTCATAAGGCGGGAGTGGCATGTTATTTGCTGCTCCCGTTTTTGTAATTAAAGTATAACACTATAAAAAGAGGAATTTATGAACAATAAAGAAGTTCCAGTCCTGCTTTTGACAGGCTATCTGGGCAGTGGTAAGACTACCCTGCTCAACAAGATTTTGGCTAACAAGAAGGGTATCAAATTTGCCGTTATCGTCAACGATATCGGTGAGGTGAATATTGATGCAGCTCTCATAGAGAAAGGTGGCGTGGTAGGTCAGAAGGATGATTCTCTGGTTTCACTCCAGAATGGATGTATTTGCTGTACCTTGAAGATGGACCTTGTAGAACAGCTCAAGGAAATCGTAGATATGAAGCGTTTCGACTATATTGTAATAGAGGCAAGCGGTATCTGCGAACCTGCACCTATAGCACAGACCATCTGCTCTATCCCATCCCTGGGTCCTCAGTATATCAAGAACGGTATCTTGCGCCTAGACAGCATCGTTACTGTAGTTGATGCACTTCGTATGAAGGACGAGTTTGCCAATGGTTCTGATTTGATGAAGCCAAACCTCGATGAGGAGGATCTCGCTTCTCTCGTCATCCAGCAGATGGAATTCTGCAACATCATCCTTCTCAATAAGGCCGCAGACGTAGAGCCTAAGGAGTTGGAGCACCTGAAGCAGATTATCCGCGCTATCCAGCCTAAGGCAGAGATTTTCGAATGTAACTATGGTGATGTAGATCTCGATCTGATTGTCAATACTCACAAGTTTGACTGGCAGACTGTTGCAACATCAGCAGGCTGGATTCAGGAAATCGAATCTGAACGAAGCGGAGAAGAGGACCATGAAGAAGAAGAGCATGAGCATCACCACCATGATGAAGACGATGACGATGACGAGCATCACCATCATGATGAAGAAGAGGACGAACATGAGCATCACCACCACGATCACGAGGATCATGAACATGGTCACCACCACCACCATCATCACGATCATGACCATGACCACGAAGGTGGCGAAGTTGAGGAATATGGTATCGGAACCTTCGTATATTATCGCCGCAAGGCATTCGACCTGGGTCTCTTCGATGAGTTTGTTGCAAGAAAATGGCCTCGTGACATTGTTCGTGCCAAGGGTATCTGCTATTTTGCTGATGAACCAGACATGTGCTATGTTTTCGAGCAGGCTGGTCAGCAGAAGACAGTCAAGCAGGCAGGTCAGTGGCTCGCAACAATGCCAGCCGACCAGCTCGCAGAACTGCGCAAGAACAATCCGCAGCTTGAAAAGGAATGGGATGAGGAACTTGGTGACCGTATGATCAAGATTGTATTCATCGGTCAGCACATCAAGGACCAGAAGGATGCTATTATCGCCGAACTTGATAAGACTTTAGCACTCTAAGGAAAGTCGCCCTGTCAGGCAAAAGCATGAAGATATTTATGTTTTTGTCCTCACAGGGCGTTATATTTTACTTGTAAAACTTAAGAGATAATAGCGCATTTTAACTACCGAAAAGATGAAAAAAACAGAAATTAAAGGAAAAATGCGGGTAAAAATGCAGTTTTTTCTTCGTTTGTACTTTTAATTCGTTTTTTTTTGTTAAATTTGCACCCGATTAATAAATAATTAAGTGAATATACAAAGAAATGAAGACCGATTTTCGACCTGCATATATTAAGGACTTTGAGGCGTGTTGGAACATCATTGACCAGGCTCGTCGCTCTATGATTGCATCAGGACGTCATCAGTGGACTAATGATTATCCTGCCGAGCACGATATAAAAGACGACATCAACAATGGTAACGCATACGTACTTACCGTAGATGGCGAGGTGGCTGTCTATGGTGCAGTAGCACTCAATGGTGAACCACAGTACGATTTTATCGATGGCGACTGGCTTACCACAGGCGATTATTATGTAATACACCGCTTTGCTACGTTGCCTAAATATCAGCGTGAGGGTTTCGCACGTATATTTATTAATAAGGTGAATAGTCTCTGCGAGGTAGAAAAGGTTCCTAGCATCAAGGTAGATACCAATTTCGATAATCTTCCGATGATTAACTTGCTCTCTTCCATGGGCTTCTGCATCTGCGGAAGAATCAACTATGGGAACAGAGGTATGCGCTTTGCTTTCGAAAAGCAAACGATACAGCCACAAATACAATAACGATTTATAGACATTATGGAGGATAAATTAAATAGAATGAGAAGCTTGGTCAATCAACTGAACCAAGCTTCTGATGTTTATTATAACGGCAAAGGTGAAATCCTTACCGATTACGAATGGGATGCGCTGTTCGACCAACTCAAGAAGCTGGAAGAGGAAACCGGCGAAATTCTCCCCGACTCCCCTACCAACAAAGTTTCTGAAGATACGATCGTCGGCCAGAAGGAAGAACACGAGTTCGCAGCTCTCTCTCTGGCAAAGACCAAGAAGGTCAGCGACCTCGTCAAGTGGGCAGAAGACCGCCCTATCTGGATTTCCTGGAAGCTGGATGGCCTCACCTTGGTTGTGACCTACGACAATGGCAAACTAACCAAGGTGGTGACTCGCGGTAATGGTCATATTGGCACCAATATTACGCATCTGGCACCAGCTATCAGTGGTATTCCGCAGTCTATCACAGAAAAGGGTCATCTCGTGATTCGTGGCGAGGCAGTCATCTCCTATGCCGATTTCGAGCAGTTTATCATCGAAAGCGAAGGTGATTATGCCAATCCCCGCAATCTTGCATCCGGATCTCTTTCTTTGAAAGATGTAGAAGAAGTAAAGCAGCGCCATATCCAATGGATTCCTTTCACCCTGGTTTATTGCGAACAGGAAATCACATCATGGGGCAAAAGAATGCAGTGGCTGGAAGAACTGGGTTTTCATCCGGTAGAGCGTCAGATCATAGAGCAGCCATCTTCCGACAACATCCAAATGGAAATTGATGCTTTTACAGCTAAGGTGACCAACAAAAAGAATCCTTTCCCTGTAGATGGTCTCGTCATCTGCTACGATGACACCTCCTATGCTGCTACTGGTTCCGTAACAGGTCATCATGCAACAAGAGCCGGTTACGCCTTCAAATGGCAGGATGAGCACGCTGATACCGAACTCGACCACATCGAATGGTCGTGTGCAGCCAATACCATCACTCCTGTGGCTGTCTTCAAACCTGTAGAACTGGAAGGCACAACTGTTCAGCGAGCATCTCTCTGCAATGTAAGTGAATGTGAGCGTCTGGGTATCGGAGGCAAGGGAACCCGATTGCAGGTAATCAAGGCCAACAAGATTATCCCAAAGGTGATCAATGTAACAGAATCACTTGGCGTTTTTGAAATTCCTAGAGAGTGTCCTGTCTGCCATGCTGAAGCTATCGTTAGAGAAAGCGAAAGCGGTACGAAAACACTGCATTGCACCAATCCGCATTGCGCGGCGAAGCAGTTGAAGAAGTTCACGAGATTCGTGAGCAAGGAAGGTTTGAACATAGAAGGTATTTCAGAACAGACCATCTGGAAACTGGTAAACGAAGGCTTGATCAGTGAATATGCAGACTTTTACCATCTTTCCGATCATGCCTATGTCATCTCTTCCTGGGAAGGATTCGGAAAGAAGAGTGTAGGCAATATGCTGGAAAGCATCCGCAAAAGCCGAAATACTGATGGTCGCCATCTGCTCTATGCACTCAACATCCCGCTGTGTGGAGGTGATGTCGCCAAAAAGCTCATAGAACGCTATCCTGTCAAGGAACTGATAGAAACCGCACGACTCTGTATGTTTGATGATGAGTTTGCCAGCATCGACGGCATCGGTCCTGAAAAAAGCGCCAAATTCATCGCCTGGTTCAAAGATGACAACAATTTCGCTCATGTACAGCATCTGATGAAGGAACTCACCATTACCGAGCAGACTCCTGTAGAGAAAGGCACGCAGTGCGACGGACTGACCTTCGTTGTAACGGGCGATGTTCATCGTTATAAAAACCGCAACGAGTTGAAGGCGTACATCGAGAGCCAAGGTGGCAAGGTGACGGGAAGCGTAAGCAAGAGCACCAGCTATCTGATTAATAACGATGCTGCCTCGCAAAGTTCAAAGAACAAGAAGGCACATGAACTCAACATCCCTATCATCACGGAAGATGAGTTCGTTGAGAAATTCGGATAAAAAACTTAGACTTCAATAAGCAAAGAAATCCCTTAGACTTCAACAAGCCTAAGGGATTTTTATTTGCTACTCGTCAGCTGCCTGTTTACCGGGCATTACACGCAAATGATATCTGTTACCATCAAAGTCAACACGCATCAGACTCTGAGGTTTGGTTATCCTGGCTAACTCTAGAGCCACATGCCCCATCGTTCTGCGAAGATTCAATTCGATACAAGTAACAAGCTCTAACTGCCCATCCTTTGCAGCAATCATCATATCTACTCCAAATGGCCCGTTATAGCTTTCCTTTAACGCAGGTTCAACTATATTTATAATTTTCTGTCTTGCAGAGAAAAGCGCATCTTCACTAATGTATTTCTTTATCATTTCAATCTTCTCTTCTTCAGAGCAGAGCAAGTTACCGGTATAGGCATTTTTGACAGTATCGAAGAGCGAGAGTCCTAGATAGTGTACCTTGCCGTCACGCATCTCGAATTCCATACCAAAATCTTTCACCTTATTATAGTATGGCTCTACGGTAACACCACCCTGTCGGAAAATGATGTTGCTTACCCAGCGCTGGAAAGCGGGATATTCACCGTTTGTCCGGAACTCATCGGCAGAAACATATTTCACGCCTCTTCCACTGCTGCTCCAAGGAGCCTTGACTACAGCCTTGCCCCACTTCATCACGCATTCCTTAACCAGAGCAAAGTTATCTGCATATACTACGTCCTGCTGCAGATGTTCAGCGGCCCATTGGCGGCTGCTTATCGCGCGTACCTTATCTAATACCTCATCAGTAGGCAGCATGATTTCCGGCAAACCGATACGTTCCAGCTCGCCTTTCAGACTCAAGTCCCATCCCCAAGGATGCACACTGTCTATAAACTCCGTCTTAAGCAGATGCTCAAGCTGCAGTTTGGTTATAAACTCAACTTTTTCCATCAGGTGCTCCCCCAAATGGCGCACCTTGTCGCGTGCATTGTCGATGTCATCAACAAGCACCAAGTCACCCTGATCTGCCCACAAGGCAGGTATAAATGCAAGGTCGCTTCGCAACTGTCTTCCAGCATGAGGAGCGGTAAACTGTCGCAAATGAGCGGCCAATGCCAAATCGTGTTCCGGATTGAAGATATGTAGTTTCATACTGCAAAGATACAAATTATTGAGATAAAAACGGCAAAAGAGGGTAAGTTTTACTTAGAAAAGTGCTAAATAATGAAAAAAAAGTTAGTTTTTGCTATCTAGAGTTTGCAAATTTAAAATATATTATTACCTTTGCATCGTAAAAAACAAATATGAATCAATATTAAACGCATGGAAGAAGCATTCTTCAGAACACATACATATCTAGTTGAGCATACAGATGCCCCAGTCAGACGAACCTTGATGGATGAGATTGACTGGAACGACCGTATGATTGGCATCAAAGGCACTAGGGGCGTAGGCAAATCTACCTTTCTCCTCCAGTATGCCAAGGAGCACTTTGGACCATACGACCGCAAGTGCTTGTATGTGAATATGAACAACTTCTATTTCCTGAGCAGAGGTATTGCCGATTTTGCAGGCGACTTCGTGAGCCATGGTGGACGCACACTTCTGATAGATCAGGTTTTCAAGCAGCAGGACTGGAGCAAGGAGCTCCGCAAATGTTACGACCTGTATCCTGAACTGAAGATCGTGTTTACAGGTTCCAGCGTTATGCGCCTGAAGGAAGAGAATCCAGAACTCAATGGAATCGTGAAGAGTTACAATCTCCGCGGCTTCTCATTCAGAGAATACATCAATCTGAAGACGGGCAACGATTTCCAGCCATACGAGCTCGAAGATATTCTCCGCAATCATGAACACATCATCAAGCAGATCCTTCCCAAGGTGAGCCCGATGAAATACTTCAATGATTACCTGCATCACGGTTTCTACCCATTTTTCTTGGAACAGCGTAACTTCACAGAGAATCTACTAAAGACAATGAATATGATGACCGAGGTTGACATCCTCCTCATCAAGCAGATAGAACTGAAGTATCTGCCAAAAATAAAACGCCTGTTCTACGAGTTGGCTGTGGAAGGCGCCAAGGCTCCCAACGTGAGCCAGCTGGCCGAAAGCATCAATACAAGTAGGGCAACCGTGATGAACTACATTAAGTATCTGGCCGATTCCAGACTCATCAATATGATCTATCCGGAGGGACAGGATTTTCCGAAGAAACCATCTAAGGTGATGATGCATAATCCTAACCTAATGTACGCTATCTATCCTATACAGATTGACAAGCAGGAAGTGATGGAAACATTCTTCGTGAATTCTCTTTGGAAAGACCACAAAGTTCACCAGGGCGGTAAAGACCACTATTATACAGTGGATGGCAACAGGAAATTCAGAATCTGTGATGCACAAACTCCCAACAAGATGCGTAGTAATCCAGATACCATCTATGCCCGTTACAATACTGAGGTAGGCAAGGACAACAAGATTCCGTTATGGCTCTTGGGATTCCTATATTAACGAGATTTCGAAAGAAGAATTAAATACAAAACATTTTTAATATTTTATCTAAAAGTAAAATGGCTAAAGAG
>ERZ772900.2169-NODE-2169-length-15485-cov-11.200583_pt1 | contig 15485 bp, 15 predicted proteins | sample MGYA00512124_ERZ772900 | MGnify/ENA primary metagenome ERZ772900 (study PRJEB29015, sample SAMEA2737716) | human gut metagenome | biome: human gut; feature: human-associated habitat; material: faeces | place: China | collected 2012 ... | reverse complement strand
TATCTGTAAATCGCTAAGGGACTACGCTAACAAAACGATTAAAGCAAAAAATATTTTGGCAAAATTTCCTGAAACCGGCCTTGTTTCAACTCAGTCAGCAACGGATTTGAGAAATATTCCCGATAGTAGCTGTGATTACATTTTCACTGATCCTCCATTTGGTAATAACTTGATGTACTCTGAACTGAACTTTATTTGGGAAGCGTGGCTTCATGTCGTTACTAATTGTCTGCCTGAAGCGATAATTAACAATACACAGGGAAAACATCTTGTAGAGTATCAATCACTGATGACTAAAGCATTTTCAGAGTTTTTTCGTATATTAAAGCCAAATAGGTGGATGACAGTCGAATTTCATAATTCAAAAAATAGTGTCTGGAATGCAATTCAGACAGCTCTGCAAAGGTCTGGTTTTGTTGTGGCGGATGTAAGAACTATTGATAAGAAACAAGTAAGCTTTAATCAAGGTAAGGGTGCATCGCAAGCCATTAAGCAAGATCTGGTTATTTCTGCATATAAGCCAAGGGATAGTTTCAGACGCGATATTTTAGACAAGGCAGGAACTGCAGAAACAGCATGGGATTTTGTACGCCAACACCTTGCAAATATACCTGTTGTCGTTGTAAAGAATGATCGTATTGAAGTTGTTGCTGAACGTCAGGCGTACCTGCTCTTTGACCGTATGGTTGCCTACCACATTATGCAGGGTATCCCTGTGCCGTTGGATGCTACCGACTTTTACTGTGGCTTGGATGAGAAGTTCCTGAAACGTGATAATATGTACTTCCTGCCGGATCAGGTCAATGAGTACGACACTGCCCGTATTACGACCGAAGTAGAGAATATCCAGTTCGAGCTGTTTGTTACGAATGAGAAGTCTGCTATTTCCTGGCTGTATCAGCAGTTGGATGAGCAGTTCTGTGGCCCGCAGACCTATGCAGAGCTTCAGCCGAAGTTCATGCAGGAAGTCAAGGCCGTGGATAAGTATGAGCAGATGCCAGAGCTTGCTACCATTCTGGAAGAAAACTTCCTGCAAGACGAGAAAGGCCGCTGGTACATCCCGGATGTGACCAAGGAAGGCGATCTGGTCAAGTTGCGCGAGAAGAACCTGTGGAAGGAATTTGAAGGCTACATGAACAGCAAGGGCAAGCTGAAGCTATTCCGTTCGGAGGCCATCCGTGTGGGATTCTCTCGCCTTTGGAAAGAAAAGAACTATAAAGCCATCGTGAGCAAGGTACGGGAGATTATAAAGCAAAATCCATCTATGAAGCAGGAAGATTTGATAAGAAAGTTAAATCCGGTTATCAGAGGGTGGGTAAATTTCCAAAAGTATAATGTTTCCTCGCAGGCGTTTGAACGGTTTGATTTTGATGTATGGAGATGTCTGTGGAGATGGTGCAAACGTAGGCACCCGAAGAAAGGACACAAATGGATCGCTAAGAAATATTTCAGAAGAGTTGGCACAAGATACTGGACATTCAGTGTAAATATGGCAGACTCGTTTGAATTACATCTGATATACGCTACTGATACTAAAATAGTAAGGTGGCTGAAAACAAAATCAGAAGCGACACCATTTGATGAGCGTTTCACAGAATATTTTGAGGACAGAGACACAAAGAGAATGTTTCGGGAAATCAATGGAAGAAGGAAATTAAATGCACTGTACAAAATGCAGAAAGGCATTTGTCCGCATTGTGGTGAACCTATCACAGTGGAACGGGGATTCCGAATCCATACGGAAATGGGAGCCGACTTTAAAGAAAAGAAAGTCTTATTACATGCTGATTGTCATAGAGAGCTTCATTACTCGAAAAATGTTGATGAACTGGTTCTGCTAACGCAGGGCTTATAAGTGCTTGAGCCGTGTGAGGGGAAACTCTCATGCACGGTTCTTAGAGGGGAAAGCGGTAGTAATACCGCTGACCTACTCGACCAGACGGTGGAGAATAAGCAAAAATTCATCAGCCAGATCATGACTTCTAAATCGCCGGTGCGTTCCTGCGATGATGTGGATGAAACAGCCCTCAGTTTTGCCGAGATCAAGGCTCTGTGTGCCGGAGATCCCCGCATCAAGGAGCGTATGGATTTGGATGTGGAGGTATCCCGCCTGAAGCTGATGAAAGCCGACCACCAGAGCAAGCAATATCGTCTGGAGGACCAGCTGCTCAAATACTTCCCGGAGGAGATTGAAAAGCACAAAGGTTTTATCAAGGGCTTTGAATCCGATCTGGAGGTTTTGGCAGCTCACCCGCACCCGGAGGACGGTTTTGCTGGTATGGAGATTCGTGGAGACCTGCTGACCGATAAGGAGAACGCCGGTGCAGCCCTTTTGGATGCCTGCAAGGAGGTCAAAACCTCCGATCCGGTGCAGATCGGCAGCTACCGGGGCTATGCCATATCCGTGGAATTTTCCGCTTGGAAACAGGAGTATACGCTCCTGCTGAAAGGACAGATGACCCACCGGGCAACCCTTGGTACAGACCCTCGCGGAAATCTTACCCGTATCGACAATGCCCTCGCCCAGATGCCCCAGCGTCTGGAGGCGGCAAAGGCCCAGCTGGATAACCTCTATCAGCAGCAGGCTGCCGCAAAGGAGGAAGTCGGAAAGCCATTCCTTTATGAAGAAGAACTGAGAAGCAAAAACGCCCGTCTGGTGGAGCTGGATACCCTGCTCAACATCGACGGAAAGGGGCAGGCACACACCGAGTCTGTTGTTGCCAAAAGCACACGGCCTTCGGTGCTGGATAACCTAAAACGCCCGGTGCAACCCCGCAGTACAGACAAGAAACCAAAACAGCATGAGGAGGTGCGATAACATGAATACTAACGATCTGAATACAGCCCTTTATGAAAAGATGGCTGCCGAACAGGACAAGTTCCGGGACTGGCTGAAAAGCCAGCCCCCGGAAGAAGTCTTAAACCATGCCTATGAGTACACCATCCGCGAGGACATCGTGATGGCAATGGAGGAACTGGAGTTGACCGACACCCAGGCTCAGGCACTTTTGGAATCGCCCTCTCCGCTGGCGGATGTGTACCGCTATTTTGAAAAGCTGGAGACCGGCTATATGGATGTGATCCGGGACAGCATTGAGAACCGTGCCGACGATGTGTGCAGAGCTAAAGAGGAACTGCGAACAACACCGGTCTATCCCCACTCTGCCGCCTATGCGAGAGAACATGGGGAGCTGGAGCAGTACCGAGCTTTCAACAATGTAAATCTCCAATGCAAGGAGTCCATTGAAGCGGCGGTGCGGGAACACTTCGACGGAATGTATCTCAGTCACGATGCGGCAAAGGGTGTGATCGAGACCTATGGCATGGAGCGTGTGGCTTTGGTTCTGGCCAACACCGTCCAGCTTCAGGACTGGGATGGGCGCTACTCCCGACGCAATAAGGAATGGGCTAAGACCATTCCCAACGAGAACCCCGAAACCGTCCGTTGTGGTTATGTCCTGAACAGCCACCCTGCTGTACTGGATGGCTTTATTGATCTGGTGCGTGAAGAACAGCAGCGTAGCCGTACTCAGGGAGAAAAACTGCAACCGTCCCGTCCCTCAGTACGGGATAAGCTCAAACAGGAGCTGCCGGCCCATAAGCCCGCCGCCTCAAAGAAACGGGAGCCGGAGCGATAACTATGGCAAAGCGTAAGCGGGATATGCAATTAAACTTTAGAGTTTCAGCGGAGGAGCTTGCTGTGATTGAGCAAAAAATGTCTCAGTTTGGAACCTCCAACCGTGAAGCCTATCTAAGAAAAATGGCGCTGGATGGGTATGTAGTCAAGCTGGAGCTGCCGGAGCTGAAGGAGCTTGTTTCCCTGATGCGCCGAAGCAGCAACAACTTAAACCAGCTGACCCGTAAAGTGCATGAGACTGGGCGGGTTTATGATGCTGACTTGGAGGATATATCCCAGCGGCAGGAACAGTTATGGGAGGGCGTAAAGGAAATCCTTACCCAGCTTTCCAAACTTTTATAACGGGGATAGATACTCCATTTGCGGAGGGAGGAACGGCATTACTTCGCTGCTCCTCTCTCCGCTTTTTCTTTTTATCGGTATCCTTGTCTTTTGCCTGCCCATGCCGGATAATATGATTAGAAAAGATACCAAGAACGCTGCAAGGAGGAAATGACATGAAGATTTTGAAAGGGCTTTTGATGATTATAACTGCACCGGTCATTTTGGTTCTGACGCTTTTTGTCTGGCTCTGCACGGGGCTGATCTACATATCCGGTCTGGTGCTTGGTCTACTAAGCACGGTAATTGCTCTGCTTGGCGTGGCTGTGCTGATTACCTATTCCCCGCAGAATGGTGTGATTTTGCTGGTTATGGCATTTTTGATTAGCCCTATGGGGCTGCCGTTGGCTGCAATCTGGCTGATGGGTAAGGTGCAGAGTTTGAAATTTGCAATTCAGGAGTTGGTTTATGGATAAAAATACGCAAAACCATAAAAATGCCAGACACCGTCTGTTAAATTTGGAAAGAGAAACTATATATCCACGACTTTACTTTTGAACTAATATCGCGTATAATATTAGTGCGAAAGGAAGTGATATGATGGGACAATTTGAACAGCTGGATCAGATGCTAACAGAACAAGAAGGAATGCTGCGAACATCGCAGGTCGTATCTTCTGGAATTTCAAAGCCGGTATTTTATGATTATGTGCGTTCACGAGATTTGGATAGAGTCGCACATGGGATTTATCTGTCCAAAGATTCCTGGGTGGATGCCATGTATCTGCTTCATTTGCGATTTGAACAAGCAGTATTTTCACATGAAACAGCTTTATTTTTTCACGATCTGACAGATCGTGAACCAATAGAATATACAGTTACGGTCAAAACTGGATGCAATCCAAGCAAAATGAAAGCAGAAGGCATTCAAGTTTTTACGATTAAAGCAGACTTACATGATGTAGGACTTACAACAGCGAAAACTCCGTTCGGGCATACTGTGCCGGTTTATGATATGGAGCGAACAATCTGTGATTTGCTCAGAAGCCGTAGCAGAATTGAAATTCAGACCTTTCAGGGAGCACTGAAAGCGTATGCCCGTAGAAAAGATAAGAACCTGCGAGCTTTAATGCAATATGCTGAGATGTTCAAGGTGGAAAAAATTTTACGACAGTATTTGGAGGTACTTTTATGATAAAAACAGCAAGACAGCTTAAAGATTTAATACGAAACCTTTCCAGAGAAAAATCCGCAGATGCTCAGATTTTAATGAGGAACTACATGATGGAGCGTTTTTTGGAGCGTATTTCTCTTTCTGAGTATCGTGATAAGTTTATCTTGAAGGGTGGTATGTTGGTAGCGGCTATGGTTGGATTGGATGCCCGCTCTACGATGGATTTGGATGCAACCATAAAAGGAGCTAATGTTAATGTGGAGGATATTGAGAATCTAATTTCATCAATCGTAATTGTTCCGATTGATGATGGTGTTAAATTTCAGCTGAAAAGTATTTCGGAGATTATGGATGAAGCAGAGTATCCGGGGATTCGTGTCAGCATGAGTACAACATTCGATGGTGTAGTGACCCCTTTGAAAATTGATATTTCTACGGGAGATGCAATCACTCCAAGAGAGGTTCGGTATTCATTCAAACTTATGCTGGAAGATCGCTCCATTGATATTTGGGCTTATAATTTAGAAACTGTGCTGGCAGAAAAACTGGAAACCATTATTACCAGAACCACAACCAATACCCGCATGAGAGATTTCTACGATATTTACATTTTAGAACAGCTGCATGGAACCACGCTGAACCCGAAAATTTTACATGATGCGCTTCTGGCAACTGCTCATAAACGGGGATCGGAGAAGTATCTTAACCAGGCTGAAGAAGTTTTTGACGAAGTGGAAAATGATTCGGTTATGCAAAAACTTTGGGAGGCATACCGTAAAAAGTTTTCTTATGCTTCTGATTTGGAATGGGATGTGATTATGAAAGCAATTCGCAGGTTATATGTTCTTTGCGAGAAGGGCATCAGCTTATGAAAAAGCATGGACACTATTGTAAAGTTTGTGGTGAATACAAAGCCAACGAAAAATTTTCAGGCAAAGGTCATGCATCCCACATTTGTAAATCCTGTGCTTCGCTACCAGCAGAAAAGCAGGCTGAACTGATGACACTGAATCGTCTTTTGAATCTTCCATGGAGGCTATCGAAAGAGCAGTTGTCCTGGCTGAAAAATCGACTAAAGGATAGGCGGCCTGATGTCCGTGCATTGGCGCAAGAGCAATATGAAATGAGATTTCCACCAAGACACTTAGAAGATGATGAGTTCAATTTTTTCGATGAAGAAAGTTTTATAGAATAGTGAAAGCGGTCTGCTATGGCAGGCCGTTTTCTTTTCGGGAAGGAGGTCTGACCTATGGCAACCACAAGAATCATGCCGCTTCATGTCGGCAAGGGCCGCACAGAAAGTCGGGCGATCAGTGACATCATCGACTATGTGGCCAATCCCAAAAAAACAGATAATGGCAGGCTCATTACCGGCTATGCGTGTGACAGCAGGACTGCGGATGCAGAGTTCCTTCTGGCAAAGCGGCAGTACCTTGCCGCGACCGGACGAGTGCGAGGTGCGGATGATGTGATCGCCTATCATGTGCGCCAGTCCTTCCGCCCCGGCGAGATCTCACCGGAACTGGCACTGGAGATCGCGCAGGAATTTACGCGGGAGCATCTGCCGGGATATCAAGCGGTGATCGGCATCCATACAGATCGGGATCACATCCACGCCCATATCGTATTCAATTCCGTCAACCAGCTTACCGGCGAGAAATATCACAGCAATGCCCGGAGCTACTATCAGCAGATCCGGGGCATCTCAGATAGGCTGTGTCGGGAGCATGGACTGTCCGTTATCATGACAGGAGAGCCGTCTAAAGCAGTCAGTTATATCGAGTGGCTTCGGCAGTCCAAAGGACAGCCGACCTTTCGCTCCATGCTGGAAGCGGATCTGCGGACGGCCATCCAGGACGCAAACGATCTCGGACATTTTTTCCTGCTCATGGAGCATATGGGCTATGAGATACGCCACGGGGATCGTTTGGGTTTTCGCCTGCGCGGGCAGGAGCGTTTCATGTATCCCGGCAGACGGGACCCTTTGTTCACCGAAGATGGTATCCGTGCCGCCATTCAAGGGAATCTGGCAGAGATCGAGGCAGGCCATCGCCCTGCTGTCATTCAGCGGCCGAAGTATCGACCCTACCGAAAGCATCCCAAGTACACCGGCTTTCTCGCACTCTATATCCATTACCTCTACCTGTTGGGCAAGATCGGGCAGCGGCAGTATCCACCTCGCATGACACCCCATCTTCGCCAAGAGGTCATGCGCTTCGAACAGTATCAGGTACAGTTTGTCTTCCTGCGGGAAAATAACATCGTCACGCAGGCGGATATGGATGCCGTTCAGTCCCGCACAGAGGGATCGCTGGCCAAACTCATGAAGCAGCGTACCATCCTCAATGTGCGGAAAAAGAGACGGCAGCACCTATACACGGCACTGGCAGACGCAGAGGCGCTGGCTCCCAGCAAGGCGCTCTACGAAGAAGGGCTCACCGGTATGGAAGCGGAGTTCGAGAAATACATGGAAGCTGTAAAGCAGTTGGAGAAATGCGGCATTTCCGCGGAACGGCTGACAGAAGAAAAAGCCGAGATCTATGAGCAGCTGGCGAGCCTGAATCGTGAGATCCGGGCGGAGCGCCGGAAACTGAAGCTCTGTCAGGAGATCAGACAGCAAATTCCTGCTATGGAGCAGGACATCCAGAACACAGATGAACACCAGAAGGAGGTGCAGGAACATGAACATCGGAGGCGGTGAAGCGGCGGACCAGTTGGTACGCATGATGCTATCCGGCAGCGAGGTAGCTGTCCGACTGAGCGGCTCCGCCCTCAAAAATGTGCTGGCGTTGAGCATGGCGCTGGCGAAGAACCACAAGACGATCTCCGGAAAGGTCAATCTTGCGAAGATGCTGAGAGAGACCCGCGATGTGCGCAAGTTTACCATGTCCCCGGAGCAATACCAGGAGTTCCGAAAACGAGCCGGAAAGCAGAAACTCCTGTTTTCCGCCATTCGGGATACAGACGGCCACGGTAAGGTGGTGGATGTCATCATGCCGGTCACAGAGATCGACCGCGCCAATCTGATCTTTGGCCGCATCCAATACCTCGGCCGACCGGAGCAGGTACAGCAGGAGCAGCAGGAACCACAGCGGGAGGCACCGTCCAAGGACAGAGAGACCCGTACAGCGCAGGGGGCACCCCTGGTCGAACAGGATCACCATCCGCAGACCAAAGCCCCCGTAACGCCGCCTGTGGACCAGCGGCAGGAGGTGCCGTCAAAAAAAGGATCTCGGTCGGGACACGACTCGCCCGCTACCGCGCCCAGCTCGACCTCGTCCAAAGGCGAGAGCCAGACGATGAGTGAGGAACGCCCTTCTGTGCTGGAACGCCTGGAGCGCTATAAGACTCAGCTGGATCAGCAGCAGAAGTCTGCCCCGACCAGAACGAAAAATCGGCAAAAGAGCAAAAACGGTAAAGTGAAATAAGCATTATAGATCACCCAAAGCAGTTTCATCGGCGGATCGTATACCGCCGATGGGACTGCTATTTTGTTCTCTCGGAGGTGGATCGCCTGAAACAAACATCCAAGCAAAGCGACCTGATTTTTCGCCTTTTCCTCTACATCCCGGTCGTCTGGGCAGCGCTGCTCATTGCGCAGTCGATGGGCGGCGGCTTGCCGGAGCTGCTGTCTAAGCTGACCGCCGCGCTGGAGCATCCATTCCAGATCCAATGGACGGACAAGAGTTTGCTGTCCATCCTCATTTGCACTGGCGCCTACATTATGGGTCTGTGTCTGTATGATGCGGAGGGAAGAAGGACACGAGACGGCGAGGAACATGGTTCTGCCATGTGGGGCTCTCCCAAACAAGTCAACGCACAGTTCTGCCAAAAGCAGAATAAGATCCTGACCCGCCATGTCCGGCTGGGGCTGGACACCCACAAACATCGACGCTCCCTCAATGTGCTGGTCATTGGCGGCAGCGGCGCAGCCAAGACTCGCGGCTATGTGAAGCCCAACATCTTGGAGGCGAACACGAACTATGTCATCACCGATCCCAAAATGGAGGTGCTGACAGATACCGGAGGCTACCTCAAACAGCAGGGATACGATGTCCGGGTACTGAATCTCGTCAATTTGGACCAGTCTGACGGCTATAACCCATTCCGCTATCTGCGGGATGAAAAAGATGCGCTGAAGCTGGTGAACACGCTGATCCAGGCGACCACGCCCAAGGGCAGCCATGAGTCGGACCCGTTCTGGACGAAATCCGAAACGGCACTTTTGCAATCTATCATCCTCATGCTGCACCAGGAGGCACCGGAGTATGAACAGAATTTCTCTATGGTCATGCGGGTGCTGGAATATGCTGAGGTCCGAGAGGATGCGACGAGTACATTTCGCCGCTGGATCTGCTATTTCGTGCCATAGAGCATGAAGATCCGGAGAGCGTCGCGCTGCGGCAATACCGGGTATTCAAGCAGGCCGCCGGTAAGACGGCAAAAAGCATCCTGATCAGCGCCGCTGTGCGGCTGGCTCCCTTCAACCTGCCGCAGATCAAGGCGATCACGGACCATGACGATATGGACCTGTACACACTGGGCGAGAAAAAGTGCGCCCTCTATGCCGTGATCCCGGACAATGATACGACCTTCAACTTTTTGGTAAGCCTGCTGTACTCCCAGATATTCCAGACGCTTTACTACTGTGCAGACCAGCTGCACCATGGCGCACTGCCGTGTCATGTCCACTTCATCCTCGACGAAGCGCCGTCCGTTAACCTACCTGGGCTCCCAAGGGAACTGGCGACCATGCGTTCCCGCAACATTTCGTGCAGCACGATCATCCAGAACATGGCGCAGATCAAGGAACTCTACAAGGATTCCTGGGAAACCATCCCCGGCAACTCGGACACGCTGCTCTATCTCGGCGGCAACGAGGCAAGCACCCACAAGTACATTTCGGAGGCCCTGGGCAAGTCCACCATCGACACCAAGACCCATGGGCAGACGAAGGGACGCTCCGGCTCCTACTCCACCAACTTCCAGATGAGCGGCAGAGAACTGCTGACCCCGGACGAGGTGCGGATGCTGGACAACCGGTATTGCATCCTGTTCATACGAGGGGCCAGACCGATTCTGGATCTGAAATACGAACTGATGGAGCATCCCGCAATCCGCTACACCATGGACGGCGGAGCGCCGCCCTATATCCATCACGGGACAGCCGCACCGGCCCTGACGGGAGATCCGCTGTTCCGATTTTATTCTAACAATGAAAAGGAGAACGCTGCGTAATGAAACACGATCTGAAAACCAAGAACTTTGAAAGAAAGGCAAAGCGCGTCTACGCCGTCCTTGCCTGCACTGCGATGGTGATGATGGTCACCGCTGTTCCTGCATTGGCTGCGGACGACCCGCTGACGGTAGTCAACAATCTGAGTGAGTTTATTTTCTCACTCATCCGTGCCATTGGACTCATCCTGCTGGGCTTCGGCATCCTACAGGTGGGTCTGTCCCTCAAGAGTCACGATCCCTCCCAGCGCGCCAACGGTATGCTCACTGTGGCAGGCGGCATCGTGATCACCTTCACCAAGGAGATCCTCAACCTGATCACCGGCTAAGCATAAGAAAAAACGCTGTGGACCGCAAGGTCCACAGCGTAGCATTTAAAGGGGCGGCAGAAGCAGAAAGGAAAGTCAGGCACTTCAATGATACAAAAAGGACACATGACAGCGCACTCACAACATCCGAAGCCGTAGTCAAAAATTGAATAACCATAGGCAACACCCCCATAACAACTATCGACGATTGCCCCATATGGACGCCGAAGTCGCTTGACGGCTTCTTTTTCTACACAATGCCCCCGCTTTGGGGCTGACCTAAGTATATCCTACTCGACGCCAATGATCAAGGAGGTGATTTTGAATGGGAAGTGGAAACTGGATCGTAGACAACCTGAACTCCGCACTGGAGATGTGGAACGGCAGACTGGCGGAGATCTGGCAGCTTATCACGACCTCGCCGGAGTCTTTCAAAGGCGGCGGCATCTGGAATGTCATCGTCAATATCAACGATGGGTTGAAGGCGGTCGGCTATGCGCTGCTGGTGTTGTTCTTCGTCATGGGCGTAGTCAAGACCTGCGGCAGCTTTGCGGAAATGAAGAAACCGGAGATGGCGTTCAAATGCTTTATCCGCTTTGTGTTGGCGCAGGCTGCGGTAAGCTGGGGCATGGAGCTGATGACAGGAGCATTCCGGGTAGCCCAGGGCATGGTGACCACGATCATCGACTCGTCCGGACTGAGTGCCATGTCGGCCACCACACTGCCGGACGAGATGGTGAGCATCATCGAGGATGTGGGATTTATTGACTCCATCCCGCTGTGGGCAGTGACACTGCTGGGATCGCTTTTTATCTGGGTGCTGTCCCTTGTGATGATCCTAACGGTGTACAGCCGTTTTTTCAAGCTCTACATTGCGACGGCTATCGCGCCTGTGCCCTTGGCCAGCTTTGCAGGACAGCCCTCCAGCAGTATTGGCGTAGCCTTTTTGAAAAGCTATGCCGCCATCTGTCTGGAGGGCTGCGTCATCGTATTGGCTTGTGTGATCTTTTCGGCGTTCGCGTCCTCGCCGCCCGCCATCGCGGACGATACGCTGGCCGCAGCCACCATCGTGTGGAACTATGTAGGCGAACTGATCTTCAATATGCTGGTGCTGGTGGGCGCGATCAAGATGAGCGACCGGATCATCCGGGAACTGATGGGGCTGGGTTGATTCAACGCCACAGGCCCTCGGTGCTGATGGTATCCTCGCCGTTCTCTCTTGCCTTGCGGACGCGATATTTGAAATATTCTACGGCGGCGCGGTCATCCCGCTTCTCCTGAATGAAGCTCCAGACCCGCCCCAACAAAGAAAACAGCCAGGACAGAACGATCAGACCGACCAGCACGAACAGGATATTGTCCGCCAACGCCGTATGCGTCTGATACCAGCCGTGAAAAACGGTCAGCATGGACACCGTGTACAGCAGCGGGATCGTCAGCCGGGTCAGTGCGGCAATGCGGAACAGGAGTGCCAGGACGCCGAGTCCTGCGCCGATCATCCAAAACATCATTTGCCATGACCTCCTTATCGAGTTTGGCAGATGGTAACATAAACGGACAGAAAAAGCAAGTATCTGTTCGGGAAAACTCAGAAGATATCGGAGGTGGTACATTGGAGGTACGCATCAACAAAGAAGTACGAAATTATCAGGAAAGCTTGTTTTTCGGACTGTCCCTGCGGCAATTCCTATTCGCGCTGCTGGCGGTGGCTGTGGCAGTTGTCGTTTACTTTTTCCTGCGCCCGGTGCTGGGAAACGGCGAGATCGGCTGGGTCTGCATTCTGGCCGCGTTCCCATTTGCCTTGGGCGGTTTTTTCCAGTACAACGGCATGAATCTGGAACAATTTTTATTGGCGTTTTTTCGCTCAGAATTTCTCACCCCAAAACGGCTTGTGTTCAAATCGGAAAATATATATGCAAAACTGATGGAACACACATCGATGAAGGAGGCGCTAAAACTTGATTAAAACTCTGCAAACCACACTCAAGCAGGACAAAGAACGGTTCAAGGTACCGAGATCCGTACAGGACATCATTCCCATCCGCCGCCTCTGGCCGGATGGGGTCTTTCAATTTGGCAGTAAGTATTCTAAAACGATGCGTTTTAGCGACATCAATTATGCCATCGCCTCCAAGGAGGCTACAGTGATGGCGAGAATCCTGTGGTGCTGAAATCCGAGTTCCTGCTGTCTCTTGGTGAGCAGCTCATCGGCGCCGGGAAGCTGTCCGCCAAGGAAAAGTCCATCATTGACCGATGCACCGCGCAGGTCTATCGGGACTATATCCGCGGCGGGTATCAGGGGCAGGCCCCGACCCTGCAGGACTTCCACGCGGAGCTGCTCCGCCAGCCGGAAAAGGAGGCCGCCGATGTGGCTCTGGCCATCGAGTTGTTTACGGAGGGCAGTCTGAACACCTTTGCCAAGCCCACCAATGTGGATACCAACGCCCGCATCCTCTGCTATGATATCCGGGATCTTGGCAAGCAGCTCCTGCCGGTAGGTATGCTGGTGGTGCTGGACAGCATCTTCAACCGCATCATCCGCAACCGCGGGCTGAAGCGCAACACCTGGATCTATATCGACGAGATCTACCTGCTGTTCCAGCATGAGTACAGCGCCAATTTCCTGTTCACCCTCTGGAAACGCATGAGAAAGTATCAGGCTTGCGGCACCGGGATCAGTCAGAACATCGAGGACCTGCTCCAGTCCCACACGGCAAGGACCATGCTGGCAAACTCCGAGTTCCTCGTCCTGTTGAATCAGGCGGCGACGGATCGGGAGGAACTGGCGCGTCTGCTGAATATCTCAGACAACCAGCTCTCCTACATCACCAATGTGGACTCCGGCCGCGGCCTCATCAAGTGCGGCAGCGCCATTGTGCCTTTCGTGGATCATTTCCCCAAGAACAAACTGTACCAAATGATGACCACGAAACCCTCGGACCTGGCATCGTGATCCAATATGGAGAAGATCAAGGAAAAACCGGCGCGATCCGAGCGCATCAAAGAAAAAGTAGTTTCCGCGCCAAAGGAATTGCTGCACAAGGGGCTGGATGACGGTGCTGAACGCCTGCGGACCCAGCTCCGGGATACAGCGCAGCAAGGACAACGGGATGAGTACGGCGGCGACGATATCGAGGATACCGCGGTCAGCGGCTCCAAGCGAGCCGCCGCGGAACTGTTGAAACAGCGCAAGCAGAAAACCACGGAGCAGCCGAGCGATCCCGCCCGGAATAGCGCGTCAGCACCGGATGCACGCAGGAATGAAAGCCCCATCATCCGAACCAAAGATACAGAGTTTGTAGAGACCCAAACGCCTGCTGCAGCGCCCCAGGCACAAGCGCGTCGCGCTGCGATGCAGAAAGCGGCAGCCGTCAAGACGAAGGACACCTATATCGAAACACAGGCGAAAACCAGTGTCACAGCAGCACCGGAGCCGCAGCGGCAAGGACAGCGGGCATTCGTCCGAGAACAGGGACGCAAGGCGATGCGGCAGACGAGGCTTCGGCAGACGGAGCAGAACAGACGGCTTCGGAATACATCACCAGGTCTCGGCATTTCGGAAACGGTCGGTACAGCGCAAAATGCGGAGGATCTTTCACACAAAAGTATTAAAGAGAGGACCAGTATTCCGTTTCCAAAAGCTTCTCAAAAAGCGCTTTTGAAGAAAGACGGGCAGGCTGAACATTCCGTGCAGAAGATCCGTGTGGCCAGCCGGGGCATCGGACGATTGACCGATCAGACGACCCGGGCTGCCGCACAGTCCGCCGCAGCGCGAGGCGCAGTGCAGAGCGCCAAGGAAGCCGCCGCGCAGGCGGCACGATATCAGCAAACGGCAAAGGCGGCGCAAACCGCGGTGCAGAAGACCGCGCAGGCGGCGGGCAGGGCGCTTCGCGCGATCCTCGCCGCCGCCCGCAGTCTGCTTGCAGCCATGATGGCAGGTGGCAGTATGGTGGTGTCTATGGTGCTGGTGATCTGCCTCATAGGGCTTTTGATCGCATCACCCTTCGGCATTTTCTTCTCTGGTGAGGACAGCGGCACCGGCTATACCATGCCGGAAGCTGTCCGTACATTGAATGGAGAGTTTACTGACCGGATCGAGCAGATCAAAGCGGAGAACCCATATGACGAACTGGATATGGACAACGCCGGCAGTGCGGCGATGATTGCTAACTGGCGGGATGTGCTGGCCATCTATGCTGTACGGACGACTACGGATGATACCTCGCCGGATGAAGTCGCCACGCTGACGGAAGAAAAGCTGGACATCCTGCGGCAGATATTCTGGGACATGAACGCCATTTCATATTGGGTGGAAACCATCTCGGGCGACGAGGATGAAAGTGATACCGTCATCCTGCACATTACTGTCACAGTCAAGGATCATCTGCAAATGGCGGACGAGTATCGGTTCAACACCGAGCAGCGCAAGCTGTTGGAGGAACTGATGCAGCCGGAGTATCAGGAGCTGTTCATGGCGCTTACCGGCAGTTATCAGGATATCGACCTGTCTCCGGAGGAGATCCAGGAGATCATCAAGAAGCTCCCCACCGATCTCAGCGAGGAGCGCAAGCAGGTGGTATTGACCGCGTATCAGCTCTTGGGAAAGGTCAATTATTTCTGGGGCGGAAAATCACTGGTGCTTGGATGGGACTCTCGCTGGGGAACGCCTATGGAGGTGACAGCGGCAGGCAGCTCCAGCAGCGGGACCGTGCGCCCGTTCGGCTTAGATTGTTCGGGATTCGTCGATTGGGTATTCTACAACCAGTCTGGCGGCAGCTATATCATCGGCCATGGTGGAGGAGCTACCATGC
>ERZ772900.2158-NODE-2158-length-15564-cov-5.257786_pt1 | contig 15564 bp, 10 predicted proteins | sample MGYA00512124_ERZ772900 | MGnify/ENA primary metagenome ERZ772900 (study PRJEB29015, sample SAMEA2737716) | human gut metagenome | biome: human gut; feature: human-associated habitat; material: faeces | place: China | collected 2012 ... | reverse complement strand
ATGTGTTAAGCACGCCGCCAGCGTTCATCCTGAGCCAGGATCAAACTCTCATGTTTAAAAGTTTTCCCAGTTTCATGAACGCGCTGGCTTCATTTCTTGAGCCATTCCGTTCCTTACTGTTTTAAGGTTGCTTTTTAAAAAGCTGTTCGTTTGCGATCATTTCTGATCGACTTGAATTATTCTCTTAGAATCTTTCAAGGTTGTTTCACTGTTCAGTTATCAAGGTTGTCCTTTGTTGCATCTGTCAGACACAACTCATTTAGAATATCATATGTATTTCTCTTTGTCAACAACTTTTTAAAAGTTTTTGAGAAATCATATTTTATTCCGTTGTTGCAACCGCCTCACGTGCGGTGCGAAAATTATATTATCAAAGACCACACCCAATGTCAAGGCATTTTTACTACTTTTTTTCTTATTTTTTTGTTTACTATTACAAGAAAATAGATGTTGGGGCAAACCGATCATTTACCACAACATCTATTGCTCTATTTCTTCTATAATAAAAAGGATGTATTTTGTATCCAAGAGCATTTTCCGGATCACATCGTAGAAAGAAATGCCATAACCAGATTATGATCGTACAGATAAGTCAGGAATTTGCTCTGATCGATGCCGGCAAGAAGCCCCTGCCCAAGTGTCGTTGTACTGATGCAGGCAGCCGCATACATGATGATCCAAACGACCAGAAATCCTTCTGCAGCCCCAGCGACCAGACCAAGAAAGCCATTGACCTGCCCGAGCCCCGGTGCCTTTCTGGCACCTTTGACAAAATAACCCACGATCAGCACAATGATCTGTGCTATCACAAAGGCGATAAAGACTGCAATACCCTGCATCATAAAATCCGCGATCTTACCGCAGATCATTTGTCCAAGGGTCTGCGTGCCATCCGATAATTGCAGGATACTGGATGCCCCGCCAAATTGCGCGACTGTAAGATCATTCTGCGTCTGCAGTCCATTTAAAAGATCCTGTAATTGCGGGTTCTGCTCCACATTCGTCTGCATCTGCCGGATCGAATCCGTCACATCCCCCAGCGCATTTCCCGGAATGGCATCCGTCAGGGATTGATACCAGTCCTCAAGCCCTGTGTCCTGTGGCAGATTTTCCGCCTTATTTGTCACAAATTTTTCTGCCTGCTCATAGACTTTATCATATATATTTGTCTCTGTTTTCAGATATCCCAGAATATAAGGATTGGCTACCGATACAAATATAAAGATAAAGATCCAAGAAACCAGTCCATATACAATGCCAAGTATTCCCTTACGCCAGCCTTGCAGCGTCAGGAAAAAGAGAATAAACAGCATAACGATCAATACTATGTTCATTTTGTCCCCTTTTCACTATTTCAATCGGACCACATCTGTATGTCCATCTTCCACGAAAACATATCTGCGCGATGCATCCTGTGGTATTATTTTATATATGCTTGTGCTAAATTCGTATGCAAACTTTTTGATCCCCTGCAAGGTGTATAGTTCTATCTCTTTATTATTAGAAAGAACAATTTCATGGTTTGCCACAAATTCCGCATTGGTTGATGCTATGTCGATCGTCTTCTGGCAGCGTTTTCTGCCGGTCAGGGTATAGACTGTCATCTGATCGATATACTTTCCCTCGTCATCCGTCGCCTGACAAATGATCCCCCAATACTTGTCATCATAAAAGACACTCTTGATCTGTCCGTCAACAAAGGTCTCCTTGGCAATGCTCGCCTTGGAATTGTTGTTGAACACGATCACTTCGCTGTCACCAAAAGCGATCGCCTTGTCTCCATCCACATAGGCGATCTGCGGGATGATCTGATCCGAAAAACTGTAGGTAGCAACAATATTGTCGATCTCATCCTTGCCTTTGTTGCTAAAATCATAGAAAGAGATCGTCGTCTTTACATTTCCATCTTTGACATCCAGTTGTGAGACCATGAGCCTTTGCGCAGTAGAGGAAAGAGCGATCGCCAGTGGATAACCACTATTTTTCATGTGAAGTTCGCCGGATGCCAGCACTTTTCCCGCGTCATTGCAGACTTGCACATAACCCGCCTCACCGTCCTGCATCAGGATCGCAACCGTGCCCTGGGATGCGATATTGGCATCCACGATCGGCATGGCTGTCTTAATGGTCTGCTTGAAGCCGGTATTGGTAAGGATAGCCGCCTGCGTGCCCTGCACATCATAGATCAGGATATAATTGCCGCACACATCGATCTGGGGATCATCCATTTCATAGGTATAGTTCCAGATCAGGTCGCCGTCATACTCCGTATAAAAAGCGCCATCCCTGCTATATTTCAAAAAGTTGTCCTGAAAATCCACATAGTGTGTCTCCGCAGAATCCACACGCTCATATGTCTCTTTTACATCAAAGTCATCATACTTGCGCAGATTAAAGACAAGCACCCATAAAATGACCGCAACAATACAAAGGAAGAAGACCAAGATCTTCTTCCGATGTCTCGTATATATGTGCTTATGATTTCGCAGGAATTCGGTTCCCGCCGCGCCCAGATCTTTGACGCTATGTTTCTTTTCTTTTGCTGAAACTACTGCATTATCCTCTGCCATATATCCCTTTCCTTATTCTAAAATACAAATACAGCCACTCCATATGCCGGTAAAGGATAGCCAATCGAATATTCCCGTCCATCACATTCCTGTCGCTTCGGTGTATAGGATACCTGTCGTTTGGTATCTGTGCCGCCGTATTTGGCATCCTCGCTATTGAGGATGAGTTTATGTTTGCGTTGGTTTAATACGCCAACGCGGTAATCATCATAGGCTACCGGTGTAAAGTTGCATACAAAGAGCAGGTCATTCTTGCCACTCTTAGACTTGCGGACAAAACTAAAAATGCCGCGATAACTGTCGTTGGCATTGATCCATTCAAAGCCCGCCCATGAAACATCCTGTTCATACATTGCCGGATACTTCTTATATATATGTAAGAGATCCTTTACAAAGGTCGAAAGATGGCTGTGATTTGGATTGTCTAAAAGATACCAGTCCAGTTCTCTCTCCTCGCTCCACTCCTGGATCTGTCCGAAATCCTGACCCATAAAGAGAAGTTTTTTGCCCGGATGCCCCATCATAAAGGTATAGCCTGCCTTGAGGTTCTTGAACTTATCCCCCTCAAGTCCCGGCATCTTGCTCAGCATGGAGCATTTCAGATGAACCACTTCGTCATGGGATAAGACCAGAATATAACGTTCATACTCGTTGTAACTCATAGCGAACGTCATCTTACTGTGATTGTCTTTTCTAAAATACGGATCCAGTTTCATGTAATCCAGGAAATCATGCATCCAGCCCATATTCCATTTATAAGAGAAATTCAGACCGCCATCTTCTACATCACCAGTGACCTTTGGCCATGCAGTCGATTCCTCAGCGACCATGACAACGCCCTTGTTGCGTCCGCGGATCAGGGTATTGATATGGCGGAAAAACTCTACCGCCTCAAGATTTTCATTGCCACCAAACTGATTTGGCACCCACTGCCCCGGTTCCTTGCCATAATCCAGATAAAGCATGGATGCGACTGCATCTACACGCAGACCATCGATGTGATACTGCTCGATCCACATAAGGGCACTGCCGATCAAAAAGTTCTTGACCTCATTCTTGCCATAATCAAAGATCTTGGTACCCCACTCCGGATGCTCGCCCTTTCTCGGATCCGCATACTCATACAAGGGCTGACCGTCGAAATCTGCCAGTCCATGCGCATCCTTTGGAAAATGCGCCGGAACCCAGTCTAAGATAACACCGATGCCTCTCTGATGCAGATAATCGATCAGGTACATAAAGTCTTCCGGGCTTCCATAGCGCGACGTCGGCGCATAATAGCCCGTTACCTGATAGCCCCAAGATCCATCATAGGGATACTCTGAGATTCCCATCAACTCGACATGGGTATATCCCATATCGCATACATAGTCCGCCAGGCTCTCAGCTAACTGGCGGTAAGAATAAAAGCCGTCATTCTCTGCAGTCGGATGCTTTTTCCAGGAACCCGGATGTACCTCATAGATAGACATTGGCTGTTCCCAGAAATTCTCCTGTTTGCGGCGTTCCTTCATCCAGTTGTCATCCTGCCATGCATAGGAAAATGGCGCAACAATACGGGATGCCGTACCCGGGCGCACCTCTGCCATGGCTGCATAAGGATCTGCCTTGTAGAGTTTGCCGCCGTCCGGCGTATAGATCAAAAACTTGTATAACTGTCCCGGCTTTGCCTCCGGTACAAAGAGTTCATAAATTCCCATATCCGGCTCGACCAGACGCTCCATCATATGTGATGTCTCATTCCAACCGTTAAACTCGCCGATCACTGCTACCGCTGCTGCATGTGGTGCCCAGACATCAAAATATACCCCCTCGATGCCGTCTTTGGTCTGCACATGTGCGCCCATCTTCTTGTAGATATCATAATGTGTCGCCTGCCCAAACAGGTACATATCTAACTCTGAAAAATTGCCCATAGTAAACCCCTTTTCCTTTATATTACAACTCGAAATCCTGCTCCCGTAAGATCAAGTTGCCATCTTCATCATAACGTTTGGATCCAAAACGGCTGAACATTGCCTTGATACCGCCCTTTTCTGCTTTATCAATGGCGGATTCCACAATATCACGCACCTCGATCAGGGAGGTCGGATGGTCTACACGTTGGATCAGATTGATACGGTTATACATGGCAAGGATCGCCATTTCATCCACAACATAGCCCTCCTCTAAGGCATAAACCTTACCGAAATTGACCAGTTCGTCTATGGTAAAGATCGGGATGGTGATCTTTTCGGTAAACATGGCTGCAAATGCACTGTTGTGGGAAAGCATCTTGTCAATGCGCTTCTTCTGGTCTTCCATAAGAACCAGAACATCACAATTCTCCTGCGACATCAACTGGCGCATGGTCTCCTGAGTACGCTCACTCAGTCTGCCTGCTCCCTCAATGATCAGACATCCGCCTGACACCTTGGAAAGTACCAGTGCCACATCTTTTTTATTTAACTGTTCTGCATCAATCTTGCCGACATTGCCTGTCAGTTTGTCTGTCTCAATCTGCAATACCTTGATCAGATTGGATGCCAACATGGTCTTTCCACAGCCGACACCTCCCTGGATGATGATATTGCCACTTGCAGAATTCTTTTTATTTTCCAGACGGTAACGCACACCTGTCAATGCCTGGCAGATGGTATTTTCCATGCCGTCGATCGGCATAAAGTAAGAGAAGATCTCCTTTTCCTCCTCGGACAGGGTCAACTCCGGCATCTCCTCACTGATGGCACGTTCTAAGACATTCTCATCCAGTAGTTCTGCCATCTCTTCCGGATCCAATACCACATCCGCGATCTCAGGGAGTGGCTCCTCTGCCACCTCCTGCTTCCGGCTTGGCATTGCCTCTTCTGCCACTGCCTCCTGTGGGCCGACTTCCGACTCTGCCGTTTCTGCCTCTGCTACAAACTCCTGTAAATCTTCCGGCAATGTGATCTCCGGCAGATCATCTTCCTCTACATCTGGGGCAATCTCCTCTGCCACCTCGGATGCAAGCGTTTCTTCCTCTAAGTGTCTGACCTCTTCCTGTCCCTCGTTTGCCATGATCCTGTCAATTTCCTGCTGTAACATGTCATTGACATCGGCAACGATCTTGCTTGCCTCTTTATAATCCACGTCTGTCACTTCCTCCAAATCTGCTTCTTCCGGCAGGGACGCTTCCTGCGCAGGATCTGCTTTTTCATCCTGGTCTTCTAGAACCGGTGGATGCCATTCTTCGCTGGCGTCCGGTTCTACAGACTTGACGATAGAAGGAGCCTCCGGGCTCTCTTCCCCTTTAATGATATGCGCACTTGCAGGATCTACGACCGGAATTTCCAGACCAACGCCCATGACGCCATCCGCTTCCACCTTTGGGATCTGGAATACCGCCGGTGCCGGATCCTCAGTCCGATCTTTGACCGGCTCGGATGAAGCCTCATCCTGCTTTGCCATATATTCTTCTTTTAAAAGATCTGTCGGCCTTGCGCCGGCATCTAATTTCGGGATCGCTTCTTCCAGACGATCCATGATCTGGGATGCCTCTTTGAGTGCGATATTCTTGGCAGACTCCAACTTTTGCTGCTCTGCCTCCTGTAATGCCGCCTCAGCTGCACGTCTGGTCTTTTCCCATTCCTCCATGACATCTTCAATGGTCATCTGACCGTCTACCTGCTGCTCGACCTCTTTGGATTCCGGCACGAGCAGACTAATCTGACCGTCGTATTCCTCGGCGAGATACTCATTGAAAGTATCCTTTAAGGACTCATCCAGTTCCTGTTTTGCCTGCTTTTGTTCCTCTGCAATAGCATCACTCTGTTCGTTGACCTGAAGATAGGGGATCTCCTCAACCAGAGTCTTGATATTTTCCATATTCTCGGAAACAGCCTCTGCCTCCGTTGCACGCATGATCTCGTCGATATTCTTTTTGATCTCCGCCTGCAAATTGACCGTGTTGAAGCGCTCCGCCGGTAACTCTACCTGCGGGATCGCCATAGTCTCATGCACGATCTCACCGGAGTGCAGGATCTCATTGGCGCGAATCTCCGTCACACCGTCGCGGCGCTGCTGGAAATGGCGGTACTTGTCCTCCTGCATCTTGTCGAGCGGCTGGTATATCATCTTCATCTCAAGGGCACGCTCCACATAAGGACCGTCACCAAACCAGAGGATGATCTCATCACACAGATCGATACACTTGTCTACCTGCATGGTCTTGTGATAGAGATAGGCAAGTTCATATGCCCACTCCTCCAAGAAATCATGCTCCTTTAACTCTTCCAAAATACCGATTAGTGTCGTATAATCGGCACCTTTTGCCTTGTTGATCTGGTATTTGATGATATATTTGAGACTGTCATGCGGCGCGATCTCCACGAATTCATCATAGAATTCCTTCGCCTCATCCAGATCGCCCAACTTCACACACAGAATCGCCAGATGATAAATGATCATCCTGCCGATCGGAGAGCGGTCGTGCGCCATATAAAGGAGTTCCCGCGCCTCTTCCAGACGGCCTGCCTCCTCGCACACCTCACTTGCCTTGACCAGCGCGTTGACGTTGTGCACCTTGCGCCAGTTTGTGCTCTCTACAATATCCAGAGCCTCATCTGTACGCCCTTCTTTTATCAGTTGTTTTATCTCATCGTATTTTGTCTTAAACTCGTTCTTATCCAACGTTCTTACCTCGAAAAAGTATCCTGATACGCTCTTATCTCAAGCTATAAATATACAGTTTCAGTGTATCATAGGGCACATGACATGTCAAAAATATTTGTCTGACAAATCTGTGAAAAACCTGCCATTTTTTAGCAATATAAAGGACAGTTTCCTTTGCTTTTGAAACTGTCCTCCTCATAGTTTTATTCTTTTGTATCCTCTTTCTCAGAAGATTGTTTTTTCTTCTTTTTGAAGAACACATTGACTTTTACATGTGATTCTTCTTCATATTCCTTGGTATGCTCTACAAGAGTATGATCTGCCTCGTTGACTCTTTCCATATTGATATAGTCGGCTGTCTCCTCGGGCAGATCCCGTTTTCTCAGCATGTGCTTGGAGAAACGTCCCACCAGATAGTAGATGAGCGCCATGGTCGGTACGCCAAAGAGCATACCTGCAAATCCAAACAATCCGCCGCCAACAACGATGGCAACGACAACCCAGAAAGAAGAAAGTCCGGTAGAGTCGCCCAGAATCTTTGGTCCGATGATATTACCATCGATCTGCTGCAATACGATGATAAAGATAAGGAAATATATTCCCTGCATCGGCTCCGTTAAAAAGATAATGATAACGGTCGGCAAAGCCCCAATATATGGTCCAAATACCGGTATGATATTGGTCACGCCGATGATGATGGATACCAGAAGTGGATACGGCATCTTAAAGATCAGCATACATACATAACAGATCACACCGATAATAGCGGAATCAATGATCTTCCCTATGATAAATCCATAGAAAATGTCTCTGGTCTTTCTGCCGATTTCCAGGATGACATTGGCTTGATCTGCACGGAAAATACCGTATATCAGTTTCTTGGCCTGTCCTTTAAATGTTTCCTTGCTACAAAGCACATAGACGGACACGATGATGCCGATAATGCAGTTGACCAGCAAACGCCCTACACCGAGCGCTCCTGTCACCGCCACGGATATCACATCCTTGGTGCTCACATCTATGTAATTTTCCAGCCACTTGACGCCCTTATCGATCGCCTTGTCAAGATTACTGCCCTTAGCGCTCATGATATTCTTTTCATAGCGCCCGCCGGTAATCTGGTTTGCCCAATCCAAGACACCATCGATCTGTTCGTTGATGTGTGTGACCAGATAATGGATGGTCTGGTATAACTGCGGTATGATCGCAACAAAGAACAATACAATAATACCAACCACAATGACCAGTGCGATCAAAGATGTGAGCATACGCGTGGTCTTTTTGGCATTTTCTTCCGTCTTGCAGTGTTTTGCAAAGAAGGGGTACATGTGCCTCTCGAAAAATTCCATGATGGGATTCATCAGAAAGGCAAGTCCAAATCCTATGATGATGGACTGCAGGACGCTCATAAACTTGCTCCAGCCTTCGCCCAGTCCCTGATAACGCTCTACACCAAAATAAAACAGGATCACACAACACGCCGTGAAGATGACCACCACAGAGATGGTCATCATGCGCTTTACATTCCCTCTGCCATTACTCCCCGGTTGTTTTTGTATATCCATAAGTCATTAACCTCTGTAATAGTTGATCAGGCATCCCTTTAAGATGATATCTCTCTCATCATCTGTCAGAGCACCAAGCTGCAGTGCGAACGGCTGCATCTGTCCATCCTTTACCACATATGCCTGAATTTCTTCTGTCTTATCGATGATCGCCTGACGGATCGCCGGAACAAAGAGATAATCTCCGTTCTTAAATGGAAGATCACCTGCCGGGATCAAAAATGGGAGCATGCCCCAGTTGATCAGGTTGGAACGATATCTCTTGGTCGCATATTCGTTGGCAATATTTGCCCAGCCACCCAATACCTTCTGGCAGGAAGCCGCCTGCTCTCTTGCAGAACCATCGCCCGGTTTTACGGCAAAAATGGTAGATCCTACACCAAAGTTGTCATGATTTACATCCGGGAAGGTCTTTTTCACGGTGTGCACGATCTCACGCAGTTCCGGTACTGCCTGTCCGGCACATTCTCCGGCTTCCAGTGCCTTCTGTGCTTTCTGGATCTCCTTGGCACGGCCTACATATTCCGGATCCTTACGGGAAAGTGTAAATTCTGCCAATCCAAGAGGATTAGAGCGGTAAGAAGATGTCTCTCCTGACGGAATCAGTTCATCTGTCGTTGTTACCGGATCGTGGATCTCAGATACGACCTTGAGGAAAAGATTTTCCGGTAATGGGCTCATTGCCGGCCAATCCTTGATATTCGGTCCAAACTTGATCTCCTCATTCGGATCTGCAACGCCCTTGCTGTCAAAGACGCGGTTGGCATAAATATTTTTATCGAAATAGTATTTTGGCTTGGTGTAGTTGACATCCATATCGGTTGCCGCTGTCAGATAACCCTTATTTGCCGCAGTTGCAGCGATGGAACGGGCATCCATAAGTGCTACGGATGAGATCTGTCCATTCTGTAACTTGGATCCTTCTCTGTTCGGGAAGTTTCTTGTAGAGTGGCGGATGGAGAAGCCGTTGTTGCTTGGGGTGTCTCCGGCACCGAAACATGGTCCGCAGAATGCTGTCTTGACGATCGCACCTGTCTCCATCAGATCTGCAACACAGCCATTTTTCACAAGTTCCATATAGATCGGTGTGGACGCCGGATAAACGCTGAGTGTAAACTCATCCGGTCCGATGGATGCACCGCGCAGGATGTCTGCTGCATCCGTGATATTCTCAAAACCACCGCCGGCACAACCTGCAATGATACCCTGATCTACATATAATCTGCCGTTTCTGACCTTATCCTTTAAGGTGAAGTCTACCTGTCCGTCGAGGCTGACCTTGGCTCTCTTTTCGCAATCATCCAGAATATCCATGAGATTTGCATTGAGTTCTTCGATCGTATAGGTGTTGCTCGGGTGGAACGGCATAGCGATCATTGGCTTGATCTGGCTAAGATCGATCTCGATCATACCGTCATAGTATGCAACCTGACCCGGATTTAACTCTGCAAAGTCCTCGGTTCTGCCGTGGATCTCATAGAACTCACGCACCTTGTCGTCTGTTCTCCAGATAGAAGAAAGACAGGTCGTCTCTGTTGTCATAACATCCACGCCGATACGATAATCTACGCTGAGGTTGGCAACACCCGGTCCGACAAACTCCATGACCTTATTCTTGACATAACCCTTGTCAAAGACCTCACCAATAATGGCAAGCGCGATATCCTGTGGTCCCACGCCCTTCATAGGACTACCGGTCAGATAGACACCGACAACGCCCGGCATGGCAATATCATAAGTCTTGTTCAGAAGTTGTTTTACCAATTCCGGTCCACCCTCGCCCATAGCCATGGTTCCAAGAGCACCGTATCTCGTGTGGGAATCGGATCCCAAGATCATCTTACCGCCGCCTGCAAGCATTTCTCTTGCAAACTGATGGATAACAGCCTGATGAGGAGGTACATAAATGCCGCCGTACTTTTTGGCACATGTCAGTCCAAACATGTGGTCATCCTCGTTGATGGTGCCGCCTACGGCGCAAAGGCTGTTGTGGCAGTTGGTCAGCACATAAGGGATCGGGAATTTCTCAAGCCCGGATGCTCTTGCTGTCTGGATGATACCAACGTAAGTGATGTCATGGGAAGTCAGTTTGTCAAACTTGATCTGCAAATTCTGCATATTGCCGGATGTGTTATGGCTCTCTAAGATACCATATGCCATCGTCTGCTTGGCTGCTTCTTCCTTTGTGACTTCTTGTCCCGTCTTTTGTCTGATCTCATCCTGTGCCTGTGGACCATCTGCGACCAACTCTGTTCCATGGAGCAGATATACTCCCTGTTCATATAACTTCATGTGTTTCCTCCTCAATTTTTATTTTCTGCCGAAGAGAGAGAAAATACCTTTTCCCTCCTCCGGCTTTTTCTCTTCTTCCTGGTCGGATTCCTTCCATGCAAAATATTCTTTGTCCAGATCCTCGGAAAGTGCGGCTGCCTCTTTCTCGGTCAACTCGCCCTGGGTCGGAACCCCCGTGGTCTCTTCCTCATCCTCCAACGGGATGCCATTTTGTATGAAATAATCCTTGTTGATGCGGATCTCCGGCTGCACATTGGCATAGGACGGGGTATCCTTTGGCGCGAAATCGCCTTTTTCTCCCTTTTCCCGCTCTAAGCGCAAACGGTGATTTTCCTCCTCGATCAGATGTAAATACTTTTGCGTGTCGATCAGATCTCCCAACTGCGACTTGAGTTCTGATTGGTTGGACTTGATGGTCTGCTTTTCGCTTGCCATCTTATCCTTGGCGTCTTCGTAGATCTTGGCGATCGCATCTCCCGCATCCTCAATGATCTGCTGAATGTCGTTCAAGGCATTGTCCGTATACATGATCGATGCCGCATAGATATCCTCCGCCTTGCGGGAAGCCGCAAAAATAATGTCGTCTCCCTGCTTTTGCATCTCACGGTTTGCCTTATCCTTTTTGGTCTGGGACAATTCATGTTCGTCGATCATGTCATACATGCAGGCATTTAATTCCTTGAGCAGATCCATCATCTCGTTCTTGTTCACGATCACGTCGCGTTTACTGCCGTTGTATGGCTCTGCCTTGGAAAAAAGTACATGAATATCCCGTAGCACTTTCTCTGTGCGATCTGCTGCACTCATATTTCACACCTCATCCGTTCGTCTTTTGGCATTTTACATATAAATATGAAAATACTCCTTAAAATATAGCATACAAGCCAGAGTCTGACAACGCTTGACGGTCAGGGAAATCTTAAATTTTGTTAATAAAAGGACATCATTTCTAAAGAAGATATAAAAAATACAAAATGTAAGCAAACAGCATGACGATGCCGGCTTTCTTTCGCAATTCTTTTGTCCGTGCCACACATACAAATAACAAAATGCCGACCGCCGCGGCGATCAGGGTATCCACAACAAAGCCGGAAACAAAGGTAACCGGCGTGATCAGGGCTGTGGTACCTACGATAAAGAGGATGTTAAAAATGTTGCTCCCCACGATATTTCCAATGGCGATATCCGCATTATGTTTTCGTGCCGCGGACACACTCGTCACCAGTTCCGGCAGGCTGGTGCCAAACGCCACAATGGTCAGCCCGATAAAACGCTGACTGATGCCAAGCGCCTTTGCAAGATTACTCGCTCCCTCGACCGCGAAATTACTTCCTGCCACAATCATGACAACACCCGCCAAGATCAGACCTATGATCTTTGCCGTGGAAAGCTGCTCCGCTTCCCTTTCTTCTTCCTTGCCCTTTTTTGCCATCATGTAGAGATAGCGCAGATAGAGGAGGAATAAGACCCAGAGGATAACGCCTTCCAGCCACGTTACCTGACCTCCGGTATAGCCCAGCCACAAGAGAACAAAGGTAGCGACGATCATAAAGGGGATCTCATAGCGGACAGTGGAATCCGCCACCTTAAGCGTTGCAATCAGCGCCGTCACGCCGAGGATGATGAGGATGTTTAAAATATTGCTTCCCACGATATTGCCAATCGTGATCTCCGCATTTCCCCGTAGTGCCGCCGAAATGCTGACAGCCGCTTCCGGCAGGCTGGTTCCCATGGCAACGATCGTAAGACCAATGACCAGTTGCGGTATGCCCAATTTTCTTGCCAGCCCGGAGGCTCCGTCCACGAACCAGTCCGCCCCCTTGACCAAAAGGAAAAATCCCAGCGCTAAAAAGACAATCTGTAGTACAAAGTTCATATCTTTCTCCCTTCCTGCAACTTGGGGATAAAAAAAGCGAGTCCCTTTGTTGCATCAAAAAATAATACAACAAAAGTCTCGCTACTAGGCTACATACCGGATTGCTCGCAATCGTACTGACGATATATAGACACAGGTCTGCTGTGTCAGCTACTCCCTTTTATCTAAGCAGATCGTAGCAAAAAAACAATCCGTCTGTCAAGTCCTATTTATCTCTTTTTATCGACAAAAGTCTCCGTCACGCGCGGCAGGATACCGTGAATGTAGGCGATCATGACTCCGTAGTTGGTGATCGCAACCTTCTGGCTGTCCCCATAGGAGATACGATAGCGCATTTCCTGTAAAGGCAGGGTACAGCCGCCACAATGCACGACCAGTGCATAAGGCGAAAGATCCTTGGGAAATTCTGTTCCACTGGTAAAGGCAAAATGCAGGTCTTTACCAGTGTATTCCCTGATCCAGCGCGGCATCTTGACCGTACCGATATCATCGCACTGTCTGTGGTGGGTACAACCCTCGGAAATCAGAACCGTATCGCCATCTTTCAGATCCTCAATCGCCTGCGCACCGGCGATCTGCACTGTCAGATCTCCTTTGTAACGCGCCATCAGTATAGAAAATGAGGTCAAAGGAATGTCTTTCGGCACAATCTTTGCCACTGTCCCAAATGCCTGACTGTCGGTCACAACAAGGCGGGGCTTGTTGCCAAGGGCTGCCAGCGCCTGCGACAACTCGGTATCCCTGACCACCACCGGAATGGCACCTGCCTCCAGACTGTCGCGGATGACCTGCTGCTGCGGCAGGATCAAGCGCCCTTTTGGCGCAGCGGAATCAATCGGCACGACTAAAACGACCAGATCTCCTTCCTCTAAGAGATCACGGATCAAAGGTCTTTCTGCCTCTTTGGGCTGTAATTTTGCCAATCGCTCCTTTAATTCCCCGATCCCCTGTGCCGGATCTGTACTGACCGGACAGACTTTAGCAGGATCGACCGCCAGTGCCTGTGCGATCTCTCCTGCCTTTTCATCGATCTGCGCCGGATCTGCCAGAAGGTCTGTCTTATTTAAGACAATCAGATAAGGCAGACCACGTTTTTTTGCCTCTGCCAAAAGATCTTGTTCCAGATCTCCTACCATAGTATCTGCTGCGATCACAAGCAGAAGAACATCGGTCTGGCGGAGCATCTGCATACCTTTTTCCATGCGCTTTTGCCCCAGTCCGCCTTCGTCATCCAGTCCCGGCGTATCGATCAGAACGACCGGTCCGAGAGGCAAGAGTTCCATTGCTTTTTTGACCGGATCTGTCGTCGTACCCTTGACTTCCGATACGATAGCGAGATCCTGTCCCGTGATCTCGTTGATCAGGCTGGATTTTCCCGCATTGCGCCTGCCAAAAATGCCAATGTGCAGGCGCTCTCCGCTTGGTGTCTCATTCATACTCATAGATTTTCCCTTCTCTTCCCAAACGTTTTCTGCTGTCATATCAGACTTTCGTCACATTTAGAAACGGAAGTCGCGGTTGCCCTCGTGGATCTTTTCGATATACTCGGTCGCCTTTTCCTTTACCTTTGGATTGGTGATGACTTCCAGTTCTTTTTTGATCAGAGCCTCTCCCACTTCCTTAGTCTCCGGGCTTGCGTAATCTTCCAGATATTCTTTCAGGGTCATAAGTGCATTTGGATGGCAGCAGTTGACGATCTGCTTGCTCTTTAAAAGAGACATGAAACGGTCACCGGTTCTGCCTTCACGATAACATGCCGTACAGAAACTTGGCACATATCCCATATCCATCAGCCACTTGACAACTTCATCCAAGGTACGATTGTCACTGACATCAAACTGTGCTGAGTTGTCCTCCTCTGCTTCCGGCTCAACATAGCCACCGACACTGGTTCTGGAGCCGCCGCTGATCTGGGAAATGCCCAGCGGCAGGAGACGTTCCCGGACTGCCTGGCTTTCCCGTGTGGAAATAATCATGCCGGTATACGGCACAGAAATGCGGATGAGGGCGCAGATCTTGGCGAAAACATCGTCACTGATGCCGTTGTCGAAATCGTCCGGGTTGATATCCTCTGCCTTTTTGATGCGGGGAATACTGATGGTGTGCGGTCCTACGCCGTGAACTGCCTCCAGATGCTCTGCGTGCATGAGCAGTCCCACCAGCTCATAGGGATAGTTTTCCAGCCCGAACAGCACGCCCAGCCCCACATCGTCAATGCCGCCTGCCATGGCACGATCCATTGCCTCGGTGTGATAGTCGTAGTTGTGTTTCGGTCCGGTGGGATGCAGCTTTTCATAGCTCTCTTTGTGATAGGTCTCCTGGAACAGGATATAGGTGCCGATCCCTGCCTCTTTCAGCATATGGTATTCTTCTTCTGTGGTGGCGGCGATGTTCACATTGACCCGGCGGATCGCTCCGTTTTTGTGGTGGATGTGATAGATGGTGTCGATGCACTCCAGAATGTAGGAGATAGGATTGTGCAGCGGATCTTCGCCTGCCTCAATGGCGAGCCGTTTGTGTCCCATGTCCTGCAAAGCGGTGACTTCCCGGACAATGTCCTCCTGGGTCAGCTTTTTCCGGGAAATATGCTTGTTCTTGGCATGATACGGACAATAGGTACATCCGTTGA